>Ga0123339_10000165_pt1 | contig 63264 bp, 44 predicted proteins | sample lystaG_FD_89956 | JGI IMG/M metagenome (GOLD analysis project Ga0123339, IMG submission 89956) | Glacier valley bacterial and archeal communities from Borup Fiord, Nunavut, Canada, to study Microbial Dark Matter (Phase II) -... | ecosystem: Environmental > Aquatic > Freshwater > Ice > Glacier ...
ATTCACAAACAGATTCTATTCTTAGGCTCTGATAATGACCTCCTATTTCCCCCAAGACCGCCAAACCGCCAAACCGCCAAGACCGCCATTTGTCATTTTAATCTTGCCATGGAGTGAAAGTATCATTAAAACGACAAATGGCGGTCTTGGCGGTTTGGCGGTCTTGGCGGTGTTTTTAACAATGCCGGGTACTCATTAATGGGATGAACCTTATTTCTTATTTCTTATTTCTTATCCTTATTTCTTATTATCTGTGTATATCTGAAACATCAGTATTCTTTTTAATTTTATATCTGTGTTCATGCGTAGGGTGAGTTATTTTATTTTCGGATTCACCTTCCTGTTCAACTTCATCAACTTCTTCAAACCCTGTTATCATGGCTTTGATATTTGAAGTGGGAGTATTGCCTGTGGTTGTCATATAAACATGAACAACAAGAAATATCATCAGCAAAATGGCGCCCATGGTATGCCAAAAAGCAATACCTGCTAGAGGATAATCTTCAATGACAACCAGATTATTTTGATCAAAAGTTTTATAGAGCATATACAATATGCCTGAAATAATTGTCATGGGAACCAATACCAGTTTAAACCCTAAGTATACAATACGTTGCAGCGGATTTAATTTACTTAGTCCTGTTTTTTCAGTGGGGTGGGGTTCTCCTTTGAATATTCCAGAGAAGTAATAGATAATCTGTTCCTTCAATTGTTTGGTGGTGGGAATATATTGCCGCCATTCACCGGTTGTAATATGCCAAAAAATGGCAAAAACAAGTAATCCAATTAGCAGCCAGGATGCATTTCGGTGAAATTCTACTGCTTTTTCAAATCCAAAGATTTTAAATGCACCATGAACTTCAAATCCTGTAAGAGCCAGAAAGATAATTAATGAGGCCTGTGACCAGTGCCAGAATCGTTCAAACCCCTTGTAAATATTTACTTTATGCATAGTTTATTTATTTTTTTATCTAAATCAAACACCTATAAATTTAACCAACTATTGTTCAGGCTTATCATTCTCATAACTGATGATCTGTTTTTCGTATTTATTACGATAAATATTCATCCAGACACGAACAACAGCATGACCAAAGACGCCAATGAGAGTCAAAATAAACAACCATAAACCAATGCTGTCCTGCACAATATTCCTATCACGTCCCGGAAGATAAAAACCGGTAAGTTTAGCCAACCGTCCATTATCACGTGTATGACATTCGGCACAACCTACTGATTGATCTTTTGGTGAAACCATGTGATTAACAGGCCAGTACATGACTGTTTCAACAAAACCATACTGACCGCTATATTTAAGTCCCGATTCTTTCATACCTGCTGCTACTGCTTCGTCCCATTTAAAATCTTTCCAATAAGCACTATCTCCGTCTGTTTCGCCATAAAGTTTGGGCTGTACCAATCGGTTGTAAACCTTATCGTAAATCTGGTCACCCACGTGGATCTTAACAGGTATAATTTTTGAATGCCGGTCATGATAAGAACCATTTAATGTATTCATCTGAACCGGAACCGATTGAATAGTGTCGCCAAGGATATATTGGTCAGCAGTTCCATTAAACCAGATATAATCAGGCTTAACATTTCGTGCCCAAACAAATGAACCTTTAATGGACATATAATCATGATTGCCCAATGAATCCTCTTCTTCATAAGGTTTACCATCCTTGAGTTTCCCCGCGTCCGACCATTTCCATGACATTTTTGTTGAATTCACCTTGGCATATTGGGGAATATGACATGTCTGGCATGAAACTCTTGAGCCGTGACGATTCAATATTTCGCTGTGATGGGGAGTATTTGAATGACATTGCTCACAGGTAACCCGGTTTGTATTATCTGTAGAAACGGAATATAACTTACCCAACATATTGTGATTTTTAGCGGTATGACAGGCCACACATTCCATATTCATTCCATTAGCACCCATGTGAACATCCACTTCACGACTACAGGAGTTTAATGCTACTTCAAGATCGCCATGTTTCACATTATTTCCACCACCACCAAAAGAATGACAGGAGCCACAATTGCTTTTTCGAGGTGAACCAACGCTTTGAGCTACGTTTTCAAGGTTGACTGTTCGATCGGGATAGCCTGCCATTGAAGCCCCTTTCAAATATTCTTCGCTGTTGTCGTGGCAAACCATGCAATCGACGTTGCGTGCATTGTTAAAATCGAAACGACTGCTGGTCATTCCGTAACCAATGTGGCATTTGGCACATGATTTTTGGTTCGAATTGGTTCCCAAACAGAAATTATTCATCACGTTTTTCTTTCCCACTGATGAAATACCGCGTCCTTCAACATAAGAGGCCCGTTCCCAATTCCAATGTGACGAGGCCATTATTTCCTTGTGTGTTTCGGTATGGCATGAAAGACACGCCTCTGTTACCTCTTGGGGTGTTTTAAATTCCTTTTGCAAGGCCTTGAGTTTACTGTGATTAACTGAAGGAATAGCCTTTATAGCATATTTGTGCTTCAGTTCTTCTAGCTTTAGATTATAGTTATCATCTTTGTGGAGAACATTTACCAATACCAGCGCGAGTATTAAAGCAACGATTACGAACAGAAGATTCCTTAACATGGCATTTCGGGTATTTTACATTTATTAACCGTTTTGTCGGCATTACTTGCATTGAAGTTGGTTTGCAAACAAACTAAATCCATCGGTATTGAAATAATAACTTTTCCCATTGCTTAATTTTATGATTCTATTGTATATTTTCAACATCTTCCTCTGCTGCATGGACTGTTCACTAGAAAAAAGCCCATCATTCCACCCCAGAATGTACTTACGTATGGACTGCTTGTTATCGCACAAGTTCCGTTAGCACATCCGACAAAATAATAGTATGAAAATCCGGCAAGGGCCCCTATAGTAATCGATAAAAATGGTCTCCAGAAAGACCACGATTTTAATAACTCCTTGATTGCTCTTGGTCTTTTATTAACTTCACAATTATTTTCCATGGCATTTTGTTTAATTTGTTTGCCTGCAAAACTAATAAAAGAAAATAACAAATCGCATTAGTAACACCTAAATCTTTTGAGTGACACTAATTTTATTTACCTTTGTATCAGTAAAAATTAATAATGGGTGAAATATTCAGCAATAGTCTAAGTCCGGAACAGCTTGAGGAGATGTTCCAAAGCGATGAGAAATGCCTTGAATTTCTGGCAGGGTTAAAATGGGACAACGGTTTTGTGTGCAAGAAATGCGGCAATACCAATTTTTGTGCTGGAAAAGAACCGTTCTCGCGTCGTTGTACCAAATGTAAAGCCAAAGAAACTGCTACCAACGGCACCATTTTTCATGGAGTTAAATTCCCAATCAGCAAGGCATTTTACATCGCTTATCAGGTTTGCAAAGGTAAGGAGGATATATCGACCTACGAATTTGGGCGCCGACTTTCCTTGAGACAAATGACCTGCTGGAACTTTAAAACCAAGATTCAACATGCGCTTGAAGAAATGGAATCGCTCACAGACAAGGAGCGAAACTCTATGAAGAAGATTTTGACAAGTTGATTTTATGAGAAAAAGGAACACAGATTTATAAGAAAAAGAAAAAGAAAAACAGATTTTAGAAAAAGAATAAGGGGAACACTGATCTGACCGATGTTACAGATTAAAAAAAGAGTGTAAAAAATCAGTTTCAATCAGTAACATCAGTCATATCAGTGTTCCTTTTCTTTTTTTTAATATCATTGTTGTAGCGTAAGTTAACTTATTTATTACCCACCAATAAAAATACGGGAAAAGATGCACCCGATTCACGTTTGATTACGTAACATGTTTTATATTCAATATTCTTAAATCCAGCATCTTTTAAAATTGCGGTAAGCTTCTCGGGATCAAAGCCCAAATGAACTTTAGCATCAGGGCCATGAAATGAACCATCTTCCGAATATAAATCAGCAATGGCCAAATACCCATCAGCATTAAGCAATGAATAGAAAGTAGGAATAATGGCTTTGTAGTCAGTTACATGATGCAATACCATTTGATTGTAAATAACATCAAATGTACCTTCAAAAGTCTGGTGTTCCAGATCAAACCAAATTGGATTGATGTGTTTGGCATTGTGATATTCAGCCTTCTCGATACAAACGTTAATCATTTCCTGTGAACTATCCATAAGGGTAATTTCAGCAAAACGATCTTTAAGCAGAAAGCTTAGAATACCGGTACCCGCACCATATTCAAGGGCTTTCATTGATTGGCTTATTGGTATCATCTTTTCAAGTTCATCAGCAATTGCTAACGAGCGCTCTGTATGCATTTTATCTTTGTCCCACTCACGGGCGCGATCATCAAATTCGTTCATTGTATTTTGGTTTTTGTGATATTTTCAATCCTTGTAAAATTACAAAAATCTTCTTACAAGCCTTTTTTTTCTTTCATATTACCGATATTACGCATATTACATCTTATACTTTGTAATTTAAAGATCAAGTTTAACAAACTGGGTGCAGTATTTGTTTAATGATTAGAATTTCAATACTATATAATAACTATTTTTGATGCTGTTTGGATAATACTCGATTATGAAACGGTTTGCTTTAATAACAGGTGTTCTATCAGGCTTCCTTTTTGGATTAGCCACTCCATTTAGTAAACTTTTGTTGGCAGGATTAAACTCCTTTCAATTGGCAGGATTGCTTTATTTGGGAGCTGCCCTGGCTATGTTTCCCTACATATTCCGAAAAAACAGCAACCTGAAATTGCTTTTTCAATCTGGCAGTAGGGCAAAGACGACCGGTATCATTTTCTTCGGTGGATTTGCAGGTCCTCTACTTTTGTTGGCAGGTTTAAAAACGGCCAATGCAGCTTCAGTTTCAATATGGCTGAATATGGAACTGGTAGCAACTGCCATTTTAGGCGTTCTGATTTTTAAAGATGCATTGGACAGGAATACGTGGATAGGGGTTTTTCTAACTATTTTAGCTGGCATTGTTGTTTCACTTGGTGAAGGCACAAGCAATATTACTTCTGGATTGCTCATAACCGCAGCCTGTATATGCTGGGGTATCGATAATCACCTGACTGCACTAACCGATGGAGCTTCACCTCAAACCTTAACCTTCGTAAAAGGAATAGTGGCCGGTTCAGTCAATTTATTGATTGGATGCCTTATTTCAGGGCAAACTATGTCATGGGGAAATGTAATTCCGGCAATTATTGTAGGCATTTTCGCTTATGGGTTCAGTATTGTTCTTTATATAACTTCTGCCCAGAATATTGGGGCAACACGAAGTCAGATATTGTTCTCCACAGCACCAATATGGGGTGTGGGTTTGTCGTATTTATTTGTTCACGAAACCTTCCAATGGGTTCACCTTATTTCAATTGCACTTTTGATTGGTGCTGTTATCGTGACCAATCTGTTTACTCACAAACATCGGCATACCCATATATTTATGGAGCATATTCATTACCATCAACACACAGATGGACATCATAACCATTCACATGATGGTGAAATAGTTGCGGAAAATGAATGGCATTCGCACCTCCATACGCATAATCCTGTAACCCACGATCATCCTCACGATCCTGATTTGCATCACAGACACGGACATGAATAGAAATATCAAGTTGGGGTGGATTGAGATACCCGCCTTTTGCGTTTACCGAACAAGATGTGGCTATGCTGGCAAGCATGCTTAGTATGGTTCTTCAATCCATCTGATTATTTCAGAAAAATTTGGAAAAGAGGGGCAAGAAGATGATTATGAATTGGAATGATAAAAGCCAATTACGGAATCTTATTCTGATTGTAAATGACATAAAAACATTAAAATTCTAATCTTGAAGATATATTCATTAAAATGAACTAGTTGTTAAAACATGCATTGAGAAGGAATTTCGTCCGTTTGCCTGATGATTTTATGGTTGAAGTAAGAAATGAGGAGTACGATTCTTTAAGGTCGCAAATTGCGTCCTTGAAGAATTATAGTAAATATTTACCTTTTGCTTTTACTGAACAAGGTGTGGGTGAGTTGGAAGCAGTTCAAACTATCCATGGTTTCTTAATACCCTAATTTTGATATAATTATCAATTTAAAAAGGAGATTGAATAATGATGAGTTCGACCAAACAGTAGGACAAGGGAGGCATCACTCCAAAGATACTTTCTTTGAAGGGTTATAAAAAAGTAATATAAAAACGTTAACTCCTTATCAAGAAGAACATTATAAAACACAGAACTAAGGAAGACGAATTATCAAAAAGGGCTCAAAGTAATTGAACAAATACGACAGATCGATGAGCAAGATAATGAATATTGGGGTGCTCGTCAATTAGCTAAGGCTCTTGAATATACTGACTTCAGAAATTTTCTTTCTGTAATAGGCAAACCTATTTTGCCATTCAGACCCGATTGCAGGAAATTAGTCAAATGGACGAGTTCAACCGCCTGAGTACTGAAGAAGAAAAACGATTGTTTCTTCGGAATGAAATGAAATCGCACAAAACAACGTTAACACAACAATGGCAATGGAGCTAGAATTAAGTGATCATGCACTAGAATTAAGTGATACTAAGGACAAAAGATTAAGTGCATTTAAAAAGAAATTTACAATCTCTGTAAACTCTATTATATAATTCCCTAACTTTATAGGTGATGGAAGTTCTTAATAAAATGGAATCAAAGTGTAATCTATCATTTACATGAAGTCTGTTAAGTGAGGCATCGGTCCAAAGATGCTATCTTTGGAGTGGTTATACAAAAGCAATAAAAACGTTAACTCCTTGTCAAGAGGAACATTATAAAACACAGAACTATGGAAGACGAATTATCAAAAAGGGCTCAAAGCATATTTGAACAAATACGACAGGTCGATGAGCAAGGAAACGAATATTGGGGTGCTCGACAATTAGCAAAGACTCTTGAATATACTGACTTCAGAAATTTTCTTTCTGTAATTGAAAAAGCCAAAGAAGCTTGTACTAATAGTGGACAGGAAGTAGAGTATCACCTCGTTGAATTCAACGAGGTGATAATTCATGGAAAAGGTGCAACGCAAATGTATCCAAGCGTAAAACTCTCACGCTACGCTTGTTATCTCATCGTTCAAAATGCTGATCCCTCAAAAGAAATTGTTGCCAACGGGCAAACCTATTTTGCCATTCAGACCCGATTGCAGGAAATTAATCAAATGGACGAGTTCAATCGACTGAGTACTGAAGAAGAAAAACGATTGTTCCTTCGCAACGAAATGAAAACGCACAATACAACGTTAACACAACAATGGCAATGGAGCTAGAATTAAGTGATCATGCACTAGAATTAAGTGATACTAAGGACAAAAGATTAAGTGCATTTAAAAAGAAATTTACAATCTCTGTAAACTGTATTATATAATTCCCTAACTTTATAGGTGATGGAAGTTCTTAATAAAATGGAATCAAAGTGTAATCTATCATTTACATGAAGTCTGTTAAGTGAGGCATCGGTCCAAAGATGCTATCTTTGGTGGGGTTATTTAAAAGCAATATAAAACATTAACTCCTTGTCAATAGGAACATTATAAAAAACAGAACTATGGAAGACGAATTATCAAAAAGGGCTCAAAGCATATTTGAACAAATTAAAAGGCTTGACAAAAATAATAACGAATATTGGTCTGGACGAGAGCTTGCGAAGGTATTGGAGTATTCCGAATATCGCCACTTTAAACCAGTTATTGAAAAGGCCAAAGAAGCTTGTAAAAATAGTGGGCAACCTATCGAAAACCATTTCGAGGATTACCTCGAGATGGTCAAGATTGGTTCAGGCGCTGAACGACCTTTCGAAGATGGGATTAAACTCTCACGCTACGCTTGTTATCTCATCGTTCAAAATGCTGATCCTTCAAAAGAAATTGTTGCCACCGGGCAAACTTATTTTGCTATTCAGACCCGATTGCAGGAAATTAATCAAATGGACGAGTTCAATCGACTGAGTACTGAGGACGAAAAACGATTGTTCCTTCGCAACGAAATGAAAACGCACAACACTCAATTGGCAGAGGCAGCCAAAGATGCGGGCGTTATCAATCCTGTTGATTATGCAATTTTTCAAAATCATGGTTACATGGGACTTTATGGTGGGTTAGATGCCAAAGGAATTCACCACCACAAGGATTTAAAGAAAAGTCAAAACATACTAGATCACATGGGCAGTACCGAATTGGCTGCTAACCTCTTCCGTGCTACACAAACAGAAGAAAAACTTCGCAGAGAAAACACCAGAGGAAAAGCAAAAGCCAATATCACACATTTTGAAGTAGGTAAGAAAGTACGTCAAACCATTAAAGAATTGGGAGGTACCATGCCCGAAAATCTGCCAACAGTACATAGTATCAAGCAAATAGAAAGTAAAGAGAAGAAACAGATTGGTGATAAAGGTAAATTGAATTCTTGAAAGTAGAAGTGTAAATGCTTGATATAAATAGGTGTTAATAGGTAAAATATAGGTAAGTAAGTAAAAAAATACTATATAATGAGTAAGAATCAAACAATATCGGGTATTGCACTTCAAAATGTACTCAACTACCCTTAAGCATTGCAGGAAAACCAAAAAACCGTAGGTATAGAGCGTGTTTTGTTTGAGAACGAATACTATACCAATAACAGATTTTATATACTACTGAAAATGAAATATATGCTTCATCAACATATCATGGTGCTAGAATTAATGAAAAATTTATCGGTACTAGAACCGATATTTATACTTTATGTGTGAATTAACCGATAAATGTATTTTATAGGTGATATTACCGATAGATTGATTATATTTACTGCAAAATATAGTTGTATGGATAGAGCTGTTATTTCCGGAGATATTATAGCATATACTAGTCTGAATGATGCTGAAAAGTCTAAAATTGAAGATTCAATCGAGCAGTTGTTTCAGGAATTAGAGTCTGGCTATGAGGTATTTGGCCGTTTGATTAAAGGGGATTACCTGGAGTGTTATATCCCAGATCCTATCAATGCTCTGAGAGTGGCATTGTTAATAAAAAGTCATATTAAAGCTCATGCACTTGAATTAAGTGATACCAAGGATAAAAGATTAAGTGCATTTAAAACCCATGGTATACGATTAGCGATTGGTATTGGCGAAATCACCCGCTTCGATCGTGATAAAGGAATCATTGATGGTGAGGCCATTTACTTATCAGGAAGAACCATTGGTGATGTCAGCGCTACATTCGATAAAGAAAGGATTGTGATCAAAAGCACCTTGTTTATCAAAACAAACGATGAACAACTTACCGGCGAACTGGACCCATTGTTGGCTTTGCTTGATGTATTGATCAGTAAAGCCACTGCAAAACAATCGAATATTCTTTACCTAAAATTGTTGGGAAATAGCGAAGATACCATTGCAAAAAAATTGAAGTTGTATCAATCAACGGTCAATGAGCATTCAACAAGTCTGGGTTGGAATGCCATCGAAAAAGCAGTGTTGTATTTTGAAAAATTAATGAAATCTAAATTGGAGTAACATGATGACTTTTGCTCAATTATTGATTTTGCAAATCATTGCCCATTTACTGGCCGATTTTACCTTTCAGAGCCCTGATATGGCCAAAGGCAAACTAGAGAGTGGCTTCAGATCAAAGTCTCTTAAATGGCATATTCTGATCGTTTTTATCCTTTCGTGGATACTCTCTTTTCAATGGCAATTTGTAGTTGCCTCTGCCGTTATAGCCATCCTTCATTGGATAATTGATGGACTGAAGAAAATGCTTTCCTCAAAAAACAAATTGGCTAAATACTCTTTTTTTATTGATCAGACATTACACTTTCTTGTAATTCTTTGGTGTGTAATTCTTTATATACATTTTTTCGATGTGCCTGCAAATATGCAGCTGCCGTTAAGAAATTATATGTTACTTATCATTCTTGGATTCCTTTTATGTACCAAACCTGCCAATATATTTATCGGGGAAGTGCTAAAAGTTTATCATATTCAATTTAATGACAGTGACAGCATTCAAAATGCAGGTAAACTTATTGGCAATTGCGAACGCATTATTTCACTTGCATTGATTTTAAACGGCCAATTTGAAGCGGTAGGTTTTATACTTGCCGGTAAATCAATATTACGTTATAAAGATACTCAAACACCAAAAACAGAATATGTCCTGATAGGTACCTTGTTAAGCTTTGGAATTGCCATCATTATTGGAATTGCCATCCCATTTTTAAACAAACTTTTATGCTAAAATGATAGATAAATATGATTTGATTGTTGATTTGTATGATCTTAAAAATTTAAGTCACAATTATTATAACAGTAAAAACAAATTTGGAAAAAATAAGGTAAGTGAATTCAGGGTTGATGGATATTTGTAAGAAAAAAAGCAATCTTTTATACCTCGTACCAATACTGGTAACCCCGGCGTGTGCAGGTTGTAGAATATAAAAATTGCTTTCTATCATTTAAAGTTGATTCAGATTCAACATTTAAAACCCTTATTGATTCCCTACTAAAAGTAAAGAACAAATCAAAAGTAAACCATTTTTAACTATTTTTTATGTATTTACCGAATTTTAATGATAACGGATTGTTAAATTGCATGCCAGAAGATTTTTTTTACAATGCGTAAATATTTATTTTATTGTCATAATAGGATTTTGATCTAAGCAATTGTCTAAAAAAAAAAGACATTTTCCAAAAGTCCCGATTTCCTTAAGTGAGATGCAAATAATTGAGAAGTCGTTCCTTGTATTTAATTCCAATGGGTATTTTTAGATCATGAATAAAAATATGATTGTCTTCAATCTTTTGGATGTGGCTGAGATTAATGACATACGAATTGTGCGTTCGAAAGAAAAGGTTAGCCGGCAGTTTTTCCATAATATACTGAAAGGTCATACGTGCCAGGACTTTCTCTTTGCTGGTTAGGATGTTTAAATAATTCCCTTCACTTTGAATCAGCAAAATATCTTCGATGCAGATTTTAATTTGCTTGTAACCGTCTTTTACAAATATATATTTACTCAACAGGCTATCTTCATGAATACTATTGAGTTGTATTAACTTTTTAACCTTGCATATTGACTTATAGAACCTGTCGAACTCAATGGGTTTCAATAAATAATCGACTGCCTCAAAATCATAGCTGTCAATGGCATATTCGGAATACGCAGTTGTGAAAATGATGTAGGGTTTTGATTGCAGTTTTTCGATAAATTGAAGCCCTGAAATCTTAGGCATGTTGATGTCCAGAAAGACCAGATCGACAAAGTTATCCTTTAAAAAAGCAAGTGCATCTTCAGGGTTGGTGAACGTCTTGATCAGATCAATCTCAGGCGCTTTGGATGCATGTATAGTGATCACATCTAAGGCTTTGGGTTCATCATCTACGGCTATACAAACAATCATGGGCGTCAATTTTTTATATCTACAGTTCAAAATTAGAAAAAGAATTACTACTAATTCACTAAAACTAATTTGTTACAGAACAAAAGTGCTTTCCACGAATTAAAAGGAAATTCGTGGAAAACTTTTTTCTTTTTATTAGTGTTAGAGTTGAGCCCTTCATATCCTTAATTCAGGAGTATTGATACCAACGTCCTACCAACGTCTTACCAACGCCGTGGTAAATAGGTTGATAATAGGTAGATAATAGGTACCAAACAGGTTGGCTATTCGTAAATATACCCATTATCTACCTAATATCTACCTAATATTACCCTATTATTGAGGGCGTTGGAATAAGCCCAATATAGGGAGAATAGGGCCTTACACGAGGTCAATGGTTAGGATCACTATGAATTTGGCATTTGTTTTAGCAATCGAAATGGTATGCCGATCTGGATAAATATGTTTCAATCTGCTTTTTACATTTTCTATTCCAATGCCAAATCCTTTTTCTTTGTAATAGGCCTCGAAATTACCATCAATACTATTTTCGATGACAAACTGAATCCGATTATCTTTTGCAGAGATATCAATTTTCAGTTGAGATACCTTATTGGGGTTCATCCCATGTTTAAAGGCATTCTCAACAAATGGAATCAACAACATGGGTGCAATGGCATAGCCTTCTTCATCCTCCAGATCAACCGTAATTGCAATATCGTGTTGAACGGCACTTCGAATGGATTGAAGTTTAACGTAATCCTGGATATAACTGATTTCTCTTTTCAAAAGAATCGAATCTTTCTCCATATCATCAAGCATAAAGCGCATCAGGTTAGCCAGTTTGGCAATACATTCAGCTGTTTTTTCACTCCCTTCTGTCAATGCAAAAGCATATAAAGTATTGAGGGTATTGAATAAAAAATGTGGATTCACCTGTGAACGTAATTGGGCCAATTCTGCTTCCTTTTTCCGGTATAATTTGAATCCGGTGGATTGATTGTCCATCAACTGTTTTTTTATGAAATAATAAACAAAAGATGGAATGAGTAGGAGGGAGAAGACCAATAAAAGGTCAAGTCGAATATTTCTTACACTGATCAATTCCGACACTTTAGTTGCTACACCGATATTTTTTAATGCTTGAGAAGATTGAACAACATCCATTGTGATCATGACAATCGATGCACCTAAAAGTAGTATGACATTGATTCCAATAAATTGGAATACTTTTTCTTTGCTGAAAAAACGTGGAAAGGTGAAGAAGGTATGAAAGTAAAGAAGCCCAACGATGGCATAAAAAAGAAGTATCGGGTTCAGTCTTCCGTCGTTTCTGAGATTGGCTATGAACATCGAATTGATCAAAAATAGAGCTACCAAATGAAATGAATATTCAAGGTTTAAATCGCCATTCTTCATTAGATCTCTGAATGTAACTTTTCCGGAGGCTAACTGGTTCATATAGAATGATGTCCAGGAAAGGAGAACCATTCCAAAGAATAAATCAGTTAAGACAAGAAGTGAATACATCGAACCCGACAACTGGTTGCTTATAATGGCTCCGATCACCAATACGATAAGTGCTGCACCTACTAAGAGGAAATAATTGCGGTCTCTTTTTAAAGCGTATTTGGGGATCAATATATAAGTGTGAATAAGAAAAGCTGCAAGCAGCAGAAGCACTAGAGGCAAACCATTCAAGGGATCATTGTTGTTGGAAATAAAAGCAAGGGATACCATCATTACAATTAGGTAAAAAACAACCTTTAGCCACAATGCCAAATTGATTTTCATTCTTTTAAAACTGGTATTATTTGATAATTGAATCAGCTTTATGATTGCAAACAATACAATCAACAGCATAACAAGCCCAAAGATTGTGAACAATGTGGACTGGAAAATTCCGCTGTTCAAAAGCCTGTTATCATGTATTTGACGCCTTTGCTGTTGTATTTCTTTTTTTAAGATTGGAGCATCAAACTGGCTGTCGAAAAAGTTCAGAAGAGCATCCTTTTCGCCCAGGCTATGTGCTTGCCGTAAGTATTTATAAATGATTTTCTTGTCGAAATATAATTGCATCAAATTGGTAAAATGGGCATGGGCAAAATCAATCTCGCTTTTCACATGTACATCCGGTTTTATGGAATTGTGTTCAAGTAGGTAACTTGGCAAAAAGATGACAAGTTCTCTAAATTCATCGAATTGCAAAAAATGATCATCACTAAAGTCGGAAGTTCCCAGTATTAAAGCTATTTGGGCAGTTTCATTTTTGGATAAATTAGAATGGTTCCTATGAATTGAAATATGGTCCAAAACTTTAAAGGCCTTGTAGTTAAGAATTGTGGATTTTTCAAACTGATAATAGCTTGAGTCTATTTCTCCGGAAAAACGATATTTGTTTAATAGCTCCAACTTTCTTTCCGACCAAGTGTTTAACCCTTCCAGAAAGAGATTTACATCTCTTTGATTGGTTACATTGGAAGATGCATCCCTTTCCCAAAAGGCTAAGTAATCTTCTTTCTGATAATTATTTCTTCCTGCACCACGACCGGTATATTTGATACTCTCATCGAACATGGCGCCATTTAAAGTCATGTTTATACTATCTCCTGCTATCAAATCAACATGAGTATATTCATTTCCAAAATGAATCAGATATCGCTGATAATAATCACCTGTATCTATAATCTGAATATGAAAAGTACCATCTTCGGAAATTGGGAAACTGGTAGTTATGGTTTCCACCCGCAATAACTCAGGATTAAACCATTGTTTTTCAATGTAAGAATTGTTCCGATCAGGGCAATTATCGATTTTGCCCTTGATAACAATGGGCTTTTGGGCAAATAGTATGGTTACTGAACCCAATGCAAGAATGGAGAAAATAAGTTTTTTCATAGTGTTTGATTTTGGTTGCTATAATTTATTCAGCAGCCAAAGTAAAGTTTGGCATAATAATACTAAAAAAAAAGGTACAGATTGGGTGATTGATGTGATGGAATCAACTTTATATGAAAATGAACACTGAAAGCACAGTAGAAATAGACTGATAATGAGTTTTATGGAATGGACAGAATGGAAAAACAGAACTAAATTTAGAAATAGAACTAATTTCAGCAGAGGCAATCCGACAAGCCAAACAAACTTATAAAGACATTGAATTTTTTCAGGATGATATTCTTAAGACTAATCTAACCAAGACATTTGATTTTATTTTAGATAGGGGCTGTTTTCATGTTATAAATCCAAGTGATAGAGGGATATATGTCAAAAATGTTTACAACCTGCTTAATGAATCACTCAATGCTTCAACAAAAAGGATGAGACTATTGTGGCGATGTTGATGTTGCAGAATTGGATTTTGGAAATATTGAGCATAAATTCATTTTTTTTATGTTTCTTTGTGATAGGATACACATTGATAAAAAAAAAGACTAACATAATTATGGGGTAGGAGAGTAAGGTTGAATATTTTAACGAGTTTTTTGAATAAATATAAAGTAAAAGCAGATGGAATTAATCAGCAAACAAATAATCGATCATTTTCTCGATTGCAAGTCGATGGCCATTGTCGGTGCTTCGCGAAATGAGAAAAGTTTTAGTGCACAAGCAGCAAAACAATTAAACAAATTAGGATATAACCTGTGGTATGTAAACCCGAAATTTGAGGCGCATGAAGCTGACAATCAGCGTATATCATCTATTGTAATGCTTCCTGCCGATGTTAATCATTTGTTGGTTCTGACCTCTAAGAGCCAAACCGAATTTGTCGTACAGCAGGCCATTGCTAAAGGAATTAAAGATCTGTGGATTCAGCAATACTCCGAAACTCCCCAGGCGTTGGAATTGGCTCAGCAAAACAGTTTGAATACTATTCACCATCAGTGCATTTTCATGTACGCACAACCTGAAGGCATCCACAAATTCCATCATAGCTTGAAAAAATTGTTCGGATCACTACCCAAATAACCAAGAGAAAAGGAACACTGATTTCTATTATAAATCTGTGTTCATGTGTTAGGTAAATAATTAATCCTTTAGGAACTTCAAAATCATCAATTTTACAAGTGGATAGTTCTTGAAATTGAAAACTTTAATGGATTGAATCTGTTGATACTTTATTTAATACACAATAAAATGACAAAAAATATTTATCCTTGCTTGTGGTTTGATGGAAAAGCACAAATGGCTGCAAAGTTTTACTGCTCCATATTTAAAAACTCAAAAATAACGTCCGACAATCAAATGGTAGTCATGTTTGAACTTGACGGGAACAAATTTATGGGTCTTAATGGAGGACCACAATATAAATTCACAGAAGCTAGTTCTTATGTAATTGATTGTGAATCACAAGAAGAAATTGACCACTATTGGACAAAGCTCACTGCCGATGGCGGCGAAGAAGGTCGTTGTGGCTGGCTTAAAGATCAATTTGGTGTCTCGTGGCAAGTTGTTCCATCGGTGCTTCCAAAATTGATGAACAATCCCGACAAGGCTCAAAAAGTAATGGAAGCATTTATGAAAATGAATAAGTTTGATATCAAGACACTTGAAGAAATATAGGTATAGGTTTCCCCAAATGGTGAAACCTATACCTATAAACCAATTATTCGTTTATGTTGTTATTCAGGGATATTAAATAATTTACAAACTTCTTTGTAAGGCATATTTCTTAGTTCCTGTACCGTTTTGTATTTTAATGATGCTGATTTCAATGCGGGTATGGTTCCAGGAATGGCTATAAAACGAAATTGATTACCTGAAGGAAGAGGCATTGCAGACATAGTAGAAGTAAACTCAATGCTTTTATAGTCCGGAATTAAAAAATCCCAGTTTGCATTAACGGCAAAGGCTGGTAATGGTCTTACAGCTGCTGGATAGAGATCATCCACGAGCGCAACATAAGCCAGAATGACACCACTTTCTACAATATTCTTTGTTAAATCGGGAGCCGCAGCATCGAAATACCAATCCCCTGAAGTACCTGACCATGACGTAGGAGAAAACCATTCTGAATAATATACTTCTGCATTTTGACCGTCTAGTCCGTCTAGTCCGCGGTCTCCTTTACATCCGCTGAAAAGAATAATGGCGAATGCAATGATCAAATAAATTGTACTATTTCTTGTTTTCATCTGTGTGAATTTATTGATTAATAATTTATGGCTGAAAAATAAGTATAATTCAATGTTATTCTATAATTATTAGCTATTTTAATTTATATTTATCCAACAACGTATTCATCAGTGTATAATTGCTTTTCAATTTCTCCAGAGCACTCTGGATCCGCTCGTATGCGAAAAATCGATCCTGACTTGTTTCATCTGAGTAGGTTTTATTAATGGATTTTGAGCAAACTTAATTAGACAATTGAATGTCAAAAAGCGTACCATAACTTTTTAAAGTGATTACAATGAATTCGAATTTGAGAAAAAAGCATTGCAAAGCAAAATAAATATAACTGGTTAAACGTAGATACAACGAAGTTATAACGTGGATACAACGTAGATTATCCGTAATTATACGTTTGAAGTACGTTATGTCTACCCTTGATGTACGTTATTGATAATTCTTCTTACTTTTGCTAAAGTACAGCACGAATTAAGAGTATCGGACATCCTTGGAATATGAAATCTGGAATTTGAACTATTGAATAACCAATATAATAAAACCGTATATTTACTTATTACTAAGTCCTGAATGATATGAAAAGAGTTTTATTGTTGTTGGCAAATGGATTTGAAACCTATGAAGCAAGCGTATTCATTGATGTAATGGGATGGAACCTTGTTGATGGTGATCATTCAACAGAACTATTTACCTGTGGATTACAAAAGGAAATTAAAAGTTCATTCAATCAAAAGTTGATCGTTGATTATTTGATCAGCGAAATTGATATTGAATCTTTTGATGCTTTGGCTATTCCTGGTGGATTTGAAGAATACGATTTTTATAAAGATGCTTACGATGAACGATTTCTCGATTTGATTCGGCGATTTAAAACAAAAGACAAGTTAATTGCTTCAGTTTGTGTAGCAGCTTTACCATTGGGGAAAAGTGGTATTTTAATGGATAAAAAAGGTACCACCTACAATAAGAATCATATCCGACAAGATACATTGAGCGAATTTGGGGTTCATGTAATAAATGAACCCATTGTAATTGATGATAATATTATAACATCTTATGATCCTTCAACTGCGATTGATGTAGCTTTATTATTGCTTGAGTTACTGACCTCTAAAAAAAATGCTGATCATATTAGACTCATCATGGGATTTGAAGATAAGAAAAGTCAATAAGTTTAAGTATTGCCACTAAGAAACTAAGGCACAAAGGCACACAAAGTAATGATTACTATATATATATATATATATATATATATATATATATATATATACTACGATGGCAACAATATTAAAATCAAAACAAAGAGAATTTAAAGAAGACCCCAATAAGATTGATAATTTCCGATTATTCTCAGATGTGTCGAGAAGTAAAAAAGGAATAAAGCCTCAAAATTTAAACTTTGATTTACGGCAATTAAATCCAGGTCAGTATTCTGCACCCTATCATTTTCATAGATTTGCAGAAGAGCTGTTTACAATAATGTCTGGTTCTGCAACGTTAAGGTCACCCAAAGGATTAGACGTTGTTAATAGTGGAGTAACTCCGTACTATAAATATGGTATTAGTAGGGTATCAGTACCAAGATCGCATTTTTTGTATTCAAACAATACTCAAACAGTACTCAAAGTAAGGATTCAATCCCTTAAGAAATGTGTCATTCATGTCATTAGGGCCATAATTGACCATTTGCTGATTGGTTAGTTTTCAGATCACCAGATAAAATTCACATAAGGTAATACTTAAATTACTATTTTTGTAGTTGAATTATCAATAAAAACAAAGTCTATGAAAAAGTTAGTCGGTTGCATGATTGTCTTTTTGGCATTGGTGTTTAATTCGTGTCAAAAAGAGCCGGATACAGTATTTGATGAGTCTCTTTTGATAGGTAAATGGGTATCGGGTACTGTTCATTATAAATATTTGAGTGATCACAACGGTACCACATGGGATACCGCAGACGATGTGACGGAAGATGAAGGTCTGCCTTTTACCTGGACATTGGATAAGTCTGAATTAAAACAAATTCATATTCTCGTAGGAGGGTCGGTGCCTAAAGTGTATACGGTCACTGAATTGACTGCCACAACGTTAAAATATAAGGATAGCCTTGGATCATCGTATTCGTTTACAAAAACTGCGAATTAATTCGTGTAATTCGTATTTTCTATGAAGAAGTATTTAAAATGGTTCCTTATCATCCTGTTGTCGTTACTGTTAATTGTGATAGTAGCCATAGGTAGTACGGCATGGTATGTATTTACTCCCGGGAAATTAACGTCATCAGTTCGTGCACAGGCGGCTAAATATATCACTTGCAAAACGGAAATTGGTGAAGTGGAACTCACATTTTTCAGCACCTTCCCCAGCTTTGGAATCAAGGTGAACCATTTCGCATTGATCAATCCTGTCCCCAATGCTCCTGCTGATACTTTACTATTTGCAGATCAATTCATTGGTGTAGTTGATCTTGCAGCATGGTGGAAACGTGGTGAGCTGATGATTACTGAACTTCAATTGAATAATGGAACTGTCAACGCTTTTACAGATAGCCTGGGACATACGAATTTTGATATCTACCGCAGCAATACAACCACTTCACCAGTCGATACAGCTCAATCAGCTATGCCATTTCATTTTGTAAACATGAAGGATGTTACATTTCAAAATATCAATCTATCATATATTGACCAATCGCAAAAGCTTCAGGCAAAAGTAAACCATCTGAGCGCTCAATTTTCGGGTTCGTATAGTTCTGATACCCTCAGCACGCAGATGAAGGTGAGTGATGGTATCGTAACCTATAACTATGGCGGTGAAAACTATCTGCAAAATGCTACTGTAAAGTTTACTGCACTTGCACGGATTAACCTGGCGAAGCAGATAGTAAACTTCAGTAATGCAGAGGCTACTGTCAATAAGTTAGATATTGCCTTTAGCGGCACCATTGAGAACGATACAATTCAAAATAGAATGGTAATTGAACTTGACTACAAGACCAAAACATTACCCATACCTGAGGTTATTGCATTGATACCGCCCTCATATCAATCTTATTTAAAAGGAGTTAAAGCAGATGGCATGGTTTCCTCAAATGGTAAAATAAAAGGTTTTTATTCAGATTCTGTGATGCCGTTAATGGATCTACATGTTGTACTTCAGGACGGTACGCTGACATACAAAGGGTTTCCGGTTCCATTGAGCCAGATGAATGGAGAGGGGGCGTTTTATTCCGATATGAAGAACGATGAATTGTCGTATTTACAGATTGATCAATTCAGCGCCAATACACCCAAATCAACAATTAAAACCAGCGGAAGAGTAACCCATCTTTTTACTGATATCACTTGCGATCTTAACTCTGACGCAAACCTTATGCTTACTGAATTCAAGTCTATGATACCCAAGAACATGAAAATGTCTGTCAATGGGAGAGTGAAGGGTCAGGTGAAATCACTTTTTTCGATGTCACAGGTAGAAAAGATGCAATTGGATCAGATGAAAATCTCAGGTTCTATGGAATTATCGGACTTCAATGCAACCTATGATAGTTTGTCAGTTCAGACGAATTACTCAAAAGTTGATTTTGCATTGCCTAATCCCAATGGATCGTCAAAAAACGCTCCCTTTGTATCTGCAAAAATAAACTCAAAGCAACTGGCAGTAAGTAAGTTGAAAGGATACCAGGCGAATTTAATAAATGCATTGATTTCACTGGAAACTTCCAACGTGATGGATTCAACAAGGATTCCTAATGTTGACTGTACCTTCAAACTCGATTCACTGTCTGCAAGTATGGATACCATTCATTTTGCGACACAAAAGCCTTACGGACAATTTACCATGCTTCCTTTGAAAGGGAATAAGTTGGAACCGCAATTAAAAATCAGCTTCAACTGCGGCGATCTGAATAGCTCTATGGGTTCAGGTCATGTCAGTATGAACAAAGTTAAACTAATTGCCGATGTATTGCAAAGCAAAGTTCAACCAAAAATAAAAGTGGAATACAGTGGCGAGAACCTGAAAATGGAGATGGGAAAGGACTCTGCCAAAATGAAGTTGGTAGAACTGAATGCTGACATTATTAACGATCCCCTTCAGAAAGATATTTATCAACAATGGTTGGTAAAAGGATTTGTGAATGTGAAACAGGGAGTAATTGCACTGTCGGCGCTTAATGTACCGCTTGAAATTCCTTCCATCCAGATGAATTTTGATCCTGAAACATTTAATATCAAAGAGAGCAAGCTGAAAATTGACCAATCCGATTTTAGTCTTTCAGGAACTTTAAGCAATGTATTGTCCTATTTCAGGAAAGACTCACTGTTGCGGGGTAATTTTGATTTTGTGAGCAACCATACCAACGTGGTGCAGCTGATGAACCTAACCAACGGCATAGGGGTGAAAGATTCGGTGCCTGAGAAATCCGGCGGGCCTTATATGGTTCCCAAAGGGATGGACCTGATGCTGAATGTAAACATTGGAACTGCAACATTTGGAACAGGAACAGCCAGCCAGATCAAAGGTGGAGTGAGGGTGAATGATGGATTGCTGGTGTTGGATGGTCTTGACTTTATTACGCCAGCTGCCAGGATACAGTTAACTACCATGTATAGCACCCCTCGAAAGAATCATCTTTTCATGAGCGCGGCATGCCACATGTATGATATCGAAATAGCAGAACTCCTGAAAATGGTTCCCGATATTGATTCAATGATGCCTATGTTGAGATCGTTTAAAGGATTGGGTGAATTCCACATGGCTTTTCAAACCAACCTCGATTCGCTCTACAATCTAAAAAAATCAACCATTCGGGGAGCAGCTTCCATCAAAGGACAAAACCTGGTATTAATGGATGGAGAGACCTTCAGCGAAATTGCCAAGACATTAAGGTTCAATAAAAAGACTTTCAATAAAGTGGATAGTTTATCTGCCGAGTTTACTATATTCAAGCAGGAAATTGATGTTTATCCGTTCCTGATTGTAATGGATAAATACAAAGCAGTGGTGGCAGGAAGGCACAATATGGACCTTACATTTGATTACCATATTTCGGTGGTTGACAGTCCTTTACCTTTGAAATTCGGCATAAATATTACCGGTACCCTGGACAATATGAAATTTCGACCAGCCAAATGCAAGTATGCTGAATTCTATCGTCCATCAGCCCGTTATGAGGTTGAAAACAAGCAGTTGGAACTTCGAAAGTTGATCCGGGAAGCTTTAATGCAAAAGTTGTAAAGAAGATTTTATAGGTTTCACCAAATCGGTGAAACCTATAAAATATCAAAGAATTACTTATCAAACATCATTTATGTAGATTTATTCCACAGCAATAACGGGGATTCCCCACTATTTCATGGATATCCTTTTCTTTTACTTATTTATTATTCTGCTCATAATGATTTGATTTAATGTCTTTTATGCCGGATATCCAATTTTATGGGTATGGTTTGGCAATTGTGGATCTACTTTTGCAATAGGGTACACAACATTGAATATTTATAATTACGAAAAAAAGAAGACATGAAAAAAGTTATGATTTTATCCGCAGCAGCTTTAATGCTTTGTTTCGCAATGCCACAGTTCGCAGAAGCTGCAAAAGTTCAAAATGCAATTACAATGATACAAACCCAGGAAGTAACCTATAAGGAAGTTACAACTGCTGATATTTCCGAAGCTGTAAGTGCAACAATTACAAAGGATTACGCTGGTTATACAATCTACAAGGCTTTTCTGGGCAGCGATGGCACATATAAGGTAGCTGTCACCAAAGTGGATGTCAAGGAAGTTCTTTTCTTCGATGCTACGGGAGTATTTATCAAAGCTGAAAAACCAACTCCAGTGAAATAAGCGTCATAATTCAACATAAAGCACGCCTTGAAAGAGGAGTTTATTCAAATAGCGGTTTAGATATCGTATCAACACCCTCTGTCAAACATTTTGACAGAGGGTGTTTTTGCTATATCCCGCAACGAACATGGATCTTTGATGATTTAGTGCGGTTAATGCCCCCAAGGAGGCCAAATTTCAAATGAATCCATCTACTAAGCAACTGCTCATAAGACAATTCCTAAGCGTTCACTGATCTGTCACTTTTGGGTATTTTTGAAAAGATAAATGATCCTACTTTTGCGTCACACATATAATTTTAAAGAATCATGCAAAGTTTTCAGTAAACAAAGTTGGAGTGTCATTGAGAGTGGAAAGAAATTGCTAATAACGAAAATGCTTGAATTACAGTAGATAATCTTTCAAATTGAATTATTTTTTGAGTAATTGGTCCAGCGAGTACCTAGCAATGATGAGTTGATGAAGCATTTACGTTCTTATGTTGGAGTACCCCAATAAATTTCAGTTTTCCCCAAAAGGGATAAGGGACAATTTTTTTAAAAAAACTCTTGTCTTTTTGGGGAAAAATAGAATTTATTGGAGTACCTGCAACATTTTTTTTCTATGTTGGCATTGCTATATGGCCATTAATAGGATTAGTGAAATTTATTCCTCCAAAAGAATTGTTATTGTCCAAAGAATATGTAATTTTCATCTCCAAGGATTGTTTCCATCTGAAATCAGGCAGGCACCAGCCAACTTGGAACTTTTAACTTGAAACTAATTTTATATGAGCATCACCATAGTTTTTATTGTCATTCTAACCTTTTTCTCCATGTTGCTGGGGGTATCGTATTTTACCTCCAAAAATGTGACGAGTGAGACTTTTTTCACCGGAAACCGCAGTTCCCGATGGTATATGGTGGCTTTTGCCATGATTGGAACTACTATTTCAGGAGTAACATTTATATCCGTGCCTGGAGAAGTAGGGCATTCGGGTTGGACTTACCTGCAGTTTCTGTTCGGTAATCTGGTAGGCTATTGGGTGATTGCATTGGTTCTAATTCCGCTGTATTATAAACTTCAGCTGATTTCTATTTACACCTATCTCGATCAGCGATTTGGGGTACGTTCCTATAAAACAGGTTCCTTCTTTTTCCTTGTTTCACGTACCATAGGAGCTTCTTTTCGTATGTACCTGGTAGCAGGAGTGTTGCAATTGGCTTTTTTTGATGCCCTTGGAATACCTTTTGTAGTGACTGTTGCCATCGCCATATTTATGATTTGGGCTTATACTTTTCGTGCGGGCATTAAAACGGTTATATGGACAGATTCTCTTCAAACCACATTTTTACTTGCTGCGGTGATACTAACCATTATCATCATTTCCAGACAGCTCAATATGGATGTAAGTCAAATGATTACAGCTATCGATGAGCATCCGTTCAGCAAAATATTCGATTGGGACTGGCGTTCTAAGACCAATTTTTTTAAGCAATTTATGGCTGGACTTGGAATTGTGATCGTCATGAATGGTCTGGATCAGGATATCATGCAAAAGAGTTTAACATGCAAAAACAAAAGTGATGCACAAAAGAACATTTTCTGGTTTAGCGGTGCCTTTATTATTGTCAATTTGTTGTTTCTGAGCCTTGGAGTATTGCTCTATATCTTTGCGCAGCAGATGGGGATTGCTATTCCGGAGAAGACAGATGATTTCTTTCCTTTACTGGCGCTGAATCATTTTGGAACTATTGCAGGTGTTCTGTTTTTATTGGGCATCATTTCTGCCACCTATTCGAGTTCTGATTCAGCATTAACAGCCTTAACCACTTCATTTAGTATCGACTTCCTTAACCTGGACACAAAAGACCCAGCCAGTAAGTCAAAGCGTATAAAAGTGCACATTGCGTTTTCGGTAATTATGTTTTTGGTGATTGTACTTTTCAGATTGATCAACAATGAAAGTGTGGTAACAGCTGTATTTAGAGTAGCCGGATATACTTATGGCCCCCTGCTCGGGCTTTTTGCTTTTGGGATACTGACAAAAAAACAAATTTACGATCGATATGTACCTTACATCGGATTACTTTCACCAGTGCTGACTTACATTATAAATATCAATTCTGAAGCATGGCTGGGTGGTTACAAGTTTGGATTTGAATTATTATTGCTCAATGGAATGATCATGTTTACCGGTTTGCTGTTATTGAGTAAAAGAAAGGTTGAAATATGAAAAACGCTGCAGTTCCATTCAATAAAATTCCGTTCACTAAAGTGAACGGCAAAGGATATCTGGATACTGATCGAAAGTTGAGCTATCCTTTGCCGTTGGCTTTAGCCAACGGCAAAGGGAAATTAAAAATCTTCCTTCTGATTATCCTTTTGATTATGATTTCTCAGGCATGTAACATCCAGTCGAAACTACTCATTAAAAAGGCAAACATTTCGTCCATTAAATTTGCTGTAAAAGCTTCGAAAGGCACAACTTACAAATTTAAAGCAGATACTGTTATGGTAGATCAACGATCGAAAAAGGTAAAACTTTTAATGAATGAGAGTTTTACCTATATTCCTTTTAGACCTGAGAATACGCGGCAATACAATAATTGGTTCAAAGATTTGCTTGGACGTAAATTCCGTACTTATTCATTTTCTATTGAGTCGATGGGAAAAGAAATTAGTGAACTGATCCCCAATTATTACCGCAATCAGTCAACCTCTCCAGATCTTACGCGACTGAGCCAACATACAAAAGCAAAGTTACCTATTGTCAGGAATGTCTCAGGGAATATGGCTGTTACCAAAGGTTTAAGCAATCGGAATATCGCGCTGTGGCAAAGTCATGGATGGTATTACGAAAACACAAAGGATCGGTGGCAATGGCAGCGGTCACGGGTCTTTATGACCGTGGAAGATTTGTGGACCATGAGTTTTGTGGTTCCTTATGTTACACCGATGCTCGAAAATGCAGGTGCAAGGGTTTTTCTTCCCCGTGAGCGTGACATCCAAACCCACGAGATCCTTATTGATAAAGATTGTACTTCCAACGGGTCTATCTATCAGGAAAAGGGCAAGCAAATTCAAACAAGTACGGAAAAAGGCTTTGGTCTGAAAGTTACTTTTTTGCTTGAGGGTGATAATCCTTTTCTTATGGGACAAAGCAGACAGATGGTATCAAGCAAAAATGGAGATTCCAAAATTAGTTATATTCCTGAAATACCCGAAACAGGCGAATATGCGGTGTATATTTCTTATGCCGGGAATGTCAAAAACGTGAATGATGCTCATTATAGTGTTTTTCATTCTGGCGGAGAAACACGCTTTTTGGTAAATCAAACTATGGGAGGAGGGACCTGGATTTACCTGGGGACTTTCAGGTTTGTGAAGGGAATTGATACCAAACATGCCATGATTGAACTGACCAACCAGTCAAATGAAACGGGCAAGTGGATATCGGCTGATGCTGTGAAACTTGGTGGTGGAATGGGAAATATTGTCAGAGGTAATACCAAAGAGATGGATAAATTACTCAAATTACGAAATGAGAAGGGATTTGAGATCGACTCATCTCTTTGGCTGCCCTTTACGAGCCAGCGTCCAAGGTACCAGGAAGGTGCACGGTATTATCTGCAGTATGCAGGGATGCCTGACTCATTGGTATATAGCACCAATCAGAACAAAAGCGATTACAAAGACGATTACCAAAGTCGGGGCAAATGGGTAAATTACCTGATGGGTACATCCAACGAATCGACAGTAAATCAGGCAGTAAATGGATTAAATATTCCAATCGACATGGCTTTGGCTTTTCATACCGACGCTGGAACAACCCCTGACAGCTCTATTATTGGTAGTCTGATGATTTACAATACTACTTTTGCATCTGATACATTCCCAAATGGACAATCAAAATGGGCAAGCCGTGATTTGGCCGACATCTTACAAACACAGGTGGTGAATGATCTACAGAAGCTTTACGAACCGCAATGGACACGCAGGGGAATGTTGAACAAACAATATTCTGAAGCGGTTCGCCCATACGTACCCACTGTGCTTTCTGAAGTACTATCGCATCAGAACTTTGCAGATATGCTGCAAGCTCAGGACCCGCGTTTTAAGTTTGATGTGAGTCGTGCATTTTACAAAGGGATACTGAAATTTTTATCCTTCCAAAATGGGCAAAAATATGTGGTTCAGCCACTTCCTGTCAATCATTTCAAAATGGCTCTGGAAGGAAAGAATATTCGACTTTCATGGATTCCGGTGGTAGATAAACTTGAGCCAACAGCAATTGCAAAATCATATAAAGTATATACACGAATTGAACAAAATGGGTTTGATAATGGGCGTGAAGTAAATGAACCCAACTTGTTGATTAGGAATTTATCTCCAGGTGTTATCTATAGTTTTAAGATAACTGCACTTAATGAAGGCGGCGAAAGTTTTCCTTCTGAAATACTGGCTTGCGGCTTGACTGCAGATAACAAAAAACCGGTCTTAATTGTAAATGCATTCGACCGTATCTGCGGACCGGAGGCTTTCGACAATGGCAAGCAAGCCGGTTTTCTTACTTCTCAGGATGAAGGGATTGCCTATATAAATGATCTTTCCTATGTTGGCGAACAATATGATTTTGAAAGAAAATCGCCATGGAAAAATGACGATGCATCTGGATTTGGTTCCAGTTATGCCAATCAGGAAACTCGTATCGTACAGGGTAATTCTTTTGATTATCCACTTGTTCACGGTCAATCATTTAGAGAAAATGGACTTGGCTTTATTTCGATGAGCGATGAGGCATTTGAAAAGAAGAACTGGAACAAAAATGATTATTCAGCACTCGACCTGATTTTCGGAGAAGAGAAAACGACCAAATGTCTCTATGGATTTGCCAGGAAGGATTTTACCATTTTTACACCTGAAATGAGAGCAGCTATCCTGGAATATACCTCGGCAGAACATGCAAAGCTTTTTTTATCAGGCGCATACATTGGGAGCGATTTAGAGTTAGGTGGCGATTCACTTGCCCGAAAGTTTGCAACTAATGTACTTCATTACAAGTTGATGACCAATCATGCCAGCAAAAGTGGACAAGTAATTCCAGTGAATTCTATGAGAAATCAATTTCCCGGTGAATTTAATTTTGTTCAGGATTATAACAAAGCAATATATAAGGTTGAATCGCCTGATGCCATTGAGCCAGTTGGTAAAGATGCAAAGGTGCTTTTCAGATACAAGGACAACAACAAAACTGCTGGAGTTTGTTTTGACGGAAACTATCATACCCTGATTTTGGGTTTCCCATTCGAATCCATTTCAACAGATAAGGAACGGGACGATCTAATGGGGCAGATTTTGAAATATTGGGGAATGAAGAAATAAATTTAAACCAAATCACATGTCTTGTCAGGTTATTAACGTGAGTTCGATTTAAACGAATAATTCATAAAACAGAATGTTATCTTAGGCTATGACAATGACCTCCTATTTTCCGACACAACCGCCAAACCGCCAAACCGCCAAGACCGCCACTGTCGTTTTAATGGTACTTTCACTCCCTGAAAGATTAAAACGACAGTGGCGGTCTTGGCGGTCTTGGCGGTTTGGCGGTCGTGTCGGACATGAAGCAGGAGTATACCAGGTATTCTATCTATATAGAATTGAGTGCGTTATGCAGAAAACATGGAAGCTAATATTGCCAAACCCACCTATGAATAATGGTTTTTTTCATAGTGTTGCTTATTTCAAGCCAATGTTACCAAACAGACGTTTAAAATTAGCAAGAATAATGTCGCTCAAAATTTCTTCTCCGAGATTTAATATTTGAGAGGCCAAGGCATAAACAGTATTGATGGAAATATCCCGATCGTCGGTCTCCAGAAATAAATGATCAGTAGGAATAAGTGGCAATATTTCCTTTTTCTGTTGATTGATCAGCAATGATTCACCCACGGAAAAGTAAAAATTGTGTTTGATAAGTTGCAAGGTAGTGGATTGGTTTGCCTGAAAACCATGAATGATCCATGGAATGGTTGATTTGAATTCTTTTTTAAGTTGTATTAGATCAGGAAAGGCACGTACACAATGAATAATCAATGGTTTGGCATGTTTTTCAGCCAATTCAATTTGCTTCCTGAAATACCATTTTTGTACTACGAAGTCTATCATTATGGATCTGTCGAGGCCGCATTCGCCAATTGCAATCATATTTTTATTATTCATCGCCACATCCATTGCCTTCAAACATTCATCCCCGTCAATTCGGTCAAGGTGCCAGGGATGTAGACCTGTGGAATAGAATTTTTCATCCACCGGAAGAGGTAAATCCTGCGCAAAACTATTCAGGATTTGAAAAGCAGAATCGCTTTTTAGGCTATGAGTATGGAAATCAATTTCAACCATAAATTATATATTATAAGATCAAATTTACTATATTTAAATAGAAATTAAAACCATTTGATTTCCCTAATGTAATTTATTCTATTTTTGAATCCAAATGGACTAGAAATATGAAACTTTTAAAATCAATATTCAAAATGTGTCTCCTTCTGCTATTCCTTTATCAGGGAATGGTTCAGGGACAAATTTCCCAAGGCGGAATGCCCATTCAGATACAGAAGCTAAAATCAATCCAGTCAGATGATTTGATCGTTTTACCCGCACTTGACAATGAGAAATTACGCAAAGCCAGCACTCTGGAGCATGAGCAGTCAATGTTAAAATCATTTCATTTTGCCCAACCTTTTGATACCATCATGAATCCAAAGAATTCGGGAAAGTGGTATTCTGATGGCGAAGTAATGGTTTGGCAGTTGAGAATCAGATCGGTAGGAGCCTATTCTTTAAATGTGATTTTTGGCCGTTTCAATTTACCTGAAAATGCCCGCCTTTTTCTGATTGGAACTAAAAGCGGAGAAATTAAAGGAGCATATACTTCAGCAAATAATTCGGAAAGCCATGTATTGGCAATAGAACCTCTCGATGGTGATGAGCTGCTTGTTCAGTATGAAGAACCAGTTGGTGTTACTTTTCCTGGAGAGATTGAAATTTCAAGAATATCCCACGACTTTATGAATATAAATGCTTCAGGACCTCACCGTCCTCTGGGTATTTCAGGTGCTTGCAATAAAAACGTTAATTGCGTTATTGCCAGTGGAACATCAGAAATAAGAGATGCTGTTTGCCGCCTTCTCATCGAGGGAACAGAACTTTGTACAGGTACCCTGATAAATAATACCAAACTTGATGGAACTCCTTATTTATTAACCGCTTATCATTGCGTAAATACCGAAGCTGCTGCCAACTCAACGGTCTTTCTTTTTAATTACGAATCGCCTACCTGTCAATCCATCGATGGTGATGTAAGTCATTCACTATCCGGCAGTTCATTGAAAGCTTCGTTTGACAGTCTGGATTTCGCTTTTGTGAGGCTTACGAACCAAGTACCTTTTGTTTATCACCCTTATTTTGCTGGATGGAACCGAATGATTCAGGCTCCACCGTCATCCATGAGCATTCATCATCCGAAAGGCGATATTAAAAAGGTTGCAATTGACAAAGATATTCCAGAAACAGCAAGCTATAGCACTAAATATCATTCAAACGCCTTCTGGAAAATTTTAAAATGGGATAATGGTGTAACAGAGGAAGGTTCATCAGGTGGTCCCTTGTTTGATCAGAATAAACAACTGATTGGAACGCTGACAGGTGGTTCAGCCGTTTGTGATTCGCCAATCAATGATTATTTCGAAAAATTTACCCTTGCCTGGGATTATAAGAAAGAGACCTCCAGGCAATTGAAAGCCTGGCTCGATCCAAACAATTCGAATGTACAAAGTTTAAATGGGTTTACGCCGAATACTGGTCAGACTCTTTGTAAACCTGTTACTAATTTTGAAAATAATGAAAGTTATTCAGCCATTCAAATAGTAAATGGTACAACGAAAAGGGGGTATTACAGCGGTACCAATTCAGCTGGATTCACTGATTTTGGGGAGAAATATACATTTTCAACCAGCAGTGAAATACAGGGAATCTCGCTAGGAATTGCAAAAGTAAAAACCAATCCTGCATTTAATGAGTCATTAATTAGCATTCAGGTATATTCAGGAACAGATAAACCTACAACTTTATTGTATACCAAGCAATTTGATATCCATAAATTCTATGTAGATGGAATGAATTATTTACAGTTTGATACTCCGGTAAAAACAACCGGCAACTTCTTTATTACCTACAACATAAAGGAGCTTCACCAAGGTGATACATTGGCAGTTTATATGGCCAACAGGCAAGGAGATACTACCAATAATTTTTTCCTGAAAAATAATAGCGGTTGGAGTGCTTACAATTCTCAAAACACTGCTGGTAATGGATCTGCGTTGCTGAGCGAGCTAATAGCCTGCAATATTGACACTTCTACAAAAATAGATAGTTTAGATAATGATGTAGATGCTACTTTTTTTCCAAATCCTATCAATGGAACGTTTTTACTGAAAGTCAAAACAAAGAATAATTTTGATTCACCGGGAACTACTAAAGTATACGATCTACTTGGTAAAGAGCAAAATATTTCTGTCGATATAAAAGGCCCTAATGAACTGACACTGAATTTCTCAGGTAAGGGACTCGGAATTTATTTTGTTCATTTTCAAGCAGGAGGCCGGACAATAGTGGGTAAAGTTGCATATATCCCTTAATTTTACGTTTTTCAATTCAACAATGAAGACCCATAGACTATTAATTATCTTTTTTATTTTTGGCTTATATTCATGTGAAAAACAGCCGGTTAAAAAGGCCAGGGCTGATTTAAATAAATACGCTCATGGTTTTCAAATCATTCCAATGGGAGAGATTATGCGGCTCGATGTATTTAACCCATGGGAAAATGCACGCAATTTTACCTATTCCTATTACCTGATACCCAAAAGTATAGCTGTTCCAGATTCATTGGCCAGCCGTAAAATTATCAGGACACCGGTTGAAAAGGTAGTAGTTTTATCTACGACACACATTGGTTTCATCGAGAAATTGGGATTCGAATCGAGTATCATAGGTGTTTCCGGCAAGGACTTTGTTACAAATTCTATCGTCAAAAAAGGGATTGAGCAAGGGCTGGTGCACGATGTGGGATATGATCAGAATCTGAATTACGAACTCTTATTGCAAATGAAGCCTGACTTGGTGATGGCTTACGGCATTGGATCTGATGTGGCCGCGCACCTTTCGAAGATGAACGATTTAAATATTCCTGTGGTGATCAATGCTGAGTACCTTGAAGAAACTCCTCTTGGCCGAGCAGAATGGCTGGTTTTTACAGGTTCATTTTATAATCAAACTGAACATGCTCAACAGGTTTTTAATAAGATTGTTATGGAATATGACAGTTTGAAAAATTTAGTGTCCGCAACGAGCCACAAGCCCCTTGTTCTGAGTGGATTGCCTTATAAGGACAATTGGTGGGTACCGGGAGGTAAGTCATACATGGCCAATATGATAGCAGATGCAGGTGGTGATTATTTATGGAAGGACAACCCTTCACGCGAAAGTTTTGTCGTTTCACTCGAAAGTGCCATTGTAAAAGCTTCACAGGCAGAGGTGTGGATCAATACTGGCCAAACACACAGCATTCAGGAAATACTGGAAAGCGATGAAAGATTTAAAATAATTCCTTCTCTTCAAAAGAAAATGGTTTACAATGATAATAAAGAAATGAATCCAACTGGCGGCAATGAAGTTTGGGAAACCGGGGCTGCCAATCCTCAGGATCTATTGCGCGACCTGATTCTTATGTTTCATCCCGAAATAAAGATAGACAGAGCTTTTCACTATTACCAAAAACTGAACTAATGTTAAAGAACCGTCTGGTAACCAGGGATTTTATGCTCTTCGGAATGCTTCTGTTGCTGACGATTCTGTTGTTCATACTCGACATATTTTTCGGATCATTATTGATTCCATTTAAAACAATACTTCAGGCGCTCTCCGGAACTGGAAATGTGAGTCCTGAAATCAAAAGCATCATTATTGACTTTCGCCTTCCCAAAGCAATTACTGCGGTGATGGCTGGCATGGCTTTGTCGATCAGCGGTTTGCAAATGCAGACTATATTTCGTAATCCATTGGCCGGTCCTTATGTTTTGGGAATTAGTGCAGGAGCAAGTCTTGGAGTTGCCATACTGGTGCTTGGTTTCTCATCAGTATTTACTCTGGGTTTATTTACCATCAGCGGTTCGTGGGCTTTAGTAATTGTTGCATGGTTAGGATCAGCATTGGTATTGTTTCTCATTCTAGCCGTCTCTGTGCGTATCAAAGATATCCTGACCATCCTGATCCTGGGAATGTTATTCGGAAGTGCGGCTTCATCAATTGTCAATATCCTGCAGTATTTCAGTAATGAGTCGATGCTTAAATCTTTCATTATATGGACGATGGGTAGTTTGGGTAGTGTAACTACTTCGCAATTGAATGTGTTGATTCCATCAGTTTTGGTGGGTCTGATACTGAGCTTTTTTAGTGTTAAGTCACTCGATGTGATGTTATTAGGCGAACAGTATGCTAAAAGTATGGGACTACGTATACGCAATGCACGTTTCCTGGTATTTACCAGTACAAGTATTCTGGCTGGAAGTATCACCGCATTCTGCGGCCCCATTGGTTTTATTGGTATTGCTGTTCCTCATATAGGTCGTTTGCTTTTTAAAACTGCACGCCATAAGATATTGATCCCTTCAAGTTTGCTGCTTGGTTCAATTGTGATGCTTTTTAGCGATATCGTTTCGCAAATGCCTGGTTATGAAAGCACTTTACCCATTAACTCGGTAACTGCACTGGTAGGTATACCGGTGATTATATGGATTATTTTAAAGAACAGAAAATTCTCTTCAGTGTAATGAGCAACCAAAAGGTAAATATTACGGTAAGAAACCTTTCAGTGGGTTACAAGAAAGGGAAGAAGATGGTCGCCATCAAGGAAGGTATCAATGTGAATGCATACGCCGGTGAATTAATTGCCTTGATCGGCAGCAATGGTATCGGCAAAAGTACGCTGTTGCGCACACTGACCGGTTTTCAGAAAGCCCTCGGTGGCGAAATACTCTTAAACGACCGCAACCTAAATAGCTTTCCAATCAAGGAATTGGCCCGTGTGCTGAGTTTTGTTTCCACTGAAGCAATAAGGGTCCAAAATCTGCGCGTTTGGGAACTTTTGTCCATGGGCCGGTACCCATATACCAATTTGATAGGAACACTGACTGAGGAGGACAACAGCATCATTAAACGAGCCATTCAGCAGGTCGGTCTATCAGGGTATGAAGACCGTATGATTGACCAGATTAGCGATGGTGAACGGCAACGTGCCATGATTGCACGTACACTTGTTCAGGATACACCGCTCATTATTTTGGATGAACCAACTGCGTTTCTGGATATCAGAAATAAATATGAAATTATTCACTTGCTTCACGAATTTGTGAGGAATGAAAATAAGACAGTTCTCTTTTCGACGCACGATCTGAACATTTCAACCTCTGAAGTAGATAAGATATGGTTAATGCTTGACGATAAGGTGGTTGAAGGCGCTCCTGAAGATTTGATTCTGGCAGGCAATTTTGATGAGATGTTTCATTCCGACAAGGTTTATTTCAATGGTGAATCAGGCGATTTCAAGCTTCGTAAAAACAGGTTGGGATCTTATGGTTTAAAAGGCGCTGAGGGTAAAATAGCGACCTGGACAGGCCGTGCATTAATGCGAATAGGGTTGGTGTGCGATGAAAGCAATCCTCTGGTAATGATAAATTTACCAAATGTAGCGATAAATCCTGTTTGGAAAGTGGTAATTAATTCAGTAGAAAAATTTGAATGTACCTCGCTTTATGAGCTGACTGCTGAATTAAGTGAGCGGTTAAAGGGGTAGTTAGCGTCAAATGCTTTAGAGGATACTTTCGAAATTCTGTATATAGTTTATTTCACAGGTGTTGTGTAAGGCTTGATATGTTGTAACAATTTTATAAGAATTTCACCCAACCAGTCAGGCTGATAGGTGCAGAGCACCAGTAGCGTTAGCAAAAAGGTAGTGCGACATTGTAACCTTGACACCACATTTGATCGATTGCATAGATTGTACATATTGCATGGATTGCATAGATCGTAATTTATTGAATTCCGTTCAATTCATTATTTAAAAAAGAAAAAGGGTGCAAGAAGAATATGAGAATGTGAGAAAAGCGGAACGTGCAATCTGTGCAATCTGATCGGATAATTCCCAAACCTTTAGTTTTCCTTAATATATTGACTAGTATTGTAATTTCTTGTGTAATTTTGACCCCAAATAAAACCCAAATGATTTCAACGAAAGCACAGAATATTTCGCCCTTTATTGTAATGGAAGTTCTTGAAAGAGCCAACAATCTTGAAAAGCAAGGTCATAATATTATCCATCTTGAGGTTGGGGAACCCGATTTTGATGTACCTTCCTGTATTCTGAAAGCTTCTGAAGTTGCAATGAAAGAGGGGAGAACCCATTATACCCATAGCCTCGGCGATCCTGAATTGAGGCAGGAAATTTGCAACACTTATCTGAAGAACTATGGAGTTGTAATTTCTCCTGAACAAATCATTGTTACCTCCGGAACTTCACCTGCCATTTTGATGATCCTTGCAGTAATTTGCGAACCTGACGATGAAATAATACTATCTGATCCCGGATATGCATGTTACCCCAATTTTATCATGTTTACAGGTGCCAAAGCGGTAAAAGTGCCTGTGTATGAAGAAGATGGATTTCAATACCGCCCTGAGAATATTTGTTCAGCAATAACCAACAGGACAAAAGGGATCATGATTAACAGTCCGATGAACCCTACAGGAAATCTGCTTTCAGAAGAAACACTGAAGGCCATAGCCAAATTTTCACCCACAATCATTTCTGATGAAATTTACCACGGCCTTGTTTATAACGGCAGGGCGCATTCAATTCTTGAATATACCCGCAATGCCTTTGTATTAAATGGTTTTTCCAAGTTATACGCTATGACCGGCCTGCGTTTGGGCTATGTAATTGCTCCTGAACGATTTATTCGTCCCATGCAAAAGATTCAGCAGAACCTTTTTATTTGTGCAGGCTCTGTTGCTCAACGTGCCGGCATTGCTGCTCTTCGCGAAGCCGATGCTGATGTGGAGCAGATGAAGAATATTTATAATGAGCGTCGTAAATATATGATTTCCAGGCTACGCGAACTGGGTTTCAGAATTACAGTTGAACCTACCGGCGCCTTTTATGTTTTTGTAGATGCACGACATCTGTCCAGCGATTCATATAAACTGGCTTTCGATATTCTTGAGAAAGCTCATGTTGGAGTGACTCCCGGCATTGATTTTGGTGATAATGGTGAAGGTTATCTGCGTTTCTCGTATGCCAACTCACTTGAAAACATTGCTGAAGGTATGAATCGTTTGGAAAAATACATCAAGGAATTCAAAGGGATTTAACTTCTGTTTGAATGGGTATACCAATTCAATTATGTCTGGGAAAACTCCCTGTCATCTGTAACCCATCTGTAACTCATCTGTAACCTTTCTGTAACCTTATATTACAGAAAGGTATCAGATGAGTATCAGAAAGGTATCAGAAAATAGCCCTCAAACACCCACCAAGTCCATAGGAACAGAGGGAGAAACCATGAATAGATCGCTTATTTTGAAAAGTAAATAAGAAGGTGCAAAAATATATTCGCAGAGATAATTAGGGATCGTCTGAATAGCTATTTTTATATTGATCCAGAATGTTCGGGATGCCCAACGGTCAAATTGATCCCGAGTGCTCGGGATGAATTTTTCAGCAGATCCTAATTATGGCTGGTAATTATTGAAAAGTAAGGCGTAATTCGTATATTAAAAAGAAATTATTTGTATCTTAATCACCTGATTGCATGACATTTGAATTAGGATTTGTATAGAGTCGTTACAGGATTGTGAAAGGAAAGACATAATTCATCAGAGTTGAACATTTACAGTTTAGATAAGTTGATTTTATTCTTCCAAATTTATACCTTTAAGCCAGAGTTCAAAAATCATTTTACGAACTCTTAGAACCATTTTTGTCATTACCTGAAACTGCAAAACTGCTATTTTACTGATTTTATGGCAGATGTTTCATTAAATGTGGCTGATATTCTGGTCATTTGCCTTGTGGCATGATAATCGTAAAAACCAATTCAAGTTTTAAACATTATAACTACATTTGTGATTTTAAATTTTTGATCAATTAAAACCCATATATGTCAATTTTAAATAAAATATTAGGCACATTTCTCGGCAACAAGTCTGACAAAGACATGGTTGAGATCAAGCCCATTCTTGATAGTATTCTCAAGGAATACGAACGTGTTAAATTACTTTCGAATGACGAACTAAGAGCCGAGTCGGCCAAGTTGAAGGCCATCATTCAGGAAAGGATTAAACCTGAGTTAGATAGAATAAATGAGTTGAATGAACTGGTTGAAACAGTGGACATTCAGGAAAGTGAAAAGATGTTCCTCGAAATAGACAAACTCGAAGAAAAAATAAATGAGAAGCTTGAGGAAGTTCTGAACGAAATACTTCCAATCGCATTCTCAGTGATAAAATCGACTGCCAAACTTTTTAACGACAATGAAAAAGTGGTGGTAACTGCCAACGACTTTGACCGCGATCTCGCAGCTATCAAAAATAGCATTGAGATTGAAGGTGATAAAGCTATCTGGTACAACAAGTGGATGGCTGGTGGAAATCAGATTACCTGGGACATGGTTCATTATGATGTTCAGCTGATCGGTGGAATTATCCTGCATCAGGGTAAGGTGGCCGAAATGGGTACTGGTGAAGGAAAAACATTGGTTGCTACCTTGGCAGTATTCCTGAATGCCTTGACAGGTCGGGGCGTTCACCTTGTAACTGTGAATGATTACCTATCAAAACGTGACTCGGAATGGATGGGTCCTATCTTCGAATTTCATGGACTGACCGTTGACTGTATCGACAAGCATCAGCCCAATTCTGAAGGTCGCCGCAATGCCTACATGTCCGATATTACTTATGGTACCAACAATGAATTTGGTTTCGATTACCTGCGCGACAATATGGCTATCAATCCGCGTGATCTTGTTCAGCGTAAACATCATTATTCAATCGTTGATGAGGTCGATTCAGTTTTGATTGATGATGCCCGTACCCCTTTGATTATTTCAGGTCCGATTCCAAAAGGAGAAATCCAGAAGTTCGAAGAGCTTAAGCCTAAAGTGGAAAAACTATATGCAGCCCAGCGTAACATTGTTAATCAATGTTTGGCTGATGCAAAAAAAGTATTGAACAATGCCAATTCTACGAAGGATGAAAAAGACCAGGCTTCAATTTTATTGCTTCGTGCTCACAAAGGTCTGCCTAAAAACAAGGCTATCATTAAATTCCTGAGTGAAGAGGGAATTAAAGTGATGATGACAAAAACAGAGAATTATCACATGCAGGACAACAATAAGCTCATGCATATTATTACTGATCCCCTGTTTTTTGTAGTTGAAGAAAAAATGAATTCAGTAGAGTTGACTGATAAAGGTATTGACCTGATTTCTGATGACGTTGAAGATCCATTGTTCTTCGTGTTACCCGATGTTGGTTCTGAAATTGCTGAAATTGAAAATGATAAATCGTTAACCAAAGAAGCGGTACTCGAAAAGAAGGATGATTTGCTGACCAATTACGCAGTCAAATCCGAGCGTGTTCATACCATCAACCAGCTGATGAAGGCTTATGCCATGTTCGAAAAGGACGTTGAATATGTCGTGATCGAAAATAAGGTAAAGATTGTTGATGAACAAACCGGACGTATCATGGAAGGCCGTCGCTATTCTGATGGTTTGCACCAGGCGATTGAAGCAAAGGAAAAGGTGAAAGTAGAAGCTGCCACTCAAACGTTTGCTACCATTACCCTTCAGAATTATTTCAGAATGTACCATAAACTGGCCGGTATGACAGGTACTGCCGAAACTGAAGCAGGTGAATTATGGGACATCTATAAACTTGATGTGGTGGTGATTCCGACCAACCGCAAAGTCATCCGTGACGATCGTGAAGACATGGTTTATAAATCCAAACGAGAAAAATACAATGCTGTAGTTGAAGAAATTGTAAATCTCAATAAGCTTGGCCGACCTGTATTGGTTGGTACAACTTCTGTTGAGATTTCCGAATTATTGAGCCGTTACCTGAAAATGCGTGGTATTAAACACAATGTATTGAATGCCAAATTACATGCCCGTGAAGCCGAGATTGTGGCTGATGCCGGTATGAGCGGTATGGTGACCATTGCAACCAACATGGCCGGTCGTGGTACTGATATCAAATTAACTGCGGAAGTAAAGGCTGCAGGTGGTTTGGCCATCATTGGTACCGAAAGGCATGAATCACGTCGTGTTGACCGTCAGTTACGCGGACGTGCAGGTCGTCAGGGTGATCCGGGATCGTCTCAATTTTATGTTTCCCTAGAAGATGATCTGATGCGCCTTTTTGGTTCAGATCGTATTTCGGGGATCATGGATAAAATTGGATTGAAGGAAGGCGAAATGATTCAGCATTCAATGATTACCAAATCTATTGAACGTGCTCAAAGGAAAGTGGAAGAAAATAACTTCGGAATTCGTAAACGTTTGCTGGAATACGATGACGTGATGAATTCACAGCGCGAAGTAATCTATAAAAAACGCCGTCACGCACTATTCGGCGACCGTGTTGAAGTTGATATCTTGAATACCATTTATGATGTGATTGAAAATCTAGTGAATGATTATCAACCAAACAACATGTACGAGGAGTTCAACATGGAACTTATCCGCCTGATGTCAATGGAATCACCTGTTACCGAACAGGAATTTATGAAAATTAAACAAGACGATCTGGTTGAAAAGGTTTATCATGACACGGTGGCCACGTATACCCGTCGTACTGAAATTATTGCACAGCAGGCCTATCCTGTAATTCGTGATGTTTACGAACAAAAATCACATTTATACACCAACATCGTTGTTCCTATTTCTGATGGCAAACACGTTTACCAAATCGTGACCAACCTTGAAAGGGCTTATAAAAATCAAGGTAAAGAGCTGGTTAAATCGTATCAGAAACAAACTGTACTGGTAACCATTGACGAAGCATGGAAAGAACAGCTGCGTGAGATGGACGATTTAAAACAATCAGTACAGAATGCCACTTACGAACAAAAAGACCCATTGCTGATCTACAAATTCGAATCGTTCAATTTGTTCAAGATCATGGTTATCAAAGTCAATAAATCCATAGTATCAATTCTTGCGAAGGGCCATATTCCAATTAACGATCCACAACAAGTACACGAAGGTCATGAACGAAGAGGTCTTGATATGAGCAAACTATCAACATCAAAATCAGAAATACCAACAAGTTCTTCCAGTTCTGAACGTCCGGAAGCTCCTAAGGAACCCATACATTTACAACCGGTTAGGGTTGAAAAAAGGGTAGGACGTAACGATCCTTGTCCTTGTGGAAGTGGTAAGAAATTCAAAGCTTGCCACGGTAAAGATCTTGTCGAATAATAAGAAAAAAATAATAACAACAGCATGGATATTCTGGCATTTATTCATTGGAACGTTAGTCCTGAAATTTTCTCATTGGGCCCAATTCATGTTCGTTGGTACGGACTTCTGTTTGCTATCGGATTCCTCTTTGGATACAACCAGGGAGAGAAAATGTTCAAACACGAAAACATTGATCCCAAATGGCTCGAGAGTCTGTTTATTTACTTGATTGTTGCAACAGTAGTAGGAGCTCGCCTGGGTCATGTATTCTTTTATGGATGGGAGTATTATTCACAGCATCCCATCGAAATACTGTATGTATGGCAAGGTGGTTTAGCCAGTCATGGCGGCGTACTTGGGATTATTATTGCAATGACCATCTGGAGCATGAAAGTCTCCAAACGTTCAATATTATGGGTATTAGATAGGGTAGTGGTACCCAGCGTTTTAGTGGCTGCATTGATTCGTTTTGGCAACTTAATGAATTCTGAAATCTATGGAATGCAGACTACATTGCCATGGGGCTTTATTTTTGAACGTAATCATGAAATTGTACCTAAACATCCGACCCAGCTATACGAAGCATTTTGTTATCTTTTGACTTTCGGAGTCGTATATTATATGTATTGGAAAACCAAGGCCAAAGAATACCAGGGCTTATTGGTAGGAGTATTTTTTATCATGGTTTTCACTGCCCGTTTCCTTGTCGAGTTTATCAAAGAGATTCAGGAACCATTTGAATCATCCATGGCATTGAATATGGGACAATTGCTGAGCATTCCGTTTATAATTACGGGTATCGTATTGGTCGTTCGCTCCATCCGTAAAGGGCCTGTGGTATACAATAATCACGTTAAGACAGCGAAGAAATAGAAATACGAACATTCAAATTAAGATATAATAAACCCTTCAAGAAATTGGAAAAACCATTTATTGAAGGGTTTTATATTACAAATAAAATGTTACTTTGACTTCAAATTTCACTTTTAAAGATTATATTGAAGTTCCATCGTTTGATTAATACATCATATTCCAATGATAATTGATAATATCTTCCAATTTTCTTCCAATTCTAACAATTTTATTATAGTTATATATTTATTAGTTAGAATGTTGCAATCCATTTGATATTTTTTATTGTTTTAAATAATAAATAGTTAAAATAACATACTAAAAATATTATCTTTACTATGTATTTATACATTGATTTTCGAAAGAAATTAATATAATCATTAATTTAAACTATACATTCTAATTATTCATAAATTAAATTTATTGAAATGAACTATCAAGTAAAAAATCATGCATTATTGTTAATTCTTTTACTTTTGGGGCTATTTTCTTGTCAAAAAGAAAAGGTTAATAGTCTTCCCGAAACATAAAGTAAGTTATCTGCTGAACAACAGAAAGAGAGATTAGATAACGAAGGTATCAACTTTGTCAAACATCTTGAAGAACTGGAAAAACCTGATTTGATGGATCCTTTGGTTTATTTCATCGAAATAGCTGATTACATCGAAGAAGACCAGTTCGTGCTGTCATCAAAAGTAGCTCGCGACTTTATTTTAAGTTCAAAACAGCATTCAGGGAATTCTCTAAAATCAGCAGTGACTAATGATGCAGATTCGTTCAAGAAAGTAATGAACGACAATCAGGGTATCTACACATACAACAGGAAAAATGAAACATGGAAAAAAACTTCTGCAACAGGAAAAATAGAATTTGTTTTCCCTGAGAATAAATCAACGACTACAAATAATACATCCTTTGTATTTAATAATTTAACTACAACTTCTGTTACAAATTATGACTTGTATGAAGATTTGAGGGATCTGGCAAAAACACTGGACATTAATTTGAAAGTTGATAATGTTCTAAAATATGGATATTCTATTTCAAATGAATACAATAGTGATGACATTCCAACAAAAGAATCATCCACATTGGTTATTGAGCCCTACAAGTTTACAGAAGAGTATATATTGAGTAATGACAAAACAGTTACCTTTAATTCAACTATGAGTAGCAATAACAATGTGTTTATGACTATTGGAGCTACTTCTGATGGGGATTTTACAAATAGGTTGCTTTCTGATGAGGATATAGAAGAAGAGGATATTGTAAAAAAAGTAAATGCCTTTGTTCAAATTGAGAATGTAATTGTAGTTGGAGACTTGGATTTTAAGACACTTGCAATCAAATTAAAGGAACTTGATAATGAATATGAAGACCAATACGATAATGATAAAGATCAATATCCTAAGTCGTATTATGAAGATTGTGTTTCTGCATATAAGTTAAATGGAATACTAAAAATGAAATTTGTTGACAAAAATGAAGTATTCGCCACACTTTTGCCGTATGTAACAAGTGAAAAGGACTGGTATAACGAATATAGTCAGGGACATTATTATTCTAAAGAATATACACGCAATGATGTAGGATTTAAAATTGAATTTACTGATGGTTCTAAAGTAGATGATAGTTACTTCGATTCCGGATTTGATGAAATTGTTGATAAACTCAATTCAATTATTAGAAGGATAAATAAAGATTATGACGAAAGTGTTGATGAAATTGACTATTAATTATTGAATATTATTTACATGAAGAAATGGAAACCCGCAAGTTTCCATTTCTTTTAATGGTGTTAAGGTGAATAGAAACTGGTACATTTTATTTGGAATCATATTTTTGCTAAAAACTCAATTCCTTTCAGCGCAAAATAGCATTCAATTGGCTGGAATTATTTGTGACATGGAAACCAGTAAGCCCATTGAGAATGTCAATGTTTCAGCAGATGGATTAAACGTTGGTACAATTAGCGATTCAAAGGGTTATTTTATTCTAAAATTGCCGCCAAATATTCAAAATCAGATCATGTTTTCGCATATAAGTTACTTTGCAAAAAGCTTTATTTTAAATATAAAGAATGATACTTTAGTTTATGTGTTTCTGCAAAAACATAATGTAGAAATAGAGGAGGTATCCATTTTGTTCGATTCAAAGAAACCCACTTTACAGAACGAACTTGGATTAGACGAAATAAAGCAAGCCGAAATTCTCAGTATGCCATCACTCCTTGGATCGCCTGATATTATCCGGTCTGTTATTAATATACCAGGGGTATCAAAAGGGAATGAAGGCGACGGTGGTCTTTATGTCAGAGGAGGAGAGTCAAGTCAAAATACCATAATGCTTGATGATATAGAGATAATGAATCCTACACACATACTTGGCATGTACTCTGTTTTTAATCCCTATACAACGCAAAAAGTTTCAGTTTATAAAGGAGTTTCCCCTATTTATTACGATAAGAAATTATCATCAGTTATTGTTGTTAATTCAATATCTTATGATACTTGCCGGTTTAAAGGGACAGTTAATCTTGGAAATATACTATCGGATATTGGAGTGAATGGAACCTCCAAAAACAGACGATTTTCCTATCTAATGGGCATTAGAAAGTCTTACATTGAAGCATATTCAAAATTAGGAAGTTACCTTGTTAATAAAGAAGCGGGTGAATATCTAAAGAAAAATATGTTGGGCTTCTATGATTATAATGGCAAAATTTCAATGAGTTCGGGCAAGACTTCACAACAATGTTTATCATGGTATTTGGGCAAGGATTATATCTATTTCGATAGCCAAGAAGTCCTTCCGAAAACAGATATATATTGGCAGAACAGAGGTTTATCCCTTTCTTCCAAACATCAATTAGGCAGTAATAATAGTATTAAATCGGTTTTAAGCTATGTCGATTATAGATTTGCATTTGTAGGGGAAGTTATTGATAAAAAAATGCGTTTTCAAACAGATTATTCTCATATAAAACTTAAATCCTTCTATCAGCATAGTTCAGACAGAATAACATGGATTGGAGGATTTGGTTCGACCTTTTACCACCTGTTTCCTAAAAATTCAACCATTACTTCAAATTTGGATGAGAATACTAATAGGGATGAGTTTAAAGCATTGGAGAACACTCTGTTTGGAAGTTTTGAATTTGAACCATCAACTAAATGGATGTTTAATATTGGTTTTAAGTTGAAAAATTTCATTGTACTTGGGCCTTATCAATATTATGAAGAAAACGACTCTACAACAATTAGTTACGATAATAATCAAATAATTAAAACTCTTATAATTCCGGATATTTCGTTTTCAACCGCTTATGCATTGAATTCCAATTCAATTTTGAAAGTTTCGTATGCACTTGACAATCAAAATATTCATCAAGGTATTATGGGATCTATTGCATTGCCGGCAGATCTTTATGTATCGTCTTCAAGATTAATAAAACCGGAATATTCACATTCGTTTTCTGTCGGATATACAACTTATTCTATTTTTGACAATAATTATTCTTTGTCGATTGATGCATATTATAAGAGAATGCAAAATTTGCTTATATTTAAATTGAATTACAATTCAGCAAAAACGGTTCAAAACATTGAGGATCAGTTTTTCACAGGTATAGGATGGGCCTCTGGCATAGAAATTTCGTTAGTGAAAAAGTATGGTGCTTTAACTGGTAATATTTCAGGTTCTATTGCTAAGTCAAGGCGGAAATTTGAAGAATTTAATAAAGGTAAGTGGTTTGATGCAAAATATGACAGGATTGGGGATATTTCAACATCAATGAATTATAGTTTAAATCGAAGGTACTCATTAAATGTAAATTGGGTATTTACCGGAGGAATGAAAACAACACTTTCACCTGGGAGATACTGGATAATGGGTTCTGTAATGAATGATTTTGAAGGTATAAATAATGTTAGATTACCAGCATATCACAGATTAGATATTGGAGTTAATATCCGATTAAATTCAAAACACTTCAATGAGTCTATACTTAACATATCCATTATGAATTTATACAATAGAAAAAATCCATTTTTTGTTAACTATGGTATAGAAGCTCCTGATGATAATCCATATTTACTTAGAATATTTGCAAAACAAGTAAGCCTGATCCCAATACTTCCATCAATAAGTTGGAAATTTTCATTTTGATTATGAGATATTATATTATTCCATTTCTTTTATTGATTATTGGATGTACTTCAGAGATATCATTTAATCAGAATGAGTATCAACCTAAAATTGTTGTCGATGGATGGATTGAACCCAACGAACCTGCAATTGTATTTTTAACGCTAAGTTCGCCATTTCTAACGCAGTACGATTCTGTTTCTGTTATAAAATCATTTTTAAATCATGCCAAAGTCTCAATCTACTCAAGTACAGGTGAAGAGGAAATATTGACACTTTTCAAGATTAAAGATCATTTTCCTCCTTATGTTTATAAATCTACTCAATTAACCGGAGTCATTGGTCAGTCGTATAAGTTGAAGATTGAATCCAATGGAAAATTACTTTTGGCATCGACAACGATCCCTCAGCCACCTCAAATTGAATCTATATCATATATAGGGCGTTCGAAATTTGATGGTACTTTGATTGTTAAATATATTCCTAAGGATATAAATACAGCCTACTATCTATTCCAGACAAACACGAAAAACTCCAAACTCTGGCTACTTCCAACTTTCTATCCTATCCAAATTTATAAAAATAATATGGGAAGTTATGCGGAATATGAACTTTTTAAAGGCAGAGATAATAATATTTCCAACACCGATATATATATTCCGGATATTGATTCAGTTGGTTCTAGATATTATGGTATAAAAGACACTGTAATGGTTTCAGTTTCATCAATAGATGTTCAATCGTTCGAGGTCTTAAATAGTATTTTCTTCAGTTTATCAAATTATGACAATCCATTTACTGTATCAAATCCAACAATTACAAATATTATTGGTGGATTAGGAAGATGGACTGGTTTAGGTACATCAAAAGTGACTTTTAAAAGCTGTTCAAAAGATTCTTTATATATTCCGAAAAAATAAAGTACTAATTCTGTAAACGGAATTCAGAAATTCTTACCAGTGTGGTTTTATTCGATGGCCATCATGTCCCGGATTCAGGTTTTTTTTGTTGAATGAAATGAAAGTAAATAATAAGATAATCCTAGTCCATTTTTGGTACTGAGCTGAAAATATTACATCCCGGAATCCAGTTTGCCATGATGTCATAAAGAAGGGCGACCACAAAGGGATCTCCCCTACAGTGTCCACCTACTTTCAATGTTTGGCTGACATTCTCCTGCTATTTTTACTATAGTTCGTGCATCGCTCGTGCATCGCTCGTGCATCGCTCCTATATCAAAAGGATATATAAGCTAAGTATGAAATATGCATAAATTATATAAAAACCAGCATACGAATAGCAGGAGATCATTGAATTTATGGAAGTGTATCCATCAACAATGATGATGTCATGAAGAATGTGATGGTCTGAAAACATAGACGCAGGAGAGCGATGTTTTCAAAATGTGAAGCTTGTCAAGATAGAATAAATTGATTCTATTCTTTTAATAAGCACTGCTTAAAAATTATAATCATTAAGAAGAATGATGAAATTTTAGTTCTCTCCATTGGGTCTGACTTGTATGGCGAGACGTTCAATTTCCTTTTTTCGAAGTTCTAGAATTTTACTATATTGATCACAATTGAATTCATGATCAGGGTTTTTATATTTGTAAACAGTATGGGAAAGAAGCAGCCAATCCAGCGCCGCATCCAGATTTCCTTCCATTTCACAAACCAATGCCATGTTAAATTTGGCTTTGGCTTCAATGTTACGATTTTTGTTGGATGTCGCAAGATGATATATTTCAGCAGCCTTAAGCCAATCACCATTCAGTATAAACTGCTCAGCTTTAAGCATATTGACATTTTTAGAGTGGTAATAAATCCTATCAACTTTCTGCCATGAAGGGAGTAGTTTGGTCCCAAATGAATTGCCAAGGTAAATTGAAGCATTTTCAAGTAATTGCTTGTGATTGAAACTATTGCCAAAATATTCCGGATTTACAGAATTTCCATAGTACAATTGGTCGACTTGAAAGTAAACATGACTTATAGAATCTCCTTTGATAAAAAGATTCCAGATCAAATTTGCATTCACAAATTCAAATTGCTTGCTTTTTTTTAATTCGGGAAAAGCATCCTGGATAAAGAAGAAATTATCATTAGGAGTATATTTTGCTAATTGATCTTCAAATCTAAAAAAATCAAGAAAGAGGAAGGCATCAGCATCTAATTTTTTATGCAGATCAGAATAAGTGGTCAGACTATCGGCTTTTTTAAAGGAGTAATTCATTGAATCACTGTAACTGATCACTTTCAGAAAATAGTTTTCGTTTTCAAGATAATGGGCTAAATTATCAGCGCATAAATTTGATAAGTCATTATAATGTATTGATGTATCGGTCAATAACTTATAATTACTTCCGGAGGTATATTCATAGTTAATTGAATCAGAATCAAAAAAGCCGCGCTTAAAAACAGCGAACGTATCAATATCTTCAGGAAGAGTTAATTGACCTGGTTTTATGAGTTCTAACTCAATTGTACTTATTTTGTAAGTAGTTCTGCAGGAGGTGAACCCCAAAATAATAATCAATAATAGGAGTGATGAAATTTTAGTTCCTTCCATTGGGATTGATTTGTAATCCAAGGTGTTCAATTTCCAATCTCCGATTGTACAATAATCCACGATATTGTTCACAATTGAATTTATGCTCAGGATTGTCATTTATGAAAACAGAATAGGAGAGGACGAGCCAATCAAGTGCCGCTTCAATATTCCCTTCCATTTCACAAACCAATGCCATGTTATAGTTTGCCATGGCGGCAATGGCCAGGTTTTTATTTTTCGTTTCACTGTGGTAAATCTCTGCAGCTTTTAAATAGTCACCACTTAAGCATAATTTCTCAGCCTTACGCAAATTAACATTATTAGAATGGTAATATGTTCGCTCCACTTGATGCCATGCAGGAAGAAGTTTTTCAGCAAATGTCATTCCCAGGTATTCAGCTGCAGTTTGTAATAACAATCTGTGATTCTGATCGTTGCCAAATAATTCAGGATATATATTACTCCCATAGTATAGTTTATTAGGCTCATTGAATGTATAAGGAGTTGGATTTCCTTTGATCGATAGTGTCCATACTAAGTTAGTTTCTATACTTTCCAATGCTTTGCTTTTTCTAAATTCAGGAAAGTTTGAATAGATTTCAACACCTAACTTATTGACCTTTTTATTGATTAAATAATCTTTTAGATAAAATAAATCCAGGAAGACACACACATCCGCACCTGTTAACTTATGCAGTTCATTGTAATCTAAGGGACTGTATTGGTTATTTAGCAAAGTATTCATTGAATCACTGTAATTGATCACTTTTAAAAAATACCCTGTATTAACAATATTTTTGGCCAATGCATCTACACACTGGTTGGAAAGAGTATGATTCAGCACAAGGCTATCCTTGATATTCAAATGCATATTGATATCATGATATGTAAATGCAACAGTGTCAAATTGATATATGTCTCGTTTGAATACAGCAATAGTATCCATCTCTTTCGTTTGGTTGAACTTGCCAGGTTCAATCATTTCTAATTTGATGTAACTTAACTTATGGGTGACAGTGCAGGAGACAAAACATCCGATGGACAAAAGCATCAGGCAATAAATTTTACTGTTCATAATTCATTGAATTGATCTCGTTCAACTCAATTTTTCTTTTTGCTAGGATCGCAGAATATCTCCTGATGCTTTTATTTTCAGTGTTATATGCGGAAGACGAACTGACTTTTGAAGCTTTGGAAATCAATTCATTGGCTGTATCGATATCGCCATTCATCTCATTTGCAACAGCCAGGTTATACAAAGCCTGTATTTGTGAACGCTTGTTGGTGCTTTCGGTATATTTATCCCACAACGCTGCAGCTTCATCCCATTTGTTCTTTTTTGCCAGTTGAGCGGCTTTTTTAAAATCTTCCTGGTTGTATGAAAGGGTTTGACGGTTAACTTTAGTCCAGCTGGGTACAATATTTTTTGAATATTTGATACCTGTCATAGCTGCTGCAATTTTCAAAGCCTCTTTTTTATTTGGAATTCTGGAGGCTGAATAACTTTCTGACTCATCCAATCCATCCCAGTATAAGGTATCAACCAACGATGTGTGATTGATAATTTGCATTTTAGAGGGCTCATAAATAGTCCATATACTTGCAGTTACAACCTTTGCAATCAAATGGTTGTTGTCGGGATTCGGATAAACAGAATAAAAAGAGGAGAACATATCGAGCAAGATCAGCGCATCAGCATGAGTGTCGGATGCGATTTTCTGTATTAGCTTTTTAGAAGGTGGATTGATATTTTTAACATATTTAATGGGAAGACTTGAATAAGGCAAAACCTTGATATTACCAAACCGATTCATAGCCTCCATTTTAACTGACAAACTGTCGAAGCAGGCTTGAACTGTCAGTGCGTCGGCGTTAAAGGGAATTATATCTTTTATCCTTTTATAATTATTTGAATAATAATTCTGAAGAGTATCATTTAAATATTTCATGTTACGGCTGACCAGTGTAACATTTTTAATTTCAGCTGGTAGCGTGACTTTAGCAGGCTGAATAACCTCGATTGGAAACTCATTTAAGGTTGCACATGAACTTAAAAACAAAAGCGATACAATGGCTGATATTGACATCATTTGTTTCATGGTCTGGAAATTTATTTGGTTAATTGATTCTCTTTTATTACTCTAAGTTTTTTGAGATATAATTCTGTTCTGTATTCATAACGGGTATTGTATGATTTCAATCCCCATTCAATTGCCTGATCAATATTTCCCAACAGTTCACTGGCCAATGCCAGATTGTATTCAGCCCTGCTTTTAATTTTCGAGTTGGTCGATTGTGCTTTCTTCATCCAGTAGGCACTTGCTTCTTCAGTCTTATTTTCATTCAACAATTGTTGACCACTATCATTTTTCATGTCAAACAAATAGTATCCACGTTTTTCTGATACCCATGAAGGCGAAATTTTACCATCGACATCAAGAGCAATTTTAATACCCCCATTAATCAAAGCTTGTTTTATACTCGGAAGTTTGCTTAGCATTCTTAATTGATTAGAATCTGCACTTTCCCAATAAATGGTATCAGAAAGTTGAATTTCAAGGACTTTACTGCCAGGTTTATAAATCCGGAACAAAGCATCATATTTCAAATCAAGTGAAGCATACATTGAATAAGTTTCCCCGGCATATTTATCTTCAGAATAATCAGTCATCACTTTTGTCGAGAATTGTTCCATAACCATCAAGGCATCAGTATTGTATTGATCACAAAGCCGGCTGACCAACAAAGGGCTCAGTCGCTCAGGAATCAAATCGTAAGCAAGGGTTCGTTCTATATTTCTATCAACTGGAACAACTACATCATAGCGACCGGATTCGAACAACATTTCAGCCAGTGCGCGAATAGTAGTGTCAGCCGCCAAGCTATCCAATACAACTTCTGAAAGTTGATAACCATTACGGTAAAAATGCATTTGAAGGGAATCTTCGATGAACATCTTAAATTGGTTATCAATACTGCGATTCATCAGTGTAATACTTTGAATATCAGAAGACAACTCTTCTTTTGCAGGTCTTGGAGTCTCAATAGTTAGAGCGGTGAAATAGCTCTTACATGATACAGCAGTTAATGCGACCAGGCAAAAAAGGAATATTTTGTACGTATTAAAATAGCTGATTAACTGCATATTGTATCTATATCTTTAATAAATTCCCCAATATTTTCTAAAGAACCATTCAACGGCCAATAAAATAATCAACATGAAAAACAAGATTTTCAGATTAATCCATTCAGTCAACTCCGTTTGTTGAAAATGTTGAACTGTAATTTGCTTATTTTTCCCAATAGCATCAAGTAGTGTGCCATAATTATCGATTGTTGCAAATTGACCTCCAGTTTGTTGAGCCAATTGATATAACAATCCAAAATCGGCTTGGTTATTTTGAAGTTCAACTTCATTTTTTACAATACTAAAACGACCTTTTTCAGTAAAGTGCTGATTACCAAGGTTAGTTTCTGCTTCAAAAGTATAATCCCCAGGATGAAGATTTCCGATGTTCAATCGATAATAATTTTCAATTCTGTCAAAAGTATAATTGAATTCTTTCATACTGTCACTTAAAATACGAATATTCACATCAGGGGTATTCACCAATTCATAGCTTTCGTTATATAATTCAGCGGCTAATTCAATGTTATCGGTTTCCTGAAAAAGAGCAGGATAGTTGATGTTGAAATTATCCTCCTTTTCTCTTAATGAAAGGTATTGTATAATTTTGGTTGTCAATTCATTAAATGCTTCATGGTTGCCATTATACTGAAAGTTAAACAACCTCCAGCGCCATATTCCTTCACCCACGATAAAACCAACTTTGCGGCCTTTATCATTTCCAAAAGCCATGATCGATTTAGAGGTACGAATATTCTTGATACTTTGATATGCCAGACTTTGCAGAAGAGGCGAAATTTCAGTATTTCCAAAAGGACTAATTAACGGGGGAGCCATACCGAGAATTTCTTTTGCTTCGTTTGATAATACGAACAATGAAAAATTATCATCAAAGACCGCTTGTACTTCTTCTGTATTGCTGCTGTTCGAAATCTTCAATCCCATTTCAAGAGTATTCAATTGTTCAAGCAATGTATTTGGTCCAATTAGAAATAAAACCGGTACTCTGCTTTCTTTAATTTTTGTCAAAAGGTTACTCGCAGCATTTTTAACCGATGGAAGTTGGTTTAAAATGATGAGACTATATTTCTTCAGGCTATCTGGAACCTCATTGCCTGTAACTAATTTTGTATCATAGTTTTGAAGTTCTGAAATGCTGCTGCGAAGAGCACCCAAATCAGGATGGGGACCATCACTGAGCATTAATATTTTCTGTTTATTTTCCAATACCTGTATTACAAATTCATACTCATTGTTCTTAAGATTCGATTCTTCGCCGAATGGTCTGATTCTGATTTTATAATGTTGAAGTCCAGCCTGAGTAGCTTCAGGATTGACGAATACAAGTTTAAAATCATCATCTGAAACAATTGGAATAGTACTTGAATAAATCAGTTGTTGGTTGTTTTCAATTTCAAGGTAGGCAATCTTATTTTTTAGTTTCGAAAACTTCAATTCAATTTCTATTGGGAACTTATTCTTCAGAAATGCAATTTTATTGGTTTTTACATTTCTGATGGCAGCATCGACCTGAAGAGTTGTATCACCCACTCCAATTGTATAAACCGGAAATTTAAGGCTTGAAGTAAAATTGACAGGGTTCTGTCCCTGATTGTAAATACCATCTCCAACCACAATTACAGCCCCTATATTTTTATTGATATAATTGTTTTTCAGTGTCTTAACCATCTGTCCATAATCGGATCTTCGTTCATTCCCCGTAATAGGACCATTGGATTCAACTTTTTCACCAAACGTCCAGTAATCAACCTGATAATCATCTGCAAAACGTTCATTAATCTTTTTGGACAGTTCATCAAAAGTTTCAGATTGTGGTTTTACTGAAAGTGAATTATCCAATGCCACTACCAAAATTGGTAATTGATTAATTTTCTTTACCTTGCGGATTAAAGGAGAAAACAGAAACAAAAATATCAGGAAAAGGGATGCAAAACGTAATAATGACAGAACGCCTTTTTGAAGAGGCGAAAGACTTAAATTTTCCTTATTCCTGTAATAAAGTAGAAAACTGATCCCTAACGATATAAACAAGGCCAAAAGAACCCAAAATCCAGAGAAGCTATGATCAAAACTAATTTCCAAAGCGAATATTTTTTATAATTAGCCAAAATTAATAAACTTGTGCTATAAAGGACTTTTATGAACTGATTTTTTGTCAATCAAATACGCTAATTTACAACGAAAATCATCAATATCGGTATTTTTACCATTCTATTTCACTAAATTAGTTGAAAATTTCAAGAACTGTCATAATTAGAAATTTTCTTTCTATTTTCAACACTTTAACCGGTACATTTACATGAAGAATTATTTTGGCGTCGCACTATTTATTTTATTGATATTATTATTGTTTGTAAATACTGCGAAGGGGCAATTTTTTCAGACAGGGCAAGATCCTTCGCAAATACGTTGGAGGCAAATAAATACGGATAATTTTCAGATAATTTACCCTGAAGAGTTTGATAAAGAAGCACAAAGGTTGACATTCGTGTTAACAAAAGTATATGAATATGGTACCAAAACCATGAATTTCAATCCACGGAAAATATCTGCGGTTTTGCATACACGAACAGTCAATTCAAATGGATTGGTGGCATGGGCTCCTAAACGAATTGAACTATTTACCACGCCGCACCAGCAAATTTATGCACAAGATTGGTTAGAAGAACTGGGATTGCACGAATTTAGGCATTTGGTTCAACTGGATAAAATTCAAAGTGAATTACCTTTTATCCTGAAATTGCTTTTAGGTGAACAGGCAACAGCTATTGTAACTGGTACTTATTTGCCATTATGGTTTCTGGAAGGCGATGCGGTAGTAACTGAAACAGCTTTGTCGCCTGCAGGCCGTGGCCGATTGGCTTCATTTAGTATGGAATACCGGGCACAATTAACAGAAAAGAGAAGATATTCATTCGATAAAGCTTATTTGGGTTCATACAAAGATTTTGTACCCGATCATTATAAATTAGGTTATTGGTTAGTTGGTAAGAGCAGGGAAAAATACGGATCTCAACTATGGTCTGAAGTGCTGGATAAAGTTGGTAATCAACCTCTTTCAATAACTCCCGTGAATTCTGTTCTGAAAAAGGAAACCAACTTGAACAACAAAAATTTATACAATCAAATTTTTAATGATCTGTCCAATGATTGGAAACAGAATATAAATCAGACTGGAATAAATGATCCTTCCGTTGTTTCTCCATATAGAAAAAACTATACTAATTACTTATATCCAGAGTTTTACAAAGATTCATTTATTATTGCTTACCGCACTTCAATTGACGATCTGAGCCGATTTGTATTGATAAGTCCAGATAAATCTGAAAAGATCCTTTATACTCCTGGATCTATATTTGATGAATCAGTTGATATAAAGAATCAGTTTATCATCTGGTCCGAAAATAGAGCCGATATACGTTGGACGCATGCTGATCGGCCTGTTATTATTGCTTACAACATTGAAACAAAAAAGAAACATGAAATTAACTATAAAAATAAGCTATTTAGTCCTGCACTTTCACCTGATTTAAAATCATTTGCAGCCGTTGAAGTCGATCCTGAAAATAATTATTATCTTTCTGTCTTCGATTTAAATTCAGGAAAATTGAAACAGCGGTTTAGAACTGATGATAACCAATATTTCTTCACTCCATGTTGGGATGAAAAAGGGGAGAAGTTGTATTTTGTAAGTCTTTCATCAAAAGGAAAATATATTGCATCCTATAACCTTCAGACAAAAGAATTTAAATCACTTACTTCCAAGACATTTGCGAATCTTAAGAATCCTGTTTTTGCAAATCATCAGCTGATTTTTTCTTCTGATTTTTCAGGAACAGATAATATGTATTCAGTTGATACTGAAAGCCTACAAATCACTATGATTTACAAAGCTAACTTTGGAGTTGATTATCCATCGGAGTCAAATTCAAATAATCAAATTGTGTTTAGTAATTATTCCTCGTATGGATATCAGCTTTCACTATTAGGCTTATCGGAGAAGGCCAATCTTAAGGAAATGACTGATATCAGTCTGCAAGCAAATAAATTGGCTGATCACCTTGCCGCTCAGGAAAAAGGACTTCCAAATTTTGCCAACAATGATTCAATAAAATACACTTCAAAAAAGTACTCCAAAGTGGGACATTTATTCAATATTCATAGCTGGGCACCGGGATATATTGATGTTAATAATTACGATATCAGACCTGGAGTATCAATATTTTCGCAAAACAAACTTGGTACAGCCGTAACGCAAATTGGTTATGACTACAATGTTGCTGACCATACTGGAAAATATAAATTGGCTTTTAATTATTCAGGTTTATTTCCTGAATTTGATACAGAATTGTCCTATGGTAATGGTACTTCACAATATTATAAAATGATTAATAACGACACTATTGTTCAGCGTTTTACGTGGAATGAAGTAAATGCTGATTTGGATATCCGCTTACCGCTGAACTTATCGAAAGGGAAGTATTCCTCAGTGTTTTATCCTGAAATAAAATATACCTTCAATCAATTTCTACCGAATTTATCACCTCTACATGATACTATTTATTCCGGAATTTATCATGCAATGACTTATCGCTTATATTATTATCATTTGTTACATCAATCTGTCCAAAGCCTCATGCCCAAATGGGGTCAACAGTTTGATCTTATTTACCGGCATACCCCCTTTGCAGGCAACAATTTAGGCAACATTGCAGGAATTCAATCTGTACTCTATTTTCCAGGGTTAGCCAAAAACGATGGAATAAAAATATATCAGGGCTATCAGGAAAGAAGATTCACCCAAATATATAACTTTTCTGATTTTATCCGCTACCCACGTGGCTTTCAAAGCTTTCAGAATAATAAAATGTATTCTGCATCAGTCGATTATAAATTTCCAATTTTATATCCTGATTTGAGTGTAGGAAAGTTGGCATTTATTAAACGATTGAAATCATCCTTGTTTTACGATTATGCATTGTTATCAGTTCCTGCAATAGATAGTAAAAGAATTATTTATCTCAATTATCGTGAAATAGATATGAAATCTTTTGGTTTGGAGTTAACCTCGGATCTTCATGTTATGAGATTTTTTGCGCCTATTGAAATGGGATTGCGAACCATTTACCGACCTGATTTTCATGATTTTCAATTCAATTTTCTGTTCTCCATCAATTTTAATGGATTTTAGTTATACTAAAAACAGTATAAATTTATACATTATCATTGTGGCATTAATAAAAAACTTCCTATTTGTAATTAAACACATAGATAAATAGAAACATCAGCAATTTCCCAATTTAGCGTTATCCATCCTCGGAGCGTCATACCGAACTTGTTTCGAATTTCCGACAACTTTGCCAACTTTGCCACTTTTGCCACTTTGCCACTTTGCCAGTTGTACTTTTTCAATAAAATCAATCATACGCCTTGTAAAAACCAACCACTGATATGCATTTAGTGAAAAGTACAATTGGCAAAGTGGCAAAGTTGGCAAAAGTGGCAAAGTTGGCGCTCCTGCCGGCAATAGATCACGCGGTACTAATCTATCCCGTTTGATGTATAGGTGAGTTCGATGTAATTGTAAGTCAAACAATTACATTCCTAAAAAAACTATTAATTCTTACAATGATAAAAACTAAACCCACAATATCGAAAATACCGACAATATCGACAATATCGACATCGGTCTATTTAAATGAAAGAGCTCTGGGTAGTACCTGGTTCCGTACTTTGAGTACTGTTTAAGTACTGTTTAAGTATTAAAAATGGCCTTATAGTACTTATAAGGTCCTTAAACAGTACTTATAGTATGGACAAGACCCCAGCTCAATGTAAAAACGCTAAGGATTCAGATCAAAAGAATAAATAGGTTAGAGACCATAATAAAACAAACTCACATACTCTGGTTGCAGGTTGCACCCTTGTAATATTCTAAATAACTGTCACTTAATTCATGTTAGTATGATATAAAGTCAAAACGGTAATTTCTGGCCTCATATCAACTCGTCCATGATATCCAATTGTTCCCAAACCCCTATTGACATATAATGTTTGGTTATAGGATTGATATAGTCCACCCCAGTTTTTCTGTCCAAAATACATTAGACTGAATTCGATGCCAGCAATTTTTATTCCCAACTGTCCCCCGTGAGTATGACCTGAAAGCGTCAATGGAATATCTGTTTCTGGAACAACAATTGAATTCCAATGAGCCGGATCATGAGTCATTAATATTTTAAACGAATGTTTGGGAATGCCTTTCACTGCAATATCCAGCTTGCCATATTGATGAAATGGCGGATGACCCCAGTTTTCAACACCGATTAATGAAAAGGAGGTATCTTTAACCGATATTTTATCCCATTGGTTCAATAAAAGCTTAAAACCTGCATCTGTTAAACTGGATTGGATTTGATGCAAATTTCTCATCTTGCTCGTTGAATCAGGCCAATTTGAATAGTCTCCGTAATCATGATTACCTTGAATGGCATATTTTCCATAGCGTCCTGTAAGTTGTTTTAAATAAGGTTCAAAACCTATTATTTCGTCACTGAAATTATTTACCAAATCGCCAGTAAATAACATTAAATCAGGATCTAATTGTTGAATAATCTGTAAAGTCTTCTCCATCAATTCTGTATCTTTTCCAAAGCTGCCAAGATGAATATCGGACAGCTGAACAATCTTAAAACCATCGAGTTGCTCGGGCCAATTATTAAAGTACAAATCCTTTTTTTCAACATTCAAATTAAATCTACCATAGAATATCCCATAAGCAATAACGCTAAAAAAACCTATAGAAATTAAAAAAGTACCAGTCAATAGTATCAATTGTAATCGTTTACCGCCTATCCATCTGAGAGGAAAGGAAAAAAGAGTTATGAGTGAAAAAACGAATTTAGGGAATAAGTTCAAAAAAGTGACTGATATAACAAGATAAAAAAAGGTATAATTCCTGGCTTCCCTGATAACCTCTGGGTTTGAAAATGAATATAGTAGTAGACTTGTTGCGGTCATGCTAATTAATACATACAGGATAGTAAAGTATCTACTCAGTCTTTTTGAAAAGCGATGAACCAAATAACGCATGCCAAAGTAGGAGATGAGCTCCACCAGAAAAACCAGAACACAAAAGATTAACAGAAATGAAGAAGGAATTCCTCTCATAAAGCAAAGTTTAATTCAAAATAGAAAATTACACATTATATAATCAATATTAGCTCTCCTAAACCAATTTTTATACCTTTTGTTGAAAATAATGCATTTTTAATCCAGATGGTAATAGATTGAACAATGATCATTGCGCAATTAAACTACATTATTCCAATTATATAAGAGTTTTCTGGCTGACTTATAACCGCTTTAGAATCCGATATTTTCAGAAGGCTTACTAAAGGGAAGGGAAGAAGCCTCTATTTTAGATATTCAAAGGTTTTAACTAAATGCAAATTCATATAAACAAAATTCACCTTCTACATTTTGGTTTGAAATAATACTAATAACGGATTTCAATTTCAGAATTGTAAAATCGGAAACACAATCAAGTGAAATATTAAAAACATGTAAGTAAATCTAAATATTTAAAATAAACAAAGATATACATCTTGCAATTTACAAATGGCAACAAGTAAAATGGCACATATTTAGTGTACAAATGTAAATCAATACATTTATAAACAAATGTAAATCGCAACTATTTAAATTATCTCATAAAATTTACAGCCATAAGTAACTTCATTAACACTTCGAAAACACTGTTATTTATTCGGTATAAAAACAATCATATAGTATTAATTAACAGCTAATAAACCATTGTTATATCTAATATTGGTTGAATGTTTAATGTATATATGTGCATTTAGTATGAATATTGATATAATATTATATATAAGTATTAGTAAACTAGTAATATATAGATTTTAAGTAAAGCAATTTATTAAATAGTTAGAATGATTTTGTAGAGAAAATTATTTATTTGTATACAAATGTAATCATCAAAAATATACATTAGTGAACCATTGTTTTAAAATAGTTATTACATTTGTGCATTCGTTAATTTACATTTAAATGGAAGACCGCATAAAGAAATTTATGGAATATAAGGGGATTTCTCCTTCAGAACTTGCTGATGCAATTGGCGTGCAGCGGTCAAATGTGACTCATGTATTAAAAGGCAGGAATAAACCGAGTCTTCAGTTTATGGAAAAGCTTTTGACGATTTATCCAGAAATAAATGCCAAATGGTTTATTTTAGGAATAGGTAATATGATTGAGGGAAGCCCAAAATCCAAAACTTTATTCGATTCACTTATTGAACCAGCTATTAATCCTATTCCTACTGAAGCGCCAATCAGTAATAATATCATCCCGGAAAAGAAGATTGAGCCTGAAATTAACAAGGATTCAACTCCTCCTCCTACAAAAGATACAAATTCGTCACCTCCGATACCAGATAAAAAAGAGTCTGAAAATGAGTTGTATGATCCTTTCTTTGGCTCTGAAAAGCCCATTGAAAGGCTAATTGTATTTTTTAAAGACCAAACTTTTAAAGTTTTTAATCTGTCCCGATAGAATTTTGAGCTATATTTGCAGTCAAATTTAGCTGCATGAAAAAGAGTGTTATTGATTTATTACTGGTTGAAAATAAGCAACTTAACAAGGATAATTTTCTTCTAAAGCTTAAATCACCCATTGCATTATCTGACATTTCTCCTGGTCAGTTCGTCAATATTGAAATCAAAGAAGCAAAAGAAATATTTCTGAGAAGGCCTTTATCAGTTCTAGATGTTCATTATAAGAATCAGACAATTTCTCTATTGGTGAAAATTCTGGGTCGGGGATCAAAAAAGTTGACTGAAGCTCAAACTGGCCTTCAATTTAGTACTATACTCCCTCTTGGTAAATCGTTTACAATTCCTGAAAAGCAAGACCGTATTTTATTAATAGGGGGTGGAAGTGGCGTTGCTCCAATGCTATTTCTGGCTAAATCATGCGGAATAGATCCTGAAAACGTACATATCCTGATAGGTGCCAGAACCATTTTTGATCACATAGATATTGAAGAATATAAACCTTTTGGAAATTTTTATTTTACCACTGAGGACGGCTCTTTAGGAGAAAAAGGATTTGTAACTAACCACCCTGTGTTTAAAGAAAAGCTTGATAATTTCACAAAAATATATGCATGCGGACCAGATTTGATGATGAAATCTATTGGTAAGATCGCACTTATGAATAATATTTTTTGCGAAGTTTCTCTTGAAAATATGATGGCTTGTGGATTTGGTGTCTGCCTTTGTTGTGTCGAAGATACAAAGACAGGCCACAAATGCGTTTGTACAGATGGACCCGTATTTAATGTAAATGATTTGAAATGGTAAATTTAGAAGTGAAAATTCATCAGTTGGATTTTAAGAATCCGGTATTAACTGCTTCAGGAGCTTGCGGATTTGGCGAAGAGATTGCTGATTTTTTCGATCTGTCGCTTCTCGGTGGAATTGTGGTTAAAGGAACTACTTTGAAACATAGAGAAGGAAATGCATATCCTAGAATGGCCGAAACGCCATCAGGAATGCTTAATGCTGTCGGATTACAAAATAAAGGTGTCGATAATTTTATAAACAATATTTATCCGCGGATTAAAGATATAAAAACCCATATTATTATCAATGTAAATGGTTCAACAATTGATGATTACGTGGCATTAACTGAACGATTGAATGAACTGGATAAAATTCCGGCTATAGAATTAAACATCAGTTGTCCAAATGTGAAAGAAGGAGGAATGGCTTTTGGAATCAGCTGTGCATCTGCCGAGGCAGTAGTAAAAGCAGTTCGAAAAGTTTATAGTAAAACTTTAATTGTGAAACTTTCCCCCAATGTAACTAACATTGCTGATATCGCTATGGCGGTTGAAAGTCAGGGAGCCGATAGTGTTTCGCTTATAAATACTTTACTAGGAATGGCAGTAAATGCTGAAACCAGAAAACCTGTTTTGTCAACCATTACAGGCGGCCTTTCTGGACCTGCTATAAAACCTATTGCACTCAGAATGGTATGGCAAGTCTATAATGCAGTAAAAATTCCAATAATAGGGATGGGGGGGATCATGAATGCCAACGACGCCATCGAGTTCATGATTGCCGGTGCATCTGCTGTTCAGGTGGGAACCGCAATTTTTATAGATCCAACGATACCAGTTCAAATTGTAGATGGATTATCTATATATATGGAGCGACATAAAATTCAGTCTGTTAACGAATTAATTGGGAGTTTACAATGCTGAATTATCTAAATACACATATCTGTACTATCAAATTTATCAAGTACTGTTTAATTTTTCTGTTGATTGTTTCAAATCGAACAATTGAATTAATTCCGCATGAATTGCCTGATCAATCTCAGGAATTAGACGAACATGGGTTAAATTTTAATGTTACCAATGAACTCTCGAACTTTAACGGAAGTAAATTCATTGAAAAACAAGCAACTGATTTTCTTCGTCAATGGAATTTAGCCGGAATGACAATGTCTATTGTGAAAGATGGCAAACTGGTTTATGCTCATGGCTTTGGCTATTCAGATATTGAAAATAAACAGCCAGTTTCACCTGGACAATTATTTCGAATAGCCAGTGTCAGTAAATTAATAACTGCTGTTGCAATCATGAAATTGGTAGAAAAAAAGGCCATTTCACTTGATTCAAAGGTCTTTGGCCCAAAAGCCATCATCAAAGCGCCTATTTTCAATTCGGTAAAAGACCCCCGACTATATAAAATTACGATTCGCCATCTTTTGGCCCATGCTGGTGGCTGGTCGCTTAATTATGGCGATTTGGCTTTTAATTCATTGTTGCTTCTTGAACTTAACGGCGAAACGGGAACTGCAACTATGGATTCATATAACCGTTTTATTTCTGGTCGAAAACTTCACTTTGACCCTGGAACCCGCTCTTCTTATTCTAATATGGGTTATATGTTTTTAAATGAAGTCATTGAATCTGTGACTGGTAAGCCTTATGAAGAATATGTGAGAACTGAGGTTTTGAAACCCATGGGAATCACTGATATGCATATTGGCCGAAGCTATCTATCTGATAGAAGGTTCAATGAGGTAAAGTATTATGAAGCCGGTGATCAGCAATTGGTTTCCTGTTTTGATGGATCGGGTAGAATGGTCCCTAAAACTTATGGGGGTAATCATATTGAATTGCTTGGTCCAGCTGGTGGCTGGATATCTTCTTCCATTGAAATGGCTAAATTGTTGGTAATGATTGATGGATTCAAAAATGTCCCTGATATATTGCCTGGTTCTTTAATCAATCAAATGGTTGAAAATAAATTCTTTAGAGGTCCTTTGGGATGGAAAATTACAAAAGATAATGGAGATTGGATTCGGACAGGCAGCATGGCCGGCACTTCTGCTTTGGTAAAGCGTCAGAGCAATGGATTTTCATGGGTAGTTATAATTAATTCAAGTAGTTGGAATGGTCCAAGGCTACCTGCATATATCAATGCTATGATGGGAAAAGTTGAAAAGAAAATTAAAACCTGGCCTAAGCAAGATTTATTTAAATATAAACCAAAAGCCTAAATGCTTCAAATGAACTCTTAGATCATTTTTATTATACCCGTTAATCGGATTATTCTACTATGTTTTGAAAAAGAAAGCACAAGATCTATCGGCATATTGATATGATTGGCATTCTGACTGTAAACTTTTCAATGTTTATCTTGTTAATTAGTTTAGAAACTTGAAATTTTTAAAGTTAATCAAAAGAATATGTCAGAATTTAAAATTCAAATGCCTAAACTGGGTGAAAGCGTTCAGGAAGCTACCATTACTAAATGGTTTGTAAAGGAAGGTGATCGTATCGAAGAAGATCAGTCTCTTTTTGAGGTTGCAACGGATAAGGTCGATTCCGAAATACCATCACCCGTTGATGGTATCGTCAAGAAAATATTTTTTGAGGTAAATGCTTTGGTTCCTGTTGGTGAAACTGTAGCTGTTATTACTACAGACGATGAAGACGAAGCTGATAAGACCGCCAAAAATGAAGAAGTTAAAGCCGAACCGGTTAAGGAATCGGTAAAGGAAAATGAACCAATAAAGGAAAAGGAACCGGCACAACCGTTAACTGCTAAGACAGAAGAAAAAATGGTGATTGAATCACCTGAAGTTATTGATGCAAAGCCAATAGCTGACGGCAATGCAACTAAAGCTACAAGATTTTATTCACCGCTGGTACAGTCGATCGCTAAAGCAGAACAGGTAAGTATTGGCGAATTGGAATCTATAAATGGATCAGGTCTCAGTGGAAGGGTTCAGAAAAATGATATACTTTCTTATGTTGAAAATCGTAAAAAAGATAATAATGCTCCTGATAGACAAGATTCAGTATTATCTAATGGTCAAGCTTCTGTATTAAAGGTTGATGAAAAAAATGAAAAGCCAAAAATAACCGCTTCATTGGGTTCAAGTGATCAGATTATAGAAATGGACCGGGTACGGAAAATTATTGCCGATCACATGGTGATGTCTAAAAAGGTTTCTCCCCATGTCACCTCGGTAGTTGAAGCTGATGTAACTAACCTCGTTTTGTGGCGTACAAAGATTAAAGATATCTTCAGTGCAAAATA
>Ga0123339_10000167_pt1 | contig 62836 bp, 51 predicted proteins | sample lystaG_FD_89956 | JGI IMG/M metagenome (GOLD analysis project Ga0123339, IMG submission 89956) | Glacier valley bacterial and archeal communities from Borup Fiord, Nunavut, Canada, to study Microbial Dark Matter (Phase II) -... | ecosystem: Environmental > Aquatic > Freshwater > Ice > Glacier ...
ATACCGAACTGATTTTACAGGATACGGGATCGATCGGACCCATATTTTCTGTGGGCCAGTCCATTCCATTGCCCTCACCTGTCGTAATTGCTGTTGAGTCATCATTATTATCATTAGAATCGGAATCAGTATCGTCCTGCGCTTCAGTTGCCTCTGTTTGGTCTTCGTCATCCGTATCTTCTTTTTCTTCGTCGTTGTTTTCTTCACTCATTGCGTCCTGAATGCCTTCCGAAATTTTTGTTTTTGCATCATTACTTATTTTTCTTGCAATACTGCTGCAGCCCCCCAGCGAAAAAAGCAATCCGATAATTACAGAAACAGAAAGAATTTTTAGCAGATTTTTCATACATTTGCCTCCTCAATTGTCACATTCAAATAATTTCAATTTACATAAGAAGTAATTCGTATGTTTCTCAATTTGCAGCCGGTTATTTGCCACTCATCTGTGTTAATGATAAGGTTTAATTGATTTATAATCAACTACATTTTACATTTATTTTTGTTATGATGATAATAACATCTAAAATATTATACGGGGGATACTGTATGCCGGATATACTTGACATAATTATCAGACTTTTACAGAAAATCGGATTGCCTGAAAAATGGATGGAGTTTGTTACTTACGCTCTGTTATCTGTTTTTATATTGCTGCTTTGTGTTGTTCTTGAATTATTTGTCAAATGGGTTATTCTTGGCCTTGTGCTGCGTATTACAAAAAAAAGCAGCCGGCCGCTCTTCACGTTCCTCAAAAAACATAAATTCTTTCAGCGTGTCATCCATCTTATCTCTCCACTGGTTATCAGTTTTTTCGCAGCCTCATTTGGCAAAGCGGAGCTCTGGATTTCCGAATTTGTTAAAATCTATGTAATTATTATTCTTATTATCATCATTGATTCCGCACTCAGCGTCGTTGATGATGTATACAGGACACATGAAGTATCAAAGAAGCGACCGATCAAAAGCTTTCTTCAAATTCTTGAAATCATTATTGTGCTTGTCTTCGGTATCGTAATTATCGCCTCCTGGATTAATGAGAGCCCCCTTGTTCTTTTAAGTGGAATCGGTGCATTCACAGCTGTCATCAGTATTATTTTTAAGGATTCACTGCTGGGCTTTGTTGCCGGAATCCAGCTGACCTCAGACGATATGATCCGTATCGGAGATTGGATTGAAATGCCTAAATATTCGGTTGAGGGCACTGTATCAGATATCTCCCTTATATCTGTACGAGTTGAAAATGCAGATAATACTACATCCACTGTCCCCGCATACGTTCTTGTTTCAGACTCCTTCAAGAATTACCGCAGCATGAAAGTCGCCGGAGCACGCCGTATCAAGCGAGCCATATACATCGATATGACGAGCATCACCTTTTGTTCCGAAGACATGATGGATGCATTCTCAAAAATTGAGTATCTGAACTCCTATATCACAGAGAAGAAGAAAGAATTCGAAAAATACCACAGCCAGCAGAAATCAAGCGCTTCTCAGAGCAGTCGTCAAAAACTGACAAATATCGGCGTTTTCCGTATATATCTGGAAAGATATCTCGCTGCAAATCCAAAAATACGCGAAGACATGACACTTATTGTCAGACAGCTTCCTGCTGAAAGCCGGGGACTCCCGATGGAAATCTGCGCTTTTGCGGCGGAAACCGATTGGGTTCCCTTCGAAAACCTGCAGTCAGATATTTTTGATCACATATATGCAATCGCTCCGTCATTCGGACTGCGCCTCTTTCAGGACCCAACCGGGCGGGATATGCAGAGACTGTAAATATATATCAAGTCCTAAAACCGGTTATAAAAAAACAGTGCAGGATTTTAATCCTGCACTGTTTCTGTTTACTACTCTATGAACTGCTTCAAATGAAGCCGCACACAAAAGCTTATTCTACATCTTCACCGATATCACGAATGGACTTATGGAAAGCTTCTGACTCGGAAACAATCAGAACAGGCTGTGTAAAATCAAGTGCAAATAAGCCAATAAATGACTTTGCGTCAACGATGGTAAGACTGTCCAAAGAGTGGATACCCACTTCTTCATTGAATCTGATTGCTGTATTCTGAATGGCCTGCAACTCGGAAATACTGCGGATTATTTTTTTACTAATCATAAACATTCTCCTCTACTTAAAATATTCTGCTAATTCCTGCATGAAATAGGTAGTACGAGAACCAGCTCGTGTTTTTGTCTACTATTATACTAGCACAAAACGAAAATATCCGTATATATAAATTGTTGAATTCTTTTATTAATTTCCCAGGGAATATCCTGCCGCAAAGCTAAATAGCCCAAGAAGTACCGTGATAAAAATGTATATTGCCGCATTGACGCGATCTTTGTTTTTGAATAGGGAGAATCCCTCAAACATAAATGTTGAGAATGTAGTATAGGCCCCCAGAAAGCCGTCCCCAAAGAAAAACCATATCCTGCTTTCAACATCTAGTGAAAATAATATGCCTAACAGAAAAGCACCGGAAATGTTTATCAGGAATGTTGCCGCAGGAAAAGCCCTGTTGGTCTTTTCCGTAATAATTTTCGCGAGAAAAAATCTTGCGGCCCCGCCTAATGCACCGCCTACGCCAACCAGAACAACATCCATTACTTCAATTCCTTTTCGCGTTCATCCGGAGTCCTTCGTGTTTCACGAAACCGATTGTTGATCCGGCCGGCAATCAGATAGCCCAGGAAGGCTGCCAGAAGTCCCAGAAGGATTGACGATGCAGCATATATGCCTGCTGCCGCAGGCGTATGATTTCCAAGCATAACAACAGTCTCCCTGCAAAAAGTTGAAAATGTTGTAAAAGCCCCTAAAAAACCTACGGCTATTCCTCTCTTAATATCAATATCAAGCTTCCACACATCCTCGGCAGTCACGAGAATAAGCGATAACATAAAACTTCCCAGTATATTAATCAGCAAAGTATTAACCGGAAAACCACACGGAAAATCAAATATAATAATCGAGCCCGACAAATATCTTGCAATCGCTCCTAAAGCCGCAAATGCCGCAACCAATAAGTATTTACGCACGAATTATTTTACCAGTCCGAGCAGATACCCGTAACCCTCCTTCTCCATCTCTTCTATCGGTATGAAACGCAGTGAGGCACTGTTGATGCAGTATCGCTGACCACCGGTCTCTTTGGGTCCATCTTCAAAAACGTGTCCCAGATGAGCGTCGCCGGCACGGCTTCGAACTTCTGTGCGGACCCGTGATAAAGTTGTATCTGTTCTTTCTTTGACGACATTCGGATCAATCGGTCTGGTAAAACTAGGCCATCCGCATCCGGACTCGAACTTATCAGTTGACGAAAACAGCGGCTCGCCTGTCGTTATATCAACATATATCCCGGATTGGAAAAGATTCCAGAATTCATTCTGAAAGGGCGGCTCTGTGTCACTTTTCTGAGTGACGTTATACTGTGCCTCGCTAAGATTCGTCTTGAGGGATGTCATATCAGGAAGAACGTAGGCCGCCGGATTAACAATGGCATTTGACGCCCTGTCAAATTTCTCCCGGCCGATATGACAGTAGCCGTTGGGATTTTTGTCCAAATACTTCTGGTGATAATCCTCAGCCGGGTAAAAATTGTCCAGAGGTTCAACAATAACCGCAATTTTCTTTGTATTCTTCTTTTGTAATTCTAAAAGTGAATGTTCGATGACCTTTATATCAGATGCATCGGAATAGAAAATACCGGACCGATACTGCGTCCCCTGATCGCCGCCCTGTCTATTAATCGACGTCGGGTCAATTGCATCAAAGAACAAATCAAGGAGAAAAGAAAGCGGAAGGATACCCGGATCATAATGAACTTTTACCGTCTCGGCATGTCCGGTATTTCGATTGCAGACATCCTCATAGGTCGGATGCATGGACTTACCGTTAGCATATCCTACCTGCGTTGATGTAACGCCTTTAATCCCGGACAAGTATTTCTCCAAGCCCCAAAAACAACCGCCTGCCAAATAAATCTTAGCCATCTTCATTCCTCCATCACTTGAAAACCGTAACTTCAATAAAAACCTGACAGATATATTTGCCCTCATTGTTTTTTGTAACAGTACAATTTACAACCTTGGGGTTGTTCCTGGAACCATATTCGTTTCCGGCGTTTTCTTGAATAAATTAAATACTTCCATAATGAAATCTCCGTTTTCAATTTATGACGAAATCTCCGTTACAATTATTTCCTTTACAATTATTTTAATAGTATCACAAATATTTTAAAGTAGTGTAAACAAAATCCGGATCAGGCATATCAGTGAATTAGAAGTTCTTTCCTAAATAATTCCGGGCAAAGTAAAAAGCCTAGAAAGATTACTCTCTCCAGGCTTTTCAAGTGGTTGCGGAGGCGGGACTCGAACCTCGCGACCTTCGGGTTATGAGCCCGACAAGCTACCAACTGCTCCACTCCGCGATATTATACCTGCACCGGGAAACGAATTTACCACTCATTATATTGTGGTGCTCGTGACCGGACTTGAACCGGTACGGGAATTACCCCGACGGATTTTAAGTCCGTTGCGTCTGCCGATTCCGCCACACGAGCTTGTTCTCCCCGCTTAGGTGCTAGGCAATTGTAGCATGCCATTCTTCACATGTCAAACACTATTTCAAATATTCCTTTTTATTCATTTTTAGTCTTCAAATCTGCAATGTTCTCAAATGTTCTCAATTTGTTCATGTTGCGAAATTCATGGTTTGGCTGTACCATTTAGCTATTGTCTTAAAACACCCTATTACTTTAATATTCTATTATACAGAACTATTCTATTGTACAGAACTTTTATTGCGGAGGTTAGTATATAAGTATGGATAAAAATTACAAAGATGGTAATGAAATTCTGCACAAACGAGTATTTGAGGAAAAGACCCCCTCTCCTCAATCGGATGACATGAATTTAGACGAAGAAAATTCCGCGTTTGTTTTTCGATCATTCGCACAAAATTCAAAAAGTGAACACACGTCACTTTTTAGTTCTGACGAAAATTCACTTTTGGAGTCTGCAGAAGTTTCTGATGCTGATTCCGATAATGCGTTTCCTCTGTTTCTATCTTTTAAAGCGAATGATCCTATTAGTTCAGTTTCGGAAGGTGTATTTGAAAAATACACGAACAAACCGGAATCAGACCTATCTGATAAGGAGCAAACAGGCCGTCTATTCAGCCAGGATGAAAATCCATCGAAATACGAGGGTCTCCCATACAGCGAAGAACTTTCGCAGGATGAGCCTCTGAATCACCCCGAACACCTTTCTGAGCATATCTCCGAACCGTACACTCCATCAGTTGTTCCGCCTATTCCTATGGAAACACCTATTTTTAAACCTTTCGAATCCAAATACGAAGAATCCCAAGAGCCCAGTTATGACATTCCGCAGGTGTTTGCAGGAAGTGCTGCTGACGGGAGAGCTTTTGACCGAAGAGCAGTTGACCGCAGTTCTGACGGACCTTACAGTCCAGTAAGAAATCAATCCTATGAAAATGAAATACACTCCGTCGAATCTTATGAAGTGGAAGACCATAATCCTGTTTCCCGCGGCAAATCGCCCAGGCCCATTGTACCGGACACCTCCACAGCGCGCCCTGGCGCCCGTTATACAGCCGCGCAGCAGATGGGCAACATCGTTCCGCTCTCAGATCGGGAAAGGAACACAAAGCGTCACAAGACACGCGGTGCCAGACCGATGATGTTTATCCTTTTGAGTGTTCTGGCCGTAATTGCTGCCGTGGCGATTTTGAACGCGATTGATCCGAACCATCCGGTAACAGATATATTAGGCCTGTCTGCCGACGCCACTCTGGCCGGTGAAATCACTGCGCCTTCCGAATCAGAATCCGAATCTGAATCTGCGGCCGTAGTAACAGATAAACCTTCGGAAACAGCTGTGACAACCGTTGAAACGACCACAACCGAGACAACAAAAGAAACAACAGCCGCAGCTGCTACAGAGGAGACGACAAAGCAGACGACGGCTGCAGCGACAGCAGAGACAACTAAGGAAACAACAGCTGCAACTACTGCCGCAGTTACCGTTGGGACAACTGCTCCGTCTGCCGGTGATGCGCCTGCCATGACTCCTTCGGGTTTTTCAACCTATATCTCCGGCGGCAAATCCGATGGAGATACCGCTTCATTCAACATAGTATTCAAGAACCAGGGCAATAGTGATGTGTCTTTCTATGATGGCATCGAATATATAACAGTTACATTCGTAACAAACAGTATCAAAATAACTGATGTCACAAGTGATGAGTTTACATTTTCTGCTGATCCGGATAAATCAAATACTTTTATTGGTACGCCGGCCGACAAAGAAGTAATTGCGGTAACCGACAGTAAAACCGTTGCCGTGTCAGCAAAGTCAGATGGTGTTTCGATCGGGAAATATTCAATTAAATACTATGTTAAAGGCTACACCTGATAGCTATGGCAGGAAGTTTTGTGTCCTAAAAATGACAACAAAAAAACGGCCGGAATTCATTTGATTCCCGCCGTTTTTTGTGAAGTTGATTGACAGAAATTATTTTTCTATTACCATTCCCGACAGGAAGGCATTAATAAAGCCATCCAGTTCACCGTCCATGACACTGTCAACGTCAACAACCTCATAACCGGTTCGGTGATCTTTTACCATCGTATACGGGCAGAATACATAGGATCGAATCTGACTGCCCCATGCGATTTCCATCTGGTTGCCTTTGAGATCTTCAATCTTCTCCATATGTGCCGCCTGGGCAAGAGCAAAAAGTTTTGCTTTCATCATGTTCATTGCTGTTTCCTTGTTCTGAACCTGGGAACGCTCAGACTGACAGGAAGTAACGCAGCCTGTAGGTATATGTGTAAGACGTACAGCGGAATCAGTCTTATTGATATGCTGACCGCCCTTGCCTGATGCACGGTACGTATCAATTCTCAAGTCTTCCATCCTGATGACAATATTGATTGAGTCATCAAGTTCAGGAATCACTTCGCAGGATGCAAATGATGTGTGACGGCGTCCGGATGAATCAAATGGCGATATCCTCACGAGACGGTGCACGCCAATCTCCGAGCGAAGAAATCCATACGCATTATCACCGGAAATCATGATTGACACACTCTTGATTCCCGCTTCATCCCCGTCAAGGAAATCAAGTTCCTTAACCTCAAATTCATGCGCCTCTGCCCAGCGGTTATACATACGGTACAGCATAGATACCCAGTCCTGGGCTTCCGTACCGCCTGCTCCGGCATGAAGGGTAAGAATTGCATTGTTCTTATCATATTCACCGGTCAGGAGGGTCTCAAGACGCATATTTTCAAAATCATGACGGAACCTAATAACGCCCTGCTGCACTTCAGCTAAAATCTCAGCATCATCTTCTTCATTGCCAAGTTCGCAGAGAAGAAGAAGATTTTCCTGTTCCTTTTCAAGATCATGAAAACGTTCCACCCTCTTCTGAAGCTGACGTATTCGGGTCTGCACTTTCTGGGCATTTTCAACATTCTCCCAGAAATCAGGTTCCTGCGCCCTGGCTTCAAGTTCGGAAATCTCATCGTGAAGCGGACCGATATGGAGGGATTCCTTAAGAAGGGACAACGGGTCCTTCATAGCGTCAAGTTCAAGTCTATATATGTCGAATTCAATCATTTTATGTGATTCTCCTCCTCTTTTATGTCCTTAACAAATTCAGTTAATCGAACAACAGCCTCTTTAATATTCTCCATCGAGGCAGCGTAACTTATTCTCAAGTATCCTTCACCGCACTCGCCGAAAGCATTGCCCGGGACAATAGCGACTTTCTTTTCTTTCAAAAAACGTTCACAGAAAGTCTCGGAATCAATTCCAAGACCTTTGATACAGGGAAAAGCATAGAAGGCTCCAAATGGTTCAAAGCATGAGAGGCCGGCCTGTCTTGCCCCGTGAACAATAACTCTGCGTCTTCGATTATATTCAGCACACATTTCCCGGGTCTCTTTATCCCCGTTTCTGGCTGCTTCAATAGCCGCATACTGCGCGGTCGTTGGTGAACTCATTATACAGTACTGATGGATCTTATTCATGGCAGACAGAAGACCCTCAGGCCCGCAGGCATAACCAATTCGCCATCCGGTCATTGCGTACGCCTTTGAAAAACCGTTTACAACAATGGTACGGTCATACATCGCAGGAAAGGACGCGATGGAGCAGTGAGGTTCTTTCTCATAGGACAATTCAGCATAAAGCTCATCGGAAAGGATAATAACATGAGGATGACGCTCAAGAACGGCAGCAATCTCTGCAAGTTCACTTCTCGACATAGTCGCCCCTGTGGGATTATTCGGGAAACCGATCATAAGAAGTTTGGTCCTGTCTGTTATCGCGGCTTCCAGATTCTCTGCCTTAAGCTTGAAATTATCCTCGGCTGTTGTGGAAATAATAACGGGAACGCCTCTTGCGAGCATGACGGTTGCCTTATATGCGACAAAACAAGGCTCGACAATAATAACTTCATCGCCGGGGTTTACCAAAGCCCGAACGGTTAGATCCAGTGCTTCGCTGCCTCCGACTGTAACTAGAATTTCGGTCTTCGGATTATAGGGAAGCGAAAAACGACGGACCATATATTCACTGATCGCCTCTCTGAGTTCAAGATAACCCTGATTAGGCGAATAATGTGTGTCGCCCTGTTCGAGGGAGTATATTCCAGCTTCACGAATGCTCCACGGGGTAACAAAATCAGGCTCTCCGATGGAAAGAGAAATCACTTCTCCCTTCATCTCATTCGCCAGGTCAAAAAAACGACGTATAGCTGACGGGGGTATAGCCTTAACCTGATCAGACAAATATTTATCGGAATTTTCCAGCATATTCATATCCTCTCTTCTCACCTAAGATTTACTTCGTTTTGGATAGGTGTGTATTCAGAGGATAACCGCCTCGCGTTTGTCTACCGGTCTGTCTTCAAAAACAACGCCGTTACTCTTATATTTCTTAAGAATGAAATGCGTAGCCGTTGACACAACGCCTTCAATAGGCGCAACTTTGTTCGAGATGAATGCGGCTACCTCTCGAAGTGTGGAATCTTCGATAATAAGCATCAGATCGAAGCCTCCCGACATAAGGTAACACGAAGTAACCTGAGAATACTGGTACAGGTGCTGGGCAATTTTATCAAATCCCTGGTTGCGCTGCGGCGTAAGCCGGACTTCTATCAGTGCCGTTACCGTTTCTCTTTTTGTTTTCTCCCAGTTAACTACTGTTGTATAGCCCAGAATAATATCTTCTTTATGAAGGTTTGCAAGTTCGGCGGCAACTGCTTCCTCTGTTGTCCCAAGCATAACGGCGAGCTCGGGTTGTGTCAGTCTTGCATTGTGTTCAATCAGGTGAAGAAGTTCATAACGATCAAGCATAATCTACCTCCATTGATAAAATATAGTGTCGTATTTTATGTTTTCCAGTTATTGTATCACAAACAAACAAACCAGTTCAATGAAAGAAACTACAATACACTTCCCGGCTTCCGTTGATTATATTGAAACAGGAAACATTTTGATTATCACACAATATCTACATCTCGTCGCTCGAACGCATTACATTAATCCACTTTTTCGATGTAAATCGCCTGATACCGATAATAGCTTTAACTATTTCATCAGATGTTGTCAGAAGATATACAAGAGGCAGTGCTACCGAAAACTTCCAGCCAGCTAAAAATGACAGGGGTATCGCAAGAAACCACAAGGGAACAACTTCCGCAAAAAACGCAAATTTAGTGTCTCCGCCGGCACGAAAAGCTCCCATAAGATTCACAAGGTTAAATGACTTGACGGGAAGAACAACGGCAAAAATACGGATCAGAATGACAGCATATTCTCTGGCATTATCCGACACATCAAAAAAACCAGCAAGTGTGGAGCTTCCGGCAAACAGAACAATGCCAATCAGTGCGCCGAGCATTGATCCAAGAATGTCAGTCCTGGCAGCATAAGAATATGCATGTTTAGTCTTCTCTTCACCAATCATATGTCCGACAAGAGCGGCGGTCGCAGATGCCATGCCCATGGAAAGGGCAAATGCCAGTCGATCAATCGTCTGGAGAATATTGTATCCGGCTACAAATTCTGTTCCCATTCTTGCAAATAGAACAATGAATGTTGACGTCCCAAGAGCCCACAGGCCTTCATTCAGCATAACAGGAGTCATCACCCGTATGACTTCTTTCAGGAACGCAGCACGAATATCCGTAAAATCCTTTATCCGTATGGCAATGGGATATTTTTTCAGATAAACCATACCAATAAGAAGTAGAATTTCCACAGTTCTTGCAATAACCGTCGCAATGGCAGATCCTCTGACACCCAACTTGGGGAACCCGGCTAATCCGTATATCAGAAGAGCATTCAAAACGGTATTAATAACAATCGAAACAGCTGAGACGCCAAGCGGGAGAGCTGCTTTTTTGACACTACGGAGTCCGCTGTAAAAAACATTTGAGATTGCAGAAAGCGGGTAACTGAAGGCTACAATTTTCAGAAAATCGGAACCAAGCTGTATGACCGCTTCATCTTTTGTAAAAATTCTCATAATTGGCTCTGGAAAAATGAGTGTAACCAAAAGAAAGAACAGGGACACAATGAATCCGGCAAGAACACCGATAGACATAGTCATCCTTACGCCTGCAATATCTTTACGACCCCAGTACTGGGCAATAAATATGGCAATTCCGGAACCGATCCCGAACATAAAAACAGCCATCAGGAAAAACACGGTATTTGCAATTCCTACCGCTGCCAAAGCCGTATCGCCCAGGCGTCCAACCATAACACTGTCAACTAGATTGAGCCCTGAACTGAAAAGGTTCTGGAGCGCAACCGGTACGCCGATGGTTAATATCACCGACCAATAGTTTTTGTCATAAAGCATTTGCTGAAGGGAAAGGAAAACAGAATGTGATTTTTTACCGGTCTGATTCATATGTACTCCTTTATGGCATCCGCGAATCATGCAGATGACCCGCAGTGTCCATCTGAATCATCTATTTTTGCCGAAATAATCCTTGCCTGATAAGTTCACCGGTATCTTTGGGGGATAAGGCCAAAGAACCTAAGGGTCTGCCGGGATGATATAGTCCGTGATAATCGCTTCCGCCGGTTCTGAAAAGTCCATATTTATCGGAGAGAGACAAAATGAGCGCCCGGTCTTCACGGGTGTGCGAAGGATGTAAGTATTCAATTCCCATTAGTCCGGCTTTAACGAAAGAAGGAATGGATGCATAATTCTTCTGTTGTCCCGGATGTGCAAGCACCGCATATCCATGGTCTGCACGGATGGCCGCAATAACCTCGTGTGCAGGGACATATTCAATATCAATAAAACAGTCGCCGCCTCTGCGGAAATGCTGTCTGTAGAAATCTCCCATAATATCGGTAATTGCCCCGATGCTGTACAGAGTCTTTAAAATATGGTGTTTGAATATCTGATCTGCCTTACATGAGTTCTCGACATCAGAAAGTGTAATCGGATATCCAAGATTCTGAAGAATCTCAATCTGTCGATGTGCGGCCTTTGTTCTTCTCTCCTGAATTGTTTTGCAGAAAGGCAGGAGATGAAGCGGTACAAAAGGCTCACATCCAGGCCAGTAGCCAAGAATGTGAGCCTTTTTACCTGTATCATAATCTCTTGCAGATACTTCTATTCCTCTGATCAGAGAAATTCCGTATGATTCTGCTTTGATATAGGCATCCGTTCCGCTTTGTGTAAACCAGTGCGCTGTATCATGATCTGTCAAGGCAAGATAACGGATTCCCAAAGTACCGGCTAATTCAATAACTTCATCCGGCGAATCAGATCCGTCGGAATACTCCGTGTGAACATGCAGATCCGACAAAACAGACATATCTGTCAGGATGTTATCTCTGGCGATATTCACTTCGGTTTGAATAAGTCATACTCCTTATCTATGTGCTGTAAAGGGCTGATATTCCCGTATCAGATACGAGCTACGCCGCTCTTTCTTGCAGCAGCTGAAACAGCAGCAGCAACAGCCTTGCCTACACGGGGATCAAATGCATCAGGAATAACAAACTCAGGCTTCAGCTCTTCCGGGCTGACAAGATCCGCAATAGCGTAAGCTGCTGCGAGCTTCATCTCATCGTTGATATCGCTGGCGCGCACATCCAAAGCACCGCGGAAGATACCGGGGAATGCAAGTACGTTGTTGACCTGGTTGGGGAAATCGGAACGGCCTGTTGCCATAACAGCAACGCCGGCCTTATGTGCAAGTTCAGGCAGAATCTCAGGAACCGGATTTGCGCAGGCAAACACGATCGGATCCTTGGCCATGGACTTTATCATTTCTTCTGTAAGAACACCGGGAGCAGATACTCCGATGAATACATCAGCGCCTACGATAACATCCTTGAGGCCGCCCTTCTTCATCTTCTTGTTTGTCATGGCTGCAATTTCTGCCTTAGCTTCGTTCAGGCTCTCACGGCCTTCCCAGATAGCGCCGGTTCTGTCGCAGAGAACGACATCGGACATACCGCAGGAGATAAGGAGCTTGGTGATGGCTGTAGCAGCGGCACCTGCGCCGTTAACAACTACAGAAATCTCAGAAAGCTTCTTGTCAACGATACGAAGAGCATTAATCATACCGGCCAGTGTAACAACGGCGGTACCATGCTGATCATCATGGAAAATCGGAATATCACAGATTGCCTTAAGACGCTTCTCAATTTCAAAACAGCGGGGAGCTGAAATATCTTCAAGATTAACTCCGCCGAAAGAACCGGCCAGAAGGGCAACGGTATTAACGATATCATCTACGTTCTTTGAACGGATGCAAAGAGGGAAAGCATCAACATCACCGAAAGCCTTAAAAAGTGCGCACTTTCCTTCCATAACAGGCATACCGGCTTCAGGTCCGATATCGCCAAGACCAAGAACAGCTGTACCATCAGTAACAACTGCAACCAGGTTGTGACGACGTGTATATAAATATGAAAGGTCTACATTCTCAGAAATCTCAAGGCACGGCTCTGCTACACCAGGTGTATAAGCGATGGCCAATTCTTTCTTAGTGCCAACAGGGGCACGGGCGATAACTTCAATCTTTCCCTGCCATTCAATGTGCTTCTTGATTGCTTCACTTTTTTCTTCCATGTCAAAATCCTCCAATAGAATAAATTATGTCAAATTAGAACAGATTAATAATAGAGTTATTTGCCTCAAAATACAACAGTTTCCAGACACTGGATCCTTTTCATTCAGCTATTGAGTAAAATTTTATCTAAAAAAACGCAAATCGTGTCAGGCGTCTTTTTAAATGCAAAAGAACACAAATCAATGGATCGGGCCGGGTGTTTTGACGACTGGATGAATACGCACACGGTCATAGAATATTCCAACCATTCTGCCAAAGGCCAAAATAAAGAAGGCGGTGCAAAAACCATTAAGAAAAACACCGGCACTCGAATTGGCTGGAAGGAAAATCAGATACAACCCCCCCGAGATCTGATAGAGTAAAAACAGCAAAATTATATCCCAGGAAATAGGCAGTTTGATACCATTTGTTAGGCGGTAACTTTGTATAATCGCGTTAATCGGGTTGGCCTTTTCAAGTGTTATCAAAATGGGGGAAAAGAAAAGGGCCGGGATTACAAACAACAAAAGAACCGGAAACAAAGAAAACAAAATCATACTGGGTATCATAATCAGCGCGAAAAATATTATCAGCACAGGTAAACGCCTGATATAGGCAAAGACGCTTTGTCCTGGCTTCTGACCGCTCTTCTCGCCCACATAGAGTCTTGCATAAAGGATAGAAATCAGAATCAAAACAAACATGATTCCCAGTACAAAAAGGAAGTAAATCATATTTTCATTTGTAATAACCGGCAGTACGATAGCGTCAGAAGAAGAAATTGCGGCAACAGCAGCTGAAACACTGCTGTACTCCTCTGCAAATTTGTATATTCGAGACAGGTCCGGGTCTCCGAGAGGCCATAGGTCTGAACATACGGATATGGCAAAAACAAGAAGAAACAGGAAGCGAGCCGCCCATCTCTTCTCAAGTCTGTCAATTTTTAAAGAATCTATCATTATCCCTGCAAAAATCATTTTAGTTGGCTGCTTCCGCTGCTGTAATAGTAAGATCCTGGCAAATCTGGCCGTTAACAATGTGCTCTGCAATTACTCGCTTTGCCTTGTTGGCATCCATCTTAACATAAGTGATTTTATTATTGTCAGCATCAATTACTTCAACAATTGGCTCAAGTCGGCATAGACCCAGACATCCTGTCATGGTAACGGTCGTGTCTGCAATCCCTCTGGTATGAAGTTCTTCAACGAGTGTCGCCATTACAGGTCTCGCTCCGGCCGCAATGCCGCAGGTAGCCATACCGACTACGATTCGCTTGCCTGACTGATTTCTCGCTGTCATATCTAATTGGGCTTTCTTTTTGATCTGCTCAAGTTCGGATAATGATTTCATGTTAAATACCTCCCAGAATGATTTGTTGCTGCTCCTGTATATAGTCACGTACGAAAACGTAGACATCTGGATCTGATAAGGGTACATCCCCTAGTCTCTCTCTGAGATCCCTCGTATCAAGTCCCGCTTCTTCACCCATATCATTAGCAAATGTAATGGCAAACTCGCGTTCCGGATAAGAGCTGATCAACCCGGACATAGTCTCTCCCGTATCACCTAACGGAATACGGTCGATAGAGGAAATCCCAAATGTTGCTGTAACAGCCGTGCCTTCGCCAAGCGTTGATGTAATCGACAGACTCCCGCCGGTTAACTCACAGGCTTCTTTAAAAAGAGAAAGTCCAAGTCCAACTTTTCGAGTGGTTCGAGTGGTTGAAAATGGGTTGGTAACCTGCTTAAGAAAATCAGGTGACATCCCTTTCCCGTCATCTTCAATCCGGATTGTAAGCAAATCACTTTGCTGATCGGCTGTTATCCTGATCAGCATGCTATTCGCACCGGCTGCTATAGAATTGGTTACAATATCCATAAGATGAAGGGATAAATCCCGCAAAATGTACTCCTGACCCGCCGTCTGCGTGACGGAAGCATACTTTTTCCGGTACAAATGCTATACACTCTTCCGAAAGCCGCTGTAACCTGGTTATTATATCACTTGAAATACTTTTCCCGCAACGCTTGAATGATATGTGGGGCATCAAATGTGTCAGACTGTATCTGAAATAATTCAAGTATTGTCCCCGGATCAGAAATATCGCTGAGCCGGTGAGCATCTGAGCTTCTCAAAAACAGATAGGGAACCAGTTCCGGATGCTTACTTAAAAAAACCATCTGATCACATGCTTTCGACAGTTCAAGCATTTTCCCGGAAAAATCCATGGGTATGCAGCCCAAACTTTCAAGCATGCTGTAGGAACTGCGGTCAATGTGAGCGGGCACCATAAATCCGCCTGCAGCCGACACATCTTTTTCTATTCTGTTGGATCCTAGATCAAGGGCTGTCAGCAGTAGATCAGGCACAGTTCCGTATATTTCGTCCTTCTCGTCAAACAAATATTGCTGTCCGAATATATCCGGTCGATTCGGCGTATGAAAGCGGTGTGCGGAAATATATTCTTCAAAGGATCCTGCTGTATCCGGATCCGGAAAATATGCCAGAAGATGAAAGCCTTCAGCGCATTCAATTTCCATGCCCGGCAAAATAACAGGGGGGTTGTTTCCTTCCCGCTTTAAAAGACCGGCCGCTGCATAGGCACTTCTCACATTCGCACTGCTCTGGTGATCCGTAATGGCTATAAGATCCAATCCGTTCAGGTATGACATACCTACAATATTTCCCGGTGTCATCTCATTATCAGCACAGGGCGAAAGCGCCGAATGAATGTGAAGATCGTAAGAGATTTGCATACTCTTTTCCTTCAGGCGCCTCTGAGCGCATCCCCAAGGCGGACTGCTGCATCAAAGGTTGATTCCTCCGACATACAGACGCAGATACCTTCTTCTTTTGCTTTGGCAAGAACATCCTCATTCATGGTAACCTTCTCAGTAAGAACGATGCATGAACATCCTGAAAGTGACGCAACCGCAATTACATTCATACTGTTGAGGATAGTAAACCAGCAGGACTCACTGTCAAGCCGCGACATAGCCCAGCTCAACATATCACAGCAATACCCGTTATGTACCGGCAGGTCCTGATAAAGCTCCGTCAGCACAGTCAAATGAAGATCTGATATAAGTCTTGAAAGTGTGTAAGCTGTGTTCATATTTACCCCGCATATATTATTATTAATTAAAGATCCAGAATGTTTATTTCTTTTGCAACACGGCGTATGTGCTCTTTAAGCTTGATTATACAGTCAGTCTCAAGCGCATTACCCTGTACGATATCTTCCGCAAGAGCAGCGCACGTCGGCGCACCGCATGCCCCGCAGTCAAGTCCGGGAAGAGTTGCCAGAATCTGTTCCATCTGATCATATTTACCAAGGGCTGTCTCGATATTCTCATCGAGGCGCATTGAATTGTTCTCTGAAAGAGGGACATCCCACAAATGCGGTTCCATATTTCCCGTACTCATAAATAATTCGGGCTTCTCTTCACGCTCTTCCCGGGTCGCACGTACAAAACCGCGCATTCTGGCCCTTGCTGAAAACGGATTGGCGACAACCAGAGGTCCGCCGATACATCCGCCAAAACAGCATGACGGTTCAACGAACTCAATGTCATGAAGCTGTTCATTCTCGATTTCTTCGAGGATGGAAATGACGTTATGAATGCCGTCGACGGCCATATACTTTTCGGTACCAAGCGTTCCTGCTTCGCCCCCTGCAGACGCCCACTGTACGCCGGTAGAATCGGCAAGACTATGAAGGGTCGGCTGCCTGATCTCGCCGGAAGCCAGTGACAAAGACTTTTCAAGCATATTAAGAAGAAGCGGATATACTTCATTAATGGCTAAAACATAGTCAACTTCCGATTTTTCATGACCAAGCGGATTGAGCGTAGCGGATCTTTTTGAAGGACACGGTGACATAAAATATATGTGAATATCAGAAGGGGGCAGTCCGGTTTTGCCTGCCACATCGGCACGTGCAAACCGGGCTGTGATTTCCATGGGAGCGTCAAGCGGTACCAGGTGAGAAATCAGCGCTTTATATTTCATTTGAATCAGACGGACAACCACCGGGCACGCTGATGAAATAAGCGGAAAAATACTTGACACCTCTTCATCAGGCAGTGTCTTAATGAGTTCTCGCTTTTCATCGAGAATCTCTTTGGTTCGGGCTGATGATGCGGCAGCGCCAAGGGCTACTTCATATACATAATCAAATCCAAGTGAATACATGGCCCGTATAATCATCGCGCGGGTTGCAGGCGGACCGAACTGGGCATATAAAGAAGGCGGAATCAGGGCAACACACGGATGATCCTTGTGCGGCAATGCCAAATCGGGAAACGGATCTGTCACTGCGCGCTTGGCATGATGCGGGCAGATACGAATGCACTGTCCGCAGTCAATACAGCGAACCTCGTCAATAACGGCTTTGCCGTCCCGAACACGAATGGCTTCCGTCGGACAGCCTTTGATACAGTTTGTGCAGCCGACACACAAATCACGTTTTAATGTTACACTGTGAAGCTTTACCACGTCTTATATCCTCATCCATCAGAATTTAATTTTCAAAGTTACTTTGGTCCCCTCGCCAACTTTCGTATCGATCTCAAGACTATCCGCATGTTTCTTCATGTTGGCAAGACCCATACCTGCCCCGAAGCCCATCTCCCTGGCAGTATCAGGCGCGGTTGAATAACCTTCCTTCATTGCCTGTTCGACATCCGGAATACCAGGTCCATGGTCAATAATCTCTATTTTAACTGCATCAGGATAAATAGACACAACTGCCACACCGCCATGCGCATGAATCACAGCATTAATTTCAGCCTCATACATAGCTATGGCAGCCCGCTTTATGGAAGAAGGATTTACGCCGAGTCGAGTCAGTGCTTTTTTCATATTGCTGGATGCTTCTCCGGCATGCGTGAAGTCATTATCCTGTATCGGGTACTCGCGAATAAAAGGTTCTATGATTTCTCCCCCTTCCCGCGAACACCGGCCTCATGAAGAAGGCCACAGCTTGTAAACATCGGGTAAGGAGTCGAAAGAAGAGCGATTCCCTTCTCTGCTGCAAGATCACACATAATCTGATCAGGTATTTTACCCCGAACAAAAAGAACAACACGTACATCCATCATTTCAGCTGTCCGTACAGTCTGAGGGTTAACAAGTCCTGTAAGCATCATCTGATTTGATTCACAGGAAAATGCCATCACATCACTCATCAGATCTGACCCGCAGGCTACAAGAATGTCCATATCCATATCCTCAATCGGAACAATGACTTTAGCTTCCAGTAACTCAGCACATTCATTAAGTTTCATGGGAACCTCCCCGGATAGTCTAGAATATTTCTGCAACTTATTTCGATTTAACTCTATTATATAACCACGAATTAAAGACGGCAAATGATATAATTGAAATATATTATTTCCACAGAAGAAAGGTGGATTATTTATGAATATGTTCAAAATATATCCTGAATTACTGTATTCCCTGCCTGTGGAAACACATACGGCGGAGAAACTGGTTCCTATACTTTCAGGCCGCCCCGAAATCAGATTCGTGTCCTTTGTCGGCATTGATCTTGCAGGAAATGATACAGACGAGAAAATTCCCATCAATCTGTTTCTTGAAAATATGGAAGCCTACTTGAATGGATACATGGTCCGGACGGATGGATCCTCTGTCGTTCTTCCCGGCATTGCCTCACCGCATGACGGACAGGTTGATTTTGAACCGGACAAAAGTGTATTCTGGTTCGTCGATTATAACTATGAACACATTGACGCAACTTCTCAAAGACCCGTCGGAACTCTGCGTATCCCATCCTTTTTAATTCACAACGGCAATCAAGTCTGTTCACGCTCTATTCTCAGCCGGTCTGTTAATCGATTTGTTGACCAAATATTCAACCTGCTCAAAGAACATCCTTCTCTTTGCAGCAATCTTGGTTTCTATCTGGATGACCTGGATCATATTGACCTTCTGGCTGCCACACAGCTGGAGTTCTGGGTTAGTTCTTCCGACGAAAGAATCAGCACCGGCAAGCTCACGATTTCCGAGAATTTAAAAGAACAGTATTGGAAGAGAACAAAGGGTGTTGTACGCACAGCACTCGAGGAAGTTATAATTCTTTTGGATCTATATGGGTTTTCTCCAGAAATCGGACATAAGGAAGTCGGCGGAGTCAAAGCGCAGCTTTCAGGCAAAGGTGATTTGCAGCATATTTTAGAGCAGCTCGAGGTAGACTGGCTCTTTGCTCCGGCTCTGCAGGCGTCGGATTACGAATTGTTTGCGCGTATATTTATAAAGGAAGTCTTCAGGCTGCATGGGCTTGCTGTCAGTTTTTCTGCCAAGTCATTGACGGGAGTCATCGGCAGCGGTGAACACACCCATATGAATGCCATTGCTGTCCTCAAAGACGGCACCAAAATTAATCTTTTTTCTCCAGCGGACATCAAAAAGAACTATCTTGGAATGATAGGCTGGGGCGCATTATTTGGATTCATGAAACACTATTCCATTATCAGCCCTTTTATAGCCGTTACCAATGACAGCTTCTGCCGGCTTCAGCCCGGTTTCGAAGCACCGACCCACATAGTCGCATCCCTCGGAAAAGAGCTGGAAACGATTTCCCGTAACCGAACCTCACTGATTGAATTAATCCGCAATCTTGAGAATCCTCTTCATACCCGGTTTGAGGTGCGCTCGCCTAATCCGCATACCAACACCTTCCTTTGTCTCGCAGCCATCTTTCAATGCATGCTCGACGGCATTTTTTACGCGGTATATTCCGGAAAAAACGAAGAGGATTTTGAGAAGGAATTCAGCAAAGACTATGACGAACCGGCGGATTACCTGCAGAAGGACAGGAAATACAGATCTGAGGATGATGTCTTCCAGACATACTCAGCCAAGGAAAGGGACCGACTGTTCGGCGTCCCGCCGGCAACTGTCTATGAGTCTCTCAGAACTCTTCTGCACGATGATCATCTTATGACAGTACTGTGTGCCGGCGAGGTATTCAGTGATGCGCTTCTGGCTTCCTATGCCCGCGCCATGCTCGACAACTGGCAGAAGGAAATATCGGAGCGAATCATCCCTGATAATCTCGCGCAGATCAGAAATCTGGTTGCCTACCACAATCCTGCAAATCCTTACGACGAGGCTATGTGGAAGGAAATCAACAAAATCAGGAATCGACTTGCAAAAGACACACAGGATTACGTATCCGTATTTACTGAAATCCGTATGGCCATTGACGCTAGAAATCTGCGTGAATTGTCAAGGCTTCAGCGGGCAATGACTGCACAGCAGACAGAGCTCATGACCCGGTATTCCGATTATTGTCAGAACCAGATATAAAAGTCAATAAATGCGGATCCGGCTGATAAAGCCAGGGATTTTTTGTATGTTTTTATCAAGAGCCTCTTCTGTCAAAAGCCCATCCGTCCCGATAAGATAAGCTGATTCGTTGTCGACGATACCGTCAAGACGTTCATAGAAAACTCCGGGAAAGGCGGAATCAATGATTGAGTCTGTCGTATCCGAGCTGACACGAACAAGTGCTTTAACCTTTGATGCTTCGTGCCGTCCGAGAACCGGCTTTTCGGAATGATACCATGTTGTTATATGGGCTGACCGGTCATGATGAAGCGCCGCATCAAGGATGTCACCGACTACTGCGGAGGCTGTGGCAAGCTTTCCTGCGCCCTGGCCATAGAACATTACATCGCCTATAGCGTTGCCCTTTACCATAATCGAATTGAAAACTCCGCTTGCAACCGCAAGAGGTTCATCGCACGAGACGATATGGGGAGCTACAATGGCGCTGTTTTCTTTCCCTTCGGGATGAAGGAAAATAGCAAGCAGCTTTACTTTTGCATTTAGAAATTTGGCATACAAAATATCCTGCTGCATAACCCGGGCTATGCCCTCCATATAAATCAGATCCGAATTTACATAGGCTCCATTAAGAACGATGCTTGCGAGTATTGATATCTTCCTGCCCGCATCAATTCCGTCTATATCGGCGCTTGGATTCTTCTCTGCATATCCCTTGGCCTGCGCCTCGGCCAGAGCTGTGTCAAAATCCGCACCGCTCTCGGTCATTTGAGTCAGGATAAAGTTAGTTGTTCCATTAATAATACCGGCAACCTTGGATATTCTATTGGCCGCCAGACAGCGATGCAGCGGTCGAATAATCGGAATTCCTCCGCCTACGGATGCTTCAAACAAATAGATGCAGTGATTTTTGCTGGCAAGCTGCATGAGTTCTACGCCATGTCTGGAGACAAGTTCTTTATTGGAGGTAACAACAGACTTCCCCCTGGAAAGCGCGCGTTTGGTGAAATCATACGCAATCGAAGCCCCGCCGATGGTTTCTGCAATTACTGTTATTTCTTCATCTTCAAACACATCATCCGCATTTTTGGTAAACAGATCTGCAAATGGACTGTTCTGAAAATCACGCACATCAAGAATTTTCTTAACCCGGATCGGTTCGCCCAGATGCTTTTCAAGCTGTTTCTCATTCATTGCGATCACTTCAGCAACGCCTGACCCCACTACTCCAAACCCCAAAATAGCAACATGTATCATATATATATACCTCCCCAAAATGACAGCAGAAAGCTGACTCTATTCACGTGCAAGGATTCGACAGGACCGAACGCCGGGTATTTTGCCAACATCTGCAAGAAGTAAATCAATTGATTTAATCATCAGATCCGTCTCCATTGATATAGAAACATCAGCAAGACCATTGATCGGAATATTCTGGTTGATTGTGAGAATATTGCCTTTCGCAAAAGCAATGCATTGAATAATGCCCGATAAAATTCCGGGAAAATTCTCCACAGCAATAATCAGTGTCACCAGCTTCCCTTTACTTGTCTCGTAAAAAGGCATGACTGCATCCTTATATTTGTAATAGGCACTGCGCGAAAGACCAATGCGCTGAACAGCCTCGTTGACAGACCGTGACTTACCGGAATTCAAAAGGCGTTTAACTTCCATAACTTTTACAAATACTTCCGGCAAAACAGACGCTTTGACCAAAAAGTAATCGTTGTTCTGAGCCATCTTCAGCCTCCAATAATTCAATTGATAAAAAAAACACCTGATCTCATTTAAAGAGCAAGTGTCCGCAACGGAGAAACAACTGTGCTTAGCTCACACTATATCATGTGTTCTGAAGTTGCGCAAGCATAGCGCGAAGTGCTTTTCCTCTGTGACTGATTGTATTTTTCTCTTCCGGCGCAAGCTCTGCTGTCGTTACACCTCTTTCAGGCAGATAAAAAACAGGATCATAACCGAATCCATTCTCACCGCGCATTTTATCGTAAAGAATTCCGTCCATGGTTTCCTCTACCGTAAAAGAACTTCCATCCGGCCGTACAACTGCAACGGCACAGTGAAAATGTGCCGTACGCTCTGATATGGGAACATTGGAGAGCAAATCCCAAAGCGCCTGAATTTTCTCTTCATACGTGGAATCCTTGCCGTGAAAACGCGCAGAATAGACACCGGGCGCCCCGCCAAGAGCATCTATTGAAAGACCGGAATCATCGGCCATCACATATCCGCCTATTTTATTATGGACAGCAAGGGCCTTTATGAGGGCGTTTTCCCTGTACGTCTCTCCGTTTTCTTCAATATCGTCATCATAGCCTGCTTCGGTCATAGTTATAATTTCAAATGGCATCTCCTGCATAATTTCACGAATTTCATTGACTTTGTCCTTATTTTGCGTTGCCACGACAAACGGTGTTTTCGTGTTAATCTGCTCCATCAATATCTCCTTATTGCCGGCGCCATGTCTTCGGGTATAAATTTTTGATAGTACATCCATTACTCTTCCCCCAGCCGATTGAATACGAATCAACTAATATCAGAATATAGGCATTATCAGAAAGCTGTTGACTTTCCTCCAGAGAAAGCAGAATCGTTTCGCCGCGAAGATACCGGGACAACCGTTCATCTTCACGCGCAAGAGAGAAAATACGTGTCTTTTTAAGCTGCTCTCCTGAGAATGCAAGAGCAAGTGCATGTGACGGAGTAAATATCCATCCTTTTGGCATTGAACGCACCTCTCCGGGAAATGCGCCCATCTTAACAACCTTAAGATTATCAAACAGCATCGCCGGAACAGGCATCAGATGAATCTTCTCACCCTGCAGGACGAATTGATCATGGACAACCTGCGCATACACTGCATATGCATTTTCCGTAAGAAGTCCCTGTGCAAAGGAAAGAAGAGATTCTTTCGATGACCGGGAGGAAAACAGCCTGGAAGGATCATTTCTCTCTCTGCCTTTGCGGTTGATATATTCGTTCTCATACAAAACAGCTGTCTCATTTTTCTTCAGGTGTATGCAGAAATGTCCATCGCCCAAACCAAACTGCGGCCAGATACGCATCGATCCGTCGAATTTCCGTCCATGCGAAAAGTTTACGCCTTTGACTTCACGATGAGATACAACTTCATATTCCGGATACTCTGTAAGAAACCAGTCAATCATGTCTTCATTCTCACTTGTACCGAAAGTACATGTCGAATAGACAAGATGACCGCCCGGCGCAAGCATTCTGTGAGCTGAATGCAGGATCTCGCGCTGCATGATCTCACAGGAAGCGGGTCCGTAACGCTCCCAGCTCCTGACAGCATTCCTGTCGCGGCGGAACATTCCCTCGCCCGAACAGGGCGCATCTATGAGGATGCGGTTAAAATACGATGCAAATCTCTTTTCAAGATTCTGCGGCGTCTCATTGGTGATGACAACATTTTCGATGCCGAAAAGCTCGATATTACGAAGCAACGGACGGGCTCTGTCAGCAGAGATCTCGTTTGCGACAAGTACCCCTTTTCCTTCCAGATCTGCACCGATCCTTGTTGCCTTGCCGCCGGGAGCGGCACAAAGATCGAGTACCCTGTCACCGGGCTCAGTTCCGAGAATCTGGGCGGGCAGCATGGCGCTCGGCTCCTGAATGTAATACACGCCTGCGTGATAATATGGATCTTTGCCGGATGAGAAATCCGACACGTAATAGCCATCCGGGCACCAGGGAATATTCTGCGCTTGGGTTCCGAGCGACTCCAGCAGTTCATTTTTGTCTTGTTCTTTGACGGTAAGCCGGTTAAATCGAAGCCCCCTTCGAGGCTCAAAATCAAAGCTGGCAAGAAAATCCGCCTCGCTTAACTCCGGGTGCAGCAGAAAATAGTCATGCATGCGTCTTACGAACGCCTCAGGAAGATTCATAGATTTAAGTAGTCGCAGGCACGATATGCAACACGCTTTAAGACATCCGTATTAAATGGTGATATAAGGCCTGCCTTTTCAATAAGCTCAAGGAACGTACCGCTGCCGCCTTCCATACAGAGCTGATCATATACCCCGAGCGCTTTTTTGGGATTAATGCGGGACATATCCCATATCTGCAGAGCAACAACCTGTGCCAGGCAATAGTCTATGTAATAAAAAGGATCTGTGAAAATATGACCCTTCTTCTGCCATGCGCCGCCTTTTTCATAGAAATCAACTCCGTCATAGTCCAGATAAGGCTGATACTTCTTCTCAAGCTTATGCCAGACATTATGGCGCTGAAACGGCGTCATTTCAGGATCTCCATAAATAATCTGCTGAAACTCATCAACCATGCAGCCATAAGGCAGAAACAACAGCGCCTGCGTCATGTGAAGCTGGCGGAAGGCATCCGCTTCATTTCCAAAAAACAATTCGAGATGCGGATAGGCAAGATATTCCATAGCAGTTGAATGAATCTCACATGTCTCAAGAGTCGGTGAAAGGCACTCTATAAAGGGAGAACTGTCAACGCTGCGGATAGCAGCGTAAGCGTGTCCCGCTTCGTGGATCAGAGTCGCAACATCATCAGCTAATCCATTGGCGTTCATGAAAATGAACGGAATTCCGTAGTCAAGAAGCGTCTCACAGTACCCGCCTGTAGACTTGGCCTTACGGGCGCGCAGATCCGTAAATCCATGTGCCTGGAGGACATCGTAAAAGCTCGGGTCCTTTTCAAAAATCTTCTGAAACAAATGGGATGCGGCGGCCGGAAGGTCTTCTGCTTTTATCGATGGCTTCGGGTTTCCTGACGCAAACAGATTCGGAAGATCATAGTACTTAAGATCGTCAACCTGAAGTCTTGCTTTCTGGAGGCGGCGGATCTCAACAGTCACAGGCACAATATATTCCACAATGAAATCGCGGAATTTGCTGACCATCTCAGGTGTGTAATCATAACGTTCCATGCGCTTGTATCCGAGGGATACAAAATCCGGATAGGAAAGTTTGCGTGCCATATTCGTCCGAAGGGCACACATCTCATCATATATCCGGTCAAAACAATCATTTTGAGATTCATAGAAGGCTGCAACCGCCAGCTGGGAACTTTTTCTAACTTCGCGATCACTGGATTCCAGAAAAGGATCCATCATAGACAAGGCATATTCTTTCTCGTCAAACTTAATAATTGCTTCGGAAAGTATCTGGCTGTATTCATTCTGAAGAGCCGTCTCCTTCGCAAGGTCGGCAACTATTTCACTGGATATGGTATCTTTTCGATTCTGTGCCTTGCGAAAAATCATAGGTCCGAGGCGTTCCTTCAATTCATCCGAAATCGTAGAACTTAATAGCATCGCATACAGCCCGGCCGAAAGTTCAGAACAGACTGCTTCCGCTTCTTCGTAGAACGTAAGTTCTTCGAGAAAAAACGGATCCAGCGTATCAAGATCGTGTCGTATCCGGCAAAGCGCGGCACTCGTCTCAAACTTACTTAATTCCTTCTGAAATTCTGCAAGCGACGATTCAACGATTGAAGTGGAATGCGCCGTCATAATGCGAAGACGTACGCGTAAAACACATTCACGGAAAGCTTCAATGGACGGTCTTTCGTATTCAATATCCTTAAAATCAGGCATTTCCATAAAAATATCACATCCATTTCACTTGAGCATCACATGCGTTCAACAACATCAATGCCAAGAAGATTGGTACCTATTGAGATAGCCGTACATACGCCCTCACAAAGAGCAAGACGCGCGCGTTTCTGCGCTTCATCCGTACCGGACAGAATAGATGAATTATTGTAAAAACGGTTGAATGCACGCGCGAGCTGGCTTGTCTGGCGGGCAACCATAAAGGGTTCATTGCTGTTTTGTGCCTTCCTTATCGCATCCGGGAAATCACAGATTAACCTCGCAACATCGTATTCATCCTCGGAGTTTAAGAGCGCAAGGCAATCCTCGCCGGCCGAAGCCGAAGCAACGCCCTGTTCCTTAGCCTTTCGCAGGATGGAACGGGTTCTGGCATACGTATAGATAAGATAGGCAGCCGTATCCCCTTCAAAGTCGAGCATCTCTTCCCATGAGAAAATAATATCGCGTTCTCTTCCTGCTTTAACATAGGTATAAATGACGGATCCTATACCAACTTTAACGGAAATATCCCTGATTTCTTCATCAGACATATCCGTGCCCCTGGTCAGGGCGTTCGCTTTGATAATCTCGTATGTTTTGGCGATACTTTCGTCGAGCAGATCTTCGAGAACAACAATGTTTCCCTCCCGGGTAGAAAACTTCATGTCCGCAAACTTGACAAGGCCGAAGCCGACATGAATGCAGTCGCCGGCAAAGTCGTAGCCTGCTTTATCAAGGACAGAAAAAACCTGACGGAAATGAAGCGCCTGAGGAGAACCGACAACATAAATATTCTTATAGAAATGATAGGTATCCCAACGATACAGCACAGATGCTATATCTCTTGATGCATAGATTGTAGTACCGTCAGATTTAAGGATTATACAAGGGGGCAGCTTATATTCGTCGAGCATTACGACCCTGGCGCCTTCACTGTCAATAAGAAGCCCTTTATCAACCAGCATATCAACAACAGCCGGGATACGGTCGCTGTAGAAGCTTTCTCCGTTATAATTGTCGAATTTGACACCCATCCGATCGTAGATTACTGCGAATTCCTTAAGTGATAATTCACGGAAAGCCGACCAGAGTTCAGTCTCCTCTTTCGCGCCGTTCTCCAAACGCTTAAAGTTATCCCTGGCATCCTGCGTTAATTCCGGATGAAGCTTCTCTTCCTCATGGAATTTAACATAAATGCGGAGAAGTTCCTTTATCGGTGTATCACGGAGAGCTGTCTCATCCCCCCACAGCCGAAATGCTGTAATAAGTTTACCGAACTGCGTACCATAATCACCTAAGTGATTCATCCGTACGACCTTGAATCCAAGTTTTTCATAGATTCTGGACAGTGAGTGCCCAATTACTGTTGTAAATGCATGTCCTACATGAAAAGGCTTGGCAATATTAGGAGAAGAAAACTCGACGAGGACCGTCTTGCCTTCCCCTTCACTCGATTTGCCGAAATCTTCACCACGCGAAAGCAGATCTGACAAAATTACTTTTGTAAATTGTCCGTGATCTATAAAGAAGTTGACATAACCGCCGGCCGACTGTACTTTTTCAATCCACTGCGCAGAGAGCCTGGGATCTTCTGATAATTCCCTGGCAATTACCGGCGGGGCCTTTCTAAGCGTCTTTGAAAGAATGAAACAAGGAAAAGCATAATCTCCCATTTCACGCTGCGGCGGGATTTCTATAGCTGAAAGAACCGTATCTTGATTAAGACCGGTAGCAGTAGAAAGTAAAAGGGCAACCTCTGATTTAAAGTCCATGAATTATGCCTCCGTGGGATATCTTACACGTTATATCCGAATTAATTATCTTTATAAAAGAATGTCGCAACGGCCATATGTGCCTTGTCACTGTATCATTTACTGGCGTTCGCGTCAATTTATGATATGATATCAGTGACTTTTTCCGCATGATTATGCCACAATGAAGTGGAAATTGATACTATTGATCGGAGGCAAAATATTTGTTGAATCTTATTTTTGAAGACGGATATTCTATTATTCTCGCCTGCGGGGGAGCGTTTTTTGCATTAATAGCGACTTTTATTGTACTGAGTCGTATGACTTCTATTCTTCCATCAGACCATGGCAGGGCATTTGCGGTGGAGGGCGGCCATAGTAAGGGCAAGCCTACCGGTGCAGGTCTTCTATTTATAAGTGTTTTTGTTGTATCAGCGTTTCTCTTTATTCCTCTGAACTGGGACAATCTGTTTTATTTTATTCTGATAGAAGCAGCAATGCTTGCGGGTTTCTTTGATGATGGTGCAAAAGCTCCATGGAGCGAATACAAAAAAGGGCTTCTGGATCTTCTGATATCTTTTCTGACAGCTTTCACCTATGCTTCCTTTTCAAGCCGTGAGATCATCTTCCCGGTTTCCGGGGTTACATTATCACTTCCTTTTGCCGTCTATCTTATTCTCGGCACGATTCTGGTATGGACGGCGATAAACGTCACAAACTGCACTGACGGGATTGACGGACTGTCCTCTACGCTGACAATCATCTCTTTAGCGTCCATGCTTCTTTTGACAAATCTTCTCGGAACGGCCACTTCATGGACCGGCACATTACCCATTATGATTGCCGTACTATTTGCCTACCTGTGGTTTAATACAAATCCAAGCCAGCTTCTTATGGGGGACGCGGGATCAAGGGCGCTTGGAGTCTTTCTGTCCATAAGCATTATGCAGACAAGACATCCCTTCGCATACTTATTCCTTTGCCTTGTCTTTATTCTCGACGGCGGTGCGGGCATCGTTAAGATTTCTTTAAAAAGGTTCCTGCATATCAGTATTCTCAAAAATACGACAACACCTTTCCACGACCATCTAAAGAAAAAGATCGGTTGGACAAATTCTCAGGTTACAACGCGAATGGGATTGATGCATGCCGTAGTCTGCGGTCTGTATCTTTTTGCCGTTCTATGTTTTTTGAAATGGTGAAATCATGGATGTCTTTGAACTATCCTATCTGCTCAGGTACTTGCTTGTTATTCTGATCGCGCTTTTTGTTTGGCTTCTTATATCACATTCGATCTCTGAACTTCGCTGGAATATGAAGAACAGCGTTGTGCCCTCCAAGGGTTTTTTCCTGATGGCCAGTGACCCTGTATCACAGTTAAGCGTCGGGATGAGTCTGCCCCTTTACCATACCACCTGTATAGGAACTTCTTCTTCCTGCGATATCCATATGAAAAGCAAGCTCATTGCCAAACGACACGCCATCATCTACTTCTATGACGGTGACTGGTTTGTCCGGTCTGCTTCGGCTAAACTGCCGGTATACGTTAACGGCGTCGAGATTCTTCACGCCATACCGCTGGAGAATCAGGATGTCATAGGTATTGGCGAGACTTCGCTGATCTTTATCAACGAGCGCGAAACAGCCTATCAGGCACAGCTGCTGTATGAAGACTATTCGGAAATACCCGTATACCCGAAAGAAAAATCAGCACCGCGTCTAAGAGGTGCTGCCATTGCTGTCAATGCGTTTACAATACTCAGCGCTGCCATAATACTGAAATTTATACCGTCAGACCAGGTAAAGTCACTTAAAATTGTATCAGTCGCTTTTCTCGTTTTCCTGGTTATTTCAAATTTGTACTACTTTATCCTCCCGCTTTTTGTGAAAAATCTTGATAAAGTCCTTCTTCTGGTTCTTACTCAGCTCTCTGTTCTCGGAATGCTTTTCCAGGTTCGCCTGGAGCTCATATCTGCTTCATCCTCTGAGTATCAGGCGGATGAACTGATAGGTAATCTGACTTCTCAGGGATTTTCTCTGCTGATCGCCTATTTTCTTCTGCCGATTATTACCGTAATAGTAGCCAAAACACATTTACTGGAACGAGTCGGTACACTGTGCATGATTGCAACACCGCTTCTGCTCATTATTACACGTGTATTTGGCAATGGAGCTGACTCGCATGGAGCAACTCTCTGGATCGATATCGGCGGCATGTCGATTCAACTAACGGAATTTGCCAAAATCACATATCTCATTGTGCTGGCCAGTTTTTTTAAAAATCGTACGACACGAAAAAATCAGGCGATATTCGCAGGTTGGGCAGCCTTTGTTTTTCTTCTTATTATGCTGCTTCCTGATCTGGGTTCCGCTATGATCCTTCTTCCGACAACCCTTTTAGTATATGTATTCATGACATCTGAATACTTTACAACCTTTATTATCCTGCTTTCAGGCTCAGCTGTCGGAACGCTGGCTTTTGCCCTTTTTCCGCACGTACAGCGACGGATTCTCGGATGGTCTACGCTTTGGACTGAGGTCAATGACAATAACCGGCAGATTGTGTACGGTCTGCAGGCGATTGCAAGAGGCGGCCTCTTTGGGCGCGGTATTGGAAACGGAAGCCCCGGCGGAATACCGCTGGCTGATTCAGATATGATTTTCTCAATTGTGTGTGAGGAACTGGGCCTCATTACCGGATTGTGTATCGTCCTTCTTTTTATTGTCGTCTGGCTGCGCGCAGCCAAAATCACGACAGCTTCTCACGACGGTTATTCTTCGAGTCTTGCCTTTGGAATCGGGACGCTTGCCTTTGTACAGGCCGCCATAGTTATCTCAGGTGTAACAGGTCTTCTTCCGCTCACAGGCGCAACACTTCCGTTGGTTGCCCGAGGCGGAAGCTCCGTCCTTACCATAATTATCTTATTCTCCATCCTGCTGGGTCTTTCAGCCCGTTCAGACAAAAGGGGGAGTCACCTGTGAAAATGCTCATGCGAAATCTAAAGATAATTCTTGTACTGTTCCTGTTGATTTCTGCGGCCCTCCTCTTCGGATTGTCTTTTCAGCAATACCGCAGTAAAAATGAATTGTATGTTGCAGCCGGAGAAAATAAAGAAGCTCTCAAAACCCGGTATGCACAGGCCGGCACAATTTATGATATCAATGGCTTGATTCTTGCTCAGAGCGAGGACGGTGAACGGATTTACAGCGAAGATTCCACAATAGCTAAGGCTATGGTTCATATTGTAGGCGACTACACACATAATATCGGCAATACCATTGAGTCAACCTATCAGGGAATTCTTCTTGGAAACGATAGAAACCCGCTTCGGCAGTTCTATCTGGATATTCTGGGCAAAGGCCTTTCTGGTGATGACATCACGTTAACCGCTGACGGCGAACTTTCTAAAAAAGCTTATGAACTTCTTGACGGACGGGCTGGATCCATTGTTGTTATTAACTATAAAACAGGTGCTGTCCTAACAGCTGTCAGTTCTCCGAGTACAAGTCCCGAATCTGTTATCGCTTATGAAGACATCCCTGAGACGTCTCTCTTCAATCGTGCTCTTCTAGGTTCCTACGCACCCGGATCGACATTCAAAATTATTACGGCAGCCGCATACCTTACTTCACCTGTATATGATCCCACCATCCTGGTCAACTGCTCTGCAGTATCAACCGTGGATCCGTTCGGTGCCAGTGAAACCAGCGACGGCCATGGAGAAGTTGATCTCAGCTCTGCATTTGCCAGATCGTGCAACGTGTTTTTCGGACAGGTCGGCGTTGCTGTCGGAAGGGATGCGCTTCTTGAGACAACAAGGGAGATGGGTTACGGATATGCCTTTTCAATGGATCGTCTGAATGTCCTTCCCGGAAGAATAAACGTTCCTGATAATGCCTCCACACTGTCATGGATTGCTATCGGCCAGCCGGTTTCTGACAGTACGCTTTACACCACACCTCTGGAGATGGCTATGATTGCAGGTGCAGTCGGCAACGGCGGCGTTATGCAGAAAGCTCATATAGTCGATCGCGTAACTACCCCTGCCGGAGGAGACTACAACGAACTGAATGTGGAATCCCAGAGAACAATTATGAGTTCAGCTACGGCAGGAGTTCTTGAGAAATTAATGATCGGCGTTGCAGTTGACGGTACAGGAACCGCTGCGGATATCGAAGGATACACCGTAGCCGCAAAAACGGGAACGGTTCAAGTGGAAGGTCAGGAAAACAACGCGCTGTGTGTGGCATACATCGCAGAAGATGATATGCCTTATGCCATCGCTGTTATTGTTGAAGAAGGCGGCGCAGGCGGAACAACTGCAGCCCCACTGGCGGGAGAAATGCTGGCAGCGGTTACTGACGCACAGAACCACTGATAGATTGCCTTCAGTTTGCTGCTTCGTCAGGATCAGCTGGTTCGGCAATATCAGCTGGTTCGGCAATATCTTCTATATCTCCGGCTTCAGGCGATTCTCCGGTTACAAGTCCTTCTGCTGCAACTTCCTCCGTCGCAATAACTTTTCCAAGCTGCAGCATCTCTTTTTTTATATTTGAAAGCAGCGGATCAAATTTGTTATCTTTTTCCGGACTTAAAAAATGCTTTGCATTCCTTGAAACAAAATCATGTCTGGGATCGTTTGTTCCCGTTTCTTCAAAGTAATCGGAAGCAGCTTTCTGAATATCCTGCATGTTAGGGACATGAACATTGGATTGAATCCCGTATCTTTTTTCTTTCTTTTCCATAACTCTCCTTTTCAGAACAATAATTTATGTATGAGAAGTCCAACCATAAACAATAGTATGATAAATGATCCTCCCAAAAGTGCATTTTTCCAATCAAAAGAAAATTTCCGGGATGAAGACCTATGGATATCGTCCGCCGCTTCTTCACTATTTGAAGCAGAAGGGTTACTGTCTGTTTTGCTGTTATTATCAATGCTCACTTTGGGTCGTTCTTCCTTTTCGCCAACTGCTGATGTCTCTTCCGCCGGCAAAAATTCTCTGACCATTATAGATTGAGCCTCCCGGACACGCGGCAGGATTTCCATCTGCACAGAATGCATACTGTTTCCCTTTTGTCTCAGACAATTGGGTTTGTCAGTCGGAATGCTGTCCGGATCAGGTCTGGTCGTATTCTCTAAGTACAGGATGCCAATGCTTGCATCATCAGAAAGCGGACTTGAATCGATGATAAAGCTCCGGAGCGTCTGTGAAAGCTGTATATCACATTCATCCTTCGGCAGGTCGGCGAGCTCAGCCAACCGGGCAACAACGGGCATCAGCAGCAGTTTGGTTCCGTCATACACCATATCGGAAAGACCGTCTGTCATAAGTACAATGGCATGCGTATCATCAATGGTCGTACGCAATATCCGAAGATAATCCTGTGCATCCGGAAGTGTCACAAAGATGGTACTTGAAGTATCCTCACCGTTTTGCGGAAGAAAAACGGGCTGCAGACCTGATCCGGTAACGCGCGCTATCACGCCGTCGCCTATATGCCCGCATATCATCCGAGTGTCTTTGATGGCGCAAAACATCATAGTGGCAGACATCGTGTCCATTCCGTCAATGGACATATCACGCGATATAAGAGCCAGTTCAGACTGTATGGCAGCAACCAGAACACTTCGAACAATCGACTCATGGATTTCAAAGAAGAAAGCATCGAAATTACGCGATAATAAGTCGCAGACTGTCTTTACAACACATGTTGATCCAATATCTGCATGGATATACTGGCTTGCGCCAGCTCCGTCGGACAAACAGATAACATGTACCCCGTTCTGAAAGACGCTTAAAGAAGCATCTTCACAAGGAGTTCCTTTGTCCCGGTGTTTTCTGCCGGACATTGTCAGGTTAACAGCCTGAATTTCTTGAGTCATCATCATTCATTATCCTCTAGATATTTAAAGAAATCATCAATGGCAACAGATTTGCCCTGCTGTTTACCAGAAAAATCATAAAGCGCGTCTTCTCTCATCCCTCCTGAAATAATGGATGAACTGCTTGAACCAAGGAATTCGAATAATTTGGAAAACTGTGCGGATTGAATGCTTATTGGTTCGGTACGTTTCTTTGAGAGGCGCTGAAGCATATTAAAATCAGCTGAATTTCCAACCCCGATATTGAATACTACAAGTCTGTTATTCGTCTCGAGGCTGCCCACCACTTCGATGGCGTGCTCCATATTTTCAACGGACAAATCACCCTGCGGCGCACCGTCTGTGATTACAACAAGCCATGGCTGATAATACTTGATTCCAAGATTCTTGTAGCCGTCTTTTCGTACAGCAAGAAGCTCAAGTGCTGTCAATATACCTTCTCCGATAGGTGTCAGGCTTGTTGTCGCCTGAATTCTCGGAATCGACATCTGCTTGGTCAGTTTTCCAAATGGAAGAAGTATATCAACGGATCCGCCAAAGGTGACAATGCAGATATCAGCCGAAGAACGAGTCTCTTCGTTCTCTCTGATCGATGAAAAAAAGCTCTGAAGGCCGTCATTAAGGTCCTGTATGGGCCTGCCGGACATTGAACCGCTCACATCAAGGCAAAAGCAAATAGGAAGACGCCGTTTGGTGCTTTTGCTGAAATCAGACTCCTTGAAAATCGGTGTATTTGTATTCATAAATTCCTCCAGCATACATAAGATCAAAAAAGAACCTGATCAATATCATTTAAAATAAGTATTGTATATCAGCACTCCAAGAACAGCAAAAACGATAATAAACAAGGTAAATAATGTAACATGCCGGTTCTTTTTTCGAGAAGAAGACTTTTTTGAGTTTTTTGAGTTTTTTGAAACAGCAGAATCAGTGGGTGAATCAGCCAATTTTACCGGCGTCTCTTTCTTCACCGGAAGGACAGCAGGCGGTAAAGTGACCGGGCCTGAGACGGCAGGAGAAATGGCTGCCTTTTCTTCTGCAGCTTGTTTTTTGATTCGCTCCAGGTCCAATTCCTTTAATTTATCAAGACTGACAAAAGCTGTACTCACCGCTCTTCCGTTATATATTACACGTTCAGAAGCGGCCGGTGATGAGCCGCGGCTCTCCGGTACATGAATAATTGCATCGCGGATGGAACGCTTGGGTCTTGCATGAACGTCTTCATTTTGTTCCAGAGAACGACGTGTATTGGGGAAAAGCAAATAGACTTCAGGATCTGAAAATGATTTTGAAGAAAGCTGGTCCTTATAGGCAGAAAGTGCCGTATACCATTCAACCGTCTCATACGTATTCCCCATGGAAAACGCTTTGCAGAACATATTCTGAAGATTCGAAGGAATTGAGTTCCAGATCTTATCATATCCGCCCAGAGGAATCCCGGAATTGCTTTCTTCCCCGCATTTATACGGAAAAGCGAGCGAAGCAATCTCTTCACGAAGGGTCTCTTTGCCAAGACGCTGATTATACGGATGCTGTCCGCAGAAAATGAGAGTAAACGCTAATATCCCGCAGGAATAATCCTCATGCAGCGAGCTTCTGAGAAAAGTAGAAAATGAACGATCCCACAATTCCGGAGGTGTGAATTCTTCCGTGCCGACCGGACACGGGAGATCCTCCAGCTGAACGCTGTCCATATCAATCAGATAGACTTCTTTCGCACTCTTAATCATAATATTTTTAAGCTGAATATCACCTATCAGTATTCCATGCAGATGCAGGTAAATAATCTTCTCAAATATCTGACAGGCAGCCTGTACGATATTATTTCTGTCCCATTCAGGAAATCGATCCAGGATGGCATCCGGTCCGTCAAAGACAGAACCAAGCGTGCTGCCCTCGGCAACCGGCATAAGATAACCGACCGGTTCACGATTACCATTATAAAGCAGTGATATGGGCCAGCAAATACCTTTGGCACGCAGTCCCATTTTAGTCATACGAGTGAGCTTCATCCACCGGAGAGCCGTCAGAAGTCCTCTGTGATATATTTTGGCAACCGTCCTGGGATCATCTGTTCTGAAGACGAGGCCCTCTGATCCGGTGCTTATCTTCTCAGAAAGAACGACATGCTCACCATTATCTGTGTATACTTTGTCTCCAATATTTACGTATGTTGTAACATCAAGATAATCAGTTGATGTTGATACAGGATTCACAATAAGCGATTCATTATGAATCAGCTCATCGAGATTCCTGTAGTAAACAAATTTCTCTTTGTTAAATGAACCTACGGATAGTAGGCCTTTAAGCTTGGCAGACCTGATCTGACCCATAATAGATGAATTGCCGGACACAAAAAGACACGCATCGCTGCGGTCTGCATAACGAGGCAATATTGACAACATCGATAAGGATGCAGTATCAGGAACAAGCAGCTGTTCATGTGACAACCGTGTGATAAATTCTTGAATCTGCGTTAAAAGCATAGTCTCTTTAGCGTTTTCCGCACGGACTGTGCAAGTATGATAATAATTAAATGAAGAACTGATTACTACCAGTATACGGCGCTCAAATATATCTTCAGTAATGCTCTCAAAAGCATGATAATTACCAGCTTCCAGAAGAGCTGAATAATCGAATAATATGACACGAATATTTGCAAGATTCCCCATCCATGTATTTGTCATATACATCCTTCTTGACATTATTAATAATTGTAATAATAGTACCTTAGAATTTAAATCATTACAACAAGAAGCTGACAAATCAAAAATAGAGACGATTCGCAAAAAGCTTATTATGAACGATCTCGGTTTATTCTCTTAATTGATCCAATAAAGTTCACATGATTTTTCAGCTGTCATTTCATATCAGGAAAACCGCCTAAAAGGTCTTCAAGAGTATCTCTTCTACGAATAAGTCTGGGTTCTCCGTCAATTCCGATAAGGACTTCAGCCGGACGAAGACGATTATTGTAATTGGAAGACATGGAATATCCATAAGCGCCGGCATCAAGGACACAGAGAATATCGCCCTCATGAATGACAGGCAGTTCACGGTCTTTCCCAAGAATATCTCCGCTTTCGCAGATATTGCCGACAACCGTTACTTTCTCAATTCCATTACTGTCATCAACCCATTTACCGTCACGATACAATTCTATATCGTGCCATGAATTATACATTGCAGGACGAATTAATACATTCATACCTACATCAGTTCCAATATACTTGATTCCGCTGTTGTTCTTTTTTGTATGCACAGTTCCGAGTATTACGCCGCCCTCTGCCGCAATATAACGTCCGGGTTCTGATTTGAATACTACCTGCTTTCCGTACTTTGCAGACCAGTCTTCAACTACTTTTTCCAGAGCCTCTCCAAATGTTTTTATGTCAAATTCCTGCTCTCCGGAGAGTTTATGATAGGGAATTCCAAATCCACCGCCAAAATCAACGAATTCGAGATTTTTGAATTGCATGGCAATTTTCAAAAAATGTTCCACCGCCTGCATGAATGGCGTGCCATCCATAAAAAGCGAACCGATATGCTGATTGATTCCGATTATTTTCAGATCATATCTCGCGGCAATCTGCATGATTTCAGGTACATCTGCTTCCGCTATGGCAAATTTGGTTTTTTTGCCGGCCGTTATTACCTTCTCATGATGCCCTGCACCGTAACCCGGATTCAGGCGGACAGCACATTTGCCGCCGTAACTTAGCTTGCCGAATAACTCTAACTGTGAAAGACTGTCAAGACTGATTACGACACCCTTATCAATGGCATACTGCAGTTCTTCTGCCGAGACATTATTAGATACATAGAAAATACGTTCTTTGGGAAATCCAGCCTTTAAGAGAAGAAAGATCTCGCCCGGTGACATGGCATCAGCATTTAAGCCTTCTTCCAGAGCCATCTTCAAAATAGACAGATTTGAGTTCGTCTTAATTGAATAATTGGCAGTAAACCCCGGATATGAAATCAGATGTGCCATCCGTTTCATTCTTTCCCTAAGAATTCCTTCATTATATACATAAAGCGGCGTGCCGAATTGTTCGGCAAGCGCCTGTGGATTCGTATTGCCAAAAAAACTTGTCTGCTGTGTATAAGATAACATCAAAGAAGCCCCCTACCATTTATATATATGAATCAAATAATTACGATAATGGACGTGCAAATCTGCAGAATACTACTAGTTAGGATATATTTTTGCAAGTTTCACCTGTCTGCATTTCATTCTAAATATGTTTTTGGCATTATGCAAGGATGTTTTATATGATTTTCGATATTTTACGGCAAAACAACTGCAATTCTGATTGAAATACATGATCCGGTCTGTATTCATTCATACTCCGGACTACTCGATTCCAATTAACTGCATCAGATACCTTGCATTCGCAGAAACGGATACACCCGGAGTCAGACGATAATCGAAATGGATACCCGCATCATCGTAGGACTCAGAAAAATGATAATTGGAAATCTCTACGCCATTTTGGAAATCATACGAACACAATTCATAATCATGTGTAGACATGATTCCTATTATCCACTTCTCTGACAGATTCCTGAGCACTATTTTAGCGCCGTCTGTTCTATCACGCGAATTCGTACCTCTGAATATTTCATCAATCAGAAATAGAAGTGGCACTTGGTTTCTTGCTTTCTTAATAATCTTCTCAATGCGAAGAAGTTCCGCATAAAACGTCGAAAGACCCTCCCCGAGGCTGTCTGCAATCCGCATGGAAGAACCAATCTGCATCATCCCGAGACGGGTGGAATCAGCGCAGCAGATAGTACCCGCATATGCCAGGACCGCATTTATACCAACAGTACGAAGAAGTGTTGTTTTTCCGGACATATTGGATCCTGTAATCAGTGCGATCCCGGACGGCAGCGCAAAATCATTTCTTATCTGGCGGATAACCGGAATAAGCGGATGCCCCATCCGCTCAGACACATAATAGGCCTGAGGAATCAGGGGATCATCTTTATCAACAAAATGAGGAAAAGCGCATTCCGGATACACAAATGTAAGTGTTGTTAAGCTGGTAAGTGCCTCCCATGATCCAAGGGCTTTCATATAGGTCTCAAGGAGACATCCGGATTCCTTCTTCCATTTTTCTAGAAAATAGATGCAGTAATTATCATACAGAAGAAATGTATTCAAAAGAAAAAACAAAATCGGCTGGCTTCTTGCCTGTATGAAAAGACAAATTCTATGCAGCTTTCTGACTCTTGAGGAGGCCGCATTTGATTTGATATGATCTTCTCCTAAAAGAATATTCTTTTTTGAAACGAGCAGTCTGGAGGTTACCACTGCATTCTCCAGATCTTCAAAAAGTTCGGCATAAGCGGAAAGCTCGGAATAAAAATCTTCAACAGAAGCAAATACCGGCTTGAATTTCTGGTAATTAACAGCAGTAAGAATAAGCTGGATGACAGCAATCAAAGAAGGGTAAATATAGGACAGCAGTCCTGACCAGGACATTACAGCTGTCACAAGCAGTGCTAAAGTCAATCCTGCAGATAACAGACAAAAAGCTATTGAAATAAGAGACTTCTCTCCCTTTTCTCTTTTGACATAATCCAGTAATTTACGGGGATCCTCTGCACTCCGGGATGACAGTCTGCCCGCCGCCTGGAATTCCTGAAGCATGGACATCTTTCCCGACAATTCACGCACAGCTTCCTGCCTCATCAGAATTTCCTCTGCCGATTTGTCCTCCCTCTGCGCTGACAAAAGATAATCAGCCAGAGTTTTTCTCCCATACCATGTCTGGGCAATCGTTATCAGATGAAAAAGAGATCTTTGTCCAAAAAGATCAAGATCATCAGAAAAATCATGGTTGGGGTCGCGAAAATCTTCTCCTGAATCAGGAAGTTTTTCGAAATTATGTTCAATTCTCGCCTGATATTCATTCTGTATAGAACTCAGCGCTTCAAGAAGAGCAATTTCTTTTTTGTATTTTGAATGAATAATCAAAACAACGATAAAGGCAGCAGCCAGTATGCAAAATGAAATAACGGAATATACAGGGAGCTTCAGAAACCAGAAAATACCGGCAGATATTAATGCTCCTAAAAAAAGAATCATCCGTACATTACTGAATATTATGGATACTGACGTTTTTGCAGTCAGCTTTTCAGACAACTCTTTTTTTCTATCCGCAAAGAGCAGATCCCTTTGGGTGATCCTGATATCTTCCACTGGCTTATCTCCTATCTTACTATTAAAATTCATATATAATTTTAACACATCAGCAATAACATTCATGGTAATTAAGCGGCAAATTCGTTAGAATGGAACGCAGACATGAAAGGCGGCGTTGATATGAAAATGACAGTATCCGAAGAATCGTTCCAAAAGAAAGGTACATTGGCCTTATTTGCAGCCTACTACAGGCCGAATCTGAGGTTGTTTTTTCTGGATATATTTTGCGCACTGGTAATTGCGTGCATTGATCTGACTTTTCCGATGATATCCAGGTTTGCTCTTCAGACCTATCTTCCGGATAAGAATTATTCGACTTTCTTTCTTGTCGTCGTATGCATTTTTGCAGGCTTCATCGTACGTTCCGCCATGCAGTTTGTTGTCAGTTACTGGGGACATCTGATGGGCGCCAATATTGAGATGCAGATGCGCCGGGATTTGTTCACGCATCTTCAGAAATTGTCCTTTTCCTTCTATGACAACCGCCGCACAGGGAATCTGATGAGCCGCATCTTATCCGATCTCTTCGACATTACTGAACTTTCGCATCACGGCCCTGAAGATCTATTTATTTCAGCGATTACTTTACTTGGATCTTTCGCCGCGCTCCTGTTCATTAACGTAGAACTAACCGTTGTTCTGCTTATCTTCCTTCCTCTTTTGCTTCTTTTCACTATTTTTCTTAGAAAAACGATGTCAGCGGCAGCAAATCGACTCAAAGAAAGTACGGCAGCAATTAATTCAGATATCGAATCCAGTATCACCGGATCAAGGGTCGCGAAAGCTTTCGCCAACGAGGACTATGAATCTGAAAAATTTGCAAAGGGCACGATTGATTACCGTAACTCCAGAGGTCGTTTTTATCTGATTATGTCCGTGTTTTTTACGGGCATGGAATTTCTGATAAGTCTCTTAAGCCTTCTGGCCATAGGCGTTGGCGGTTATCTGATCATGCAGGATAAGATGACTGTCATCGACCTTGTTGCTTTTACACTGTATATCTCAGCGTTTCTGGCCCCCATCAGAAAGCTTACCAACTTTACGGAACTCTATCAATCGGGCATGGCCGGATTTACCCGGTTTGTATCCCTTATGAGGGAAAAGCCTGAAATTACGAACCGAGAAAATGCCGTGAATCTTTCCGATGTCGAAGGTGAGGTTGCCTTTTCACATGTCACATTCTCTTATGACAATGAAGAAAATGCTGACAATGTCCTGTCGGATATTAATCTGGTTATTCCGGCCGGCCGGACAATTGCCATTGTTGGCCCGTCGGGAAGCGGCAAAACCACGCTGTGTCATCTTATTCCAAGATTCTATGAAGTACAGTCCGGCAAAATCAGTCTGGACGGCATGGATATCCGTGACATAGATATCCGGTCCCTTCGCAAGAATATAGGTATCGTACAGCAGGATGTCTTTCTTTTTGCATCGACTATCATGGAGAATATCCGTTACGGCAATCTGGATGCGACCGATGAACAGGTAGTGGAAGCTGCCAGAGAAGCTGAGCTGGATGAATTTGTACAGGCACTGCCGGATGGCTACAACACATATGTCGGTGAACGGGGCCTGCTTCTTTCCGGGGGGCAGAAGCAGCGAATATCCATTGCGCGTGTATTTCTTAAGAATCCGCCCGTACTTCTTCTGGATGAGGCAACCTCCGCACTTGATACACAGACTGAGCTGCGCATCCAACTGGCTCTGGCGCGTCTGTCAAAAGGACGCACATGCCTTATCGTAGCGCATCGTCTTTCGACAATACGCCGCGCGGATGAGATTGTATATCTTAATGAAAACGGAATTGAAGAACGGGGAACGCACGATCAGCTGCTGGCACTGGGCGGATCCTATGCAGAATTGTATCATGTTCAGTTTGCTGATTTGTCTGATTCCTGAGGCTTGTTGCCCGGATCTATCAGTTCATCATCAGGCCTGCCGGAAGGCATGGTTTTAATGGATTTGGACCGAAGGGATATATGGGTCCTATTCTGAGAAAATGCAGTAATAGACGGGATTGTCTCATCGAGTACAGTTCCAATACCGTCATGTATTGTCAGCATGGCCTGAAGGTCGAGGTATGTTGAGCTCTTATTAATAATAACCACACGATCATGGGGAAGAAACTGTGCAAAAGTAGCTGCAGGATATACCGTAAGAGATGTACCTCCGATAATCAGCAGATCAGCTTTCTCAATAAAAGAAATCGAATTATCAATATTCCTGTGATCAAGGTGCTCTTCATAAAGAACAACATCGGGACGCACAATTCCGCCGCATTTTGTACAGTGCGGAACACCCTGGCTTTCGAGGATAAAAGCAAGCGAATACGGTTCGCTGCAGGACATACAATAATTGCGGTGAACCGAACCATGAAGCTCAATAGTAACCTTGCTGCCGGCCATCTGATGGAGATTGTCAATATTCTGTGTAATTATTGATCTTAATTTTCCCTGCTTTTCAAGCCTGCACAAAGCGTTATGCGCTTTGTTGGGCATTGCATCAGGGTAACACAATTTGCGTCTGTAAAAGTCATAAAATTCTTCTGTATGTTCTACGAAAAATGTATGACTAATAATATCAACCGGGCGAAAAGATACTCCGCTATCTTGATTATATATACCGTGTCCGCTGCGAAAATCAGGGATACCGCTCTCTGTAGATACTCCTGCGCCCCCGAGAAATACAATATTATCTGAATTAGCTATCAGTTCTGTCAGCTGCGCAAGTTTCTTTTCCCGCGCGCCTTCATAACGATCGAGTCTCGTTTCCACTTAAATATTCCCATCTCCCGAATCAATATGCACCGCAGATCTGCAGTACAGCGTTTCAGGCTGCTGTTACATCATCCCGCCGTTCATTCCCTGATCCTGCATACCAACTTCATCCATAATACCCATGCCGGAAGCGCCGTACATCTCTTTGCCCATTATGCGCTTTTCATTACGCTCACGTTCAACGATATTACTCAGCAGTCTGCGGATCTTATCAGATTGTTTGATGTTCTTAATTAGCAGGTTAGGATTGGACTGATCAGCCGTACTCAATAAAATCGAGCCGACGCCGAAAATCTTCTGTCCAAGCGACCGGGTGAGCTTAACGTCAAGAACGCGATAAAGAAGCAGTTCATCCATCGTAGAATTTAACAGGCCTCTCTTCACATACAGACGATTATTATCGATGCTATATACAGTAAAGGAGATTGGAAGTCCCAAATACCTTTTGCGATCCTTCCAAAGAATTTCCTCGTCAACCAGCAAGTTCTTGACCTGAGCCGATTCGTCCTTCTTGGACATAACACACCTCCATAATAAATCCTCTTAAACACTTATTTTATTATAGTATTTGAAATGTCATTCGTCTATTACAAAATGTCGATAATATGCAATTTACGTACTTAAATTATCTTTATGAAGCGATATCTACAGCACTATCTGTGTCAGACAGCGGAAAGTCGACAGGACATACTTGAAAGAGTTCAGACCACTTGTGATCCCCGGCCAAAACCTCATCAGATCTGTTCATATACATATGGGATGCATAATTCCCTGTATCCGGAACGGGATCATCCCAGGTAACATCCGCATGATACCATACATCATTGATTTTAACCTGATTCCAGGCGTGTGCGACAGCCGTTCCGTCTGATCCGTAAGCCGTTCCGGATACGACCCGAGAGTCGATTCCTGCGAGTCCCAGAAGCAGGCTCATCGCTTCCGAATAACCCTGACACTGCCCTTTTCCGTTAAGCAGAACACTCTCTGCGGAAGCAAGTGTATCCGGATCCCCTGTGATGCTGTACTCGGTATTTACGACGATATAATCGTGTATTGCCGTCTCTTTCTGCAAATCAGACATGTCTCTGCTCGTGTTTTCAGTCAGAATCAATTGTGCTTTATCATATAAGTTCTGGACGGAATTATCAGCAAAGACCATCTCCTCCTCATTAAGGAGCTTTTTGAGAATCTGTCCGGCTGCATTATATGTAAAAATAAGACGCATTGTGCAGGGAGACTTATTATCATACTCGATCTGCACTTCTCTTGTTTCAAAGGTGGAGTGAAGCGCTCCGTCAAGAGCTAAATCAGACCAGAACTGCGAAAATAGATCATAACTCTCAAGCTGGATATATACATCCGGCTGGAAGTTATAGAGACTATTTTGAAGTGTGAAAAACAAATCCTGCTTACTTCCGATCTCCTGTATAAGCGTTTCATCCGACACAAAGAACTTATCGTCCTGAGGCAGCTCCGATGGAAGCAGCTGTGATATGTTTTCTTCAATGGCAGCCGCAAATGTCTGATACGCCTGTTGAGACACATCCGAAGATGCACAGGACGCTGTCGCGAGAAGTGTCGAAATAGCAAGCGCACACGCAGGTATACGTATCCAATTATTCTTGCTTCCCGTATCTGAAACTGTTTTTTGCGTAAAAATATGTAAAGAGAAATTAGATCTCGGGATAAAAACACCTTCTTCTTGATTTTGTAGTCATTCCTATTTTTATATAAGAATAACATACACGGAGGGGTGTATAAAGGATGAAAAACGTAAAATTAATCAGAGATGTTCCTTACGTCCAGGTCTGTGTCACCCAATGGTCCGATTCGGATCATATACAGCTGACACATCAAAAAGCCTTGAATAATCCAGATTGCGGAGTGTATCGCCGTTGAGCATAGCCCGGTCCAGATAGAGATAATTGTCACCGAATGCATAATATGCCGTCGGCCCGACCCCGCAGAATATTCTAAACCCATTCTCTTTTAAGAATACACACCTCGGGTCCGAACCCTTGATGAAATCACCATTCGGATAAATCAACACTTCAACTTTTCCCGTCAATGTGCCGACCTGTGTAAGCCATTTATTCGTATCGTTTGTAATCGTGTCTATATCACTGCTGTTAGCATTAATGAATCCGTACGTAGATGATGCCAACGTCCAGCCTGTTTCCGTCAGCCTGGCCATAATAGCCTTGACGGTATTCTGATTTTCAATGATTTCTTCTCCCGACGGACTGACTGCCGCAAGCCCTACGGCGGCAAGTGCTGTATTACGGTCATCAACCTGATCATTATTTGTAATATATCCCATTACCGTCTCATACCCGGTAAAGGACACAATCCCTTTGGCGCCGTTAAAGGAAAAGTCCGGATGCGACTCTACGAAGGCATCAAGAATTCCGATTACTTCTGCATCGCGGCTTACAACAGTATCTCCCGCAGCATTTTTATATTCTCCGCATACCTGCCCCTGATCATTAAGAATCAGTCGGCTGCATATCCCCATCCCGCTCTGGTAGGCAGAATAATTGGCGTTCTCAAATACGATTACAACAGGCTTTTTGCCTTCAGGAAGCCGCAGAGTCTGTTGGACAACCGCCGTCAGATTCGTCTGATCCGTCATTGTCCGTACATCAATTAATATATAGTTTTTTGCGTAGAGCTGTTCTAAAATTGCTTTGAATTCGGTGGTTGTAAGTAGGAGCGGATCAGTCAGACCGACATTTTCACTGGAGAATGCGAGCGAAGAATCCACGATCAGCGTCTTCATGCAGAGCATCTCAATACTGCCTACATAATCAACAACCTGTGAGGTGTTGGATGTTGCTTCAAGAAGCTTTGCCTGAACTTTCTGGTCATCCGGGAATATTCGCGCCATATCTGAAAGAATGTCTTCCGCAGTATAATACTTGAAGGTCTCCAAAAGTTGATCACATTCCATCATGATCGGATCATACATAACTTTTTCGCATTCCTGAAGCCTGGCCTTCGCGTATTCACTTACAAATCCAGTGGTCTGGCTGATGATTTCCTCGAATTTCTCAACAGCAAGTACATACGACTCCGATACGAAATACTGTTCGGCCGTCTGCACATCACCTTTCCATTTTTCAATGGTATCTATTTCTTTTAAGAGGGGTTCTGCCGCTGCCGTTACATTGGAATAGGAACCAATCTGCTCAAACACGTATTCAAGGGTCGGTTTCTCAATGGTTCCCAGAAGGTATTCCCCGCATAGAGTCTGAAGCCAAAGCGTCAGTCTGGCACCTGTCAGTTCGCCCATTTGTTCCAAAAAAGAACGGTCATCCGCACCGGGCGCGTATCTTTCGAAGCGAATACTGTTTTCTATGGCATCCACCCGGCTGTACACGACATTTTCCATGTCCTGCATAACGATTCTTTCCTGTGAATCCGAAGCTTCTTCTTCGGGGTCCTCGCGAAGCACTTCGGATTGAATATCGCGGTACATGGTTAATGCCTTACCGTATTCGTGATTATCGAGTGACTTCTCAAAAGCCGGAAGTACGGAAGAAAGCTCTGAATTATAGTTGTAAAGGACGCCAAAAACCACTGCTGCACCCAAAAGGGCCGCAAGGCAGATGCCAATCAGAGTTTTTCTGAAAAGAGATCCTGACTGATCAGGACGGTCTCCCAAATAGTACTCACCAGACATTTTTTACTCTTCCCCCAGACTTAACTGACGATTAACAATTGTTTCTTCCTTAAGGTAATATCCGATAGCCGGCGTACGGCGTATACGATAATATTCGGGATCGGAAAAACCCGAGTCACGCAGACGGACTACAGAGGTAAGGACACTTCCCTTTTTGGGAACAAGAAGCTGCACCCCCTGTGTAGAACGAGTTGTCTTGACCGGTATCAGAGTGCTCGAAAATGTGACAGCTTTGCGGAGACTGGAGAAAGCGGCAAATTCATCCTCATTCTCAAGATAGAGTATCGATACGAGCGGGGACACTTCACAGCAGGCATGCACCAACTTTTTTCTGTTCGTCTTTGTCTCATAGGCCTTAAGATCGACCCGCGAAATCTTGCCGTTCTCATATGCAAACATAATATTACCATCATATGTGTCCGTTATGTGCATAAAAAGAATTTTTTCACCGTCTTCCATGCTCAGTACATTAGGCAGATACCCTCCGAGTTCTGACGGCTTCGTGTCCGAAAGATCATATATGCGCGTTTTGTAGACATTGCAGTGATTTGAGAAGAACAGAACATCGCTTTTGTTCTTGCCTTCAAGCTCCATAAGAATATTATCTTCTTCTTTGGTCTTCAGTTCCCCTGCGCTTCTAAGGGAAGTCAGGGGAATTTTCTTGATATAGCCATGTTCAGTCATAAATAGCTTAAGGCGGTAATCCTCAATCATCTGATCTTCTGTAAAAGAGTTGACCTCATCAACATGCTGAATCTCGCTTTGTCTTTCCTTGCCGTATTTTTTGGCAACCGACTCCAATGCTTTCACAATCAGCGCATCAATTCGATGCGGTTTTCTGAGTACATCCTCCAGATCGGCTATTTCCTTTTTAAGGTTCTCACGATCAGCCGTACGGTTCATGATGTACTGGCGGTTGATATTTCTAAGCTTGATTTCTGCGACATAGTCAGCCTGAATACTATCAATTTCGAAGCCCTTCATAAGGTTGGGCACTACTTCGTTTTCAAGTTCGGTACCGCGGATAATCGAAATAGCCTTATCGATATCCAGAAGGATTTTGGCAAGTCCGTCCAGCAAGTGAAGTCTGTCCATTTTACGTTCATAATCATAGAGTACTTCACGTTTCTGACACGATCTGCGCCACACAAGCCATTCTGCTAAAAGGGAACGTACGCCAAGGACACGCGGCATTCCGTTAATCAGGACATTGAAATTACACGAGAAGGTGTCCTGAAGCTTGGTAAAACGATAAAGCTTGGTCATAAGGGCATCGCCGTCAACGCCGCGCTTACACTCGATCGTGATTTTGAGGCCGTCGAGATCCGTTTCGTCCCTGACATCGTTGACTTCTTTTACTTTGCCGGAACGAACAAGCTCGGTAATCTCGTCAATAATACCTTCCGCTGTAGTCGTATAAGGAATCTCGTAGACTTCGATGAAGTTATTCTTCTTATCAATCCTGTACTTGGCGCGAATCCGGATCGGTCCACGGCCCGTCTCATATACCGTCTCCATTTCGCTTCTGTCATAAAGGATCGTGCCGCCGCCTGAGAAATCCGGCGCAGGCATGATCGCGAGAAGGTCAACCTGGGGATCCTTCATGTAGGCGATCGTTGACTCACATACTTCGCGTATATTGAATGAACAGATATTGGACGCCATTCCAACCGCGATACCCTGATTACTGTTTACCAGGATCGAAGGAAAAGCAGCAGGCAGCAGAACCGGTTCTTTCATGGTTCCATCATAGTTATCCATAAAATCGACAGCGTTCTTATCAAGTCCGCGGAATACTTCTTCGCACAGCTTATCCAGACGAACTTCCGTGTAACGGGAGGCCGCACACTGCATGTCGCGCGAATACTGGCGGCCAAAGTTACCCTTAGAATCCACATAAGGATGCAAAAGAGATCCATTACCGCGGGTAAGGCGAACCATTGTGTCGTATATCGCCCCGTCGCCATGAGGATTTAGCTTCATTGTTTGTCCAACGACATTGGCTGATTTTGTGCGGTTGCCTGTAAGAAGGCCCATCTTATACATCGTATAAAGCAGCTTTCTGTGCGAAGGCTTGAATCCGTCAATTTCCGGAATTGCCCTGGACACAATTACACTCATTGCGTAAGGCATATAATTCAGTTCAAGTGTATCTGTAATAATCTGCTCTTCAGCCGGATGTACTTTAAAATCAGCGACAGGCAAGAGCCCTTTCCCTGATGCGGATTTTTTATCACGTGGTTTATCTTCTTTTCCCTTAGTATCTTTTTTGCTCATGTGCTTCTCCTGCAGATATTTATGAATCGGTTAGCATGAATGAAAAAATAATCAGCTCATATCAAGCATCTCAAGATAGAGATATCCATTCTGCTCAATGTGAAGTTTGCGTCCGGCAAGATTGTCTCCAAGAAGAAGGTCGAACTTATCGGCTGTCAGTTTGGCTTCATCCGGCATGACCTTGATCAGGCGGCGTGAAGCAGGACTCATGGTTGTCAGCCACATCATTTCGGGTTCATTCTCACCTAGTCCCTTTGAACGCTGAATCGTACAGGAATCAGGCGGGAACTTCGAAAGAATCTCAATTCTCTCCTTCTCGGTATAGGCAAAATGTGTCTCTTCCACTTTTTTGTTGCGGTATGTAATCTCAAAAAGAGGTGATTCCGCGATAAAGACTTTACCTAACTCTACAAGAGACGGAGTCAGACGGTACAGCATAGCAAGAATCAGCGTACGTATCTGGAATCCGTCGACATCGGCATCCGTGCAGATGATAACCTTGTTCCATCGCAGAAGGTCCGCATCAAAGGAGGATAAATCCTTGTTGTGCTTAGTCTGGATTTCAACGCCGCAGCCCAGTACCTTAAGTAGATCCACAATGATATCGCTCTTAAAGATAACATCATAATCTGATTTCAAACAATTAAGTATCTTGCCGCGGACGGGCATAATTGCCTGGAATTCCGCATCACGTCCCATCTTACAGGAACCGAGAGCCGAGTCACCCTCCACGATATAGAGCTCTCTTTCCGAGACATTTCGGGTACGGCAGTCTACGAACTTCTTGACACGATTATTAATATCGAGATTGCCCATGAGCTTCTTTTTGACATTAAGACGGGTCTTTTCAGCATTCTCACGGCTCCGTTTATTAATAAGAAGCTGCTCCACAACTTTGTCTGCGTCCGGCTTATTTTCTATAAACCAGATTTCCAGCTTCTCACGAATCAATTCATTCATGTATTCCTGAATGAACTTATTGCTGATCGATTTTTTGGTCTGATTCTCATAACTCGTCTGTGTCGAGAAAGAACTTGTTACCAGAAGAAGGCTGTCACTGATGTCCTGGAAGGTAACTTTACTCTCCCCTGACTTATACTTATCCCTAAGCCTTATCTGACGGTCAATTTCCGAGGTAAATGCTGCTCGGACAGCCTTGTCCGGGGCACCGCCATGCTCAAGGAAACTGGAGTTATGGTAATACTCAATCAGGTTCACTTCGTTGTTGAAACAGAAGGCAAACTGAGCGCGCACCTTATATTCAGCCTTGTCTTCCCTGTCCCTGCCTCTGGCTGTCCCTTCAAAAGAATACGGTTTAGTAATCCCCTTTTCTTCGTCAAGTTCCGTGACATATCCCAGAATGCCGTCAGGATAGCAGAATGTGAAATCCTGTCCGCTTTCTTCATCAAAAAGATGGAATGTAACGCCGCTGTTAACAACAGCCTGGCGCTTGATCATCATGAGAAAAGTATCAAGCGGAATATGGATATCTGTAAAAACATCCCTGTCGGGCTTCCATTTCTGAATCGTTCCTGTTCGCTTGAACCGGGTCGGTTCTTTCGTCAACCCCCCGATATTCTCGCCTTTTTCGAAATGAAGGGAATATTTGAAGCCGTCACGGAATACCTGCACATCAAATACTTCCGATGCGTACTGGGTTGCGCACGCACCCAGGCCGTTAAGGCCGAGACTAAATTCATAATTCTCCCCGGAATTGTTGTTATACTTGCCGCCGGCATACAGCTCACAATAGACAAGTTCCCAGTTATATCGCTCTTCTTTATTATTATAATCAAGAGGTATGCCGCGGCCGAAATCCTCGACCTGAATGGAGTCATCCGTATAACGGACAACTTCAATGCGGTCACCGTGGCCTTCACGCGCCTCATCAATTGAATTGGAAAGAATTTCGAAAAAAGAATGTTCGCATCCCTCAAGCCCATCGGACCCGAAAATAACACCCGGACGTTTACGGACACGGTCCGATCCCTTAAGTGAAGAAATACTTTCGTTATCGTAGACAGTTTTTTTTGCCATGCGGTAATTATTCCCTTCTAGAAGAATTTAACGGTCTGATTATAGCATATTGATTCGGACAAAAGAAAAGAGAGGAAAACTCAAGCGAAAATTATCCGCTAATCGTTCCTCTCTTCATAATGGTGAGCCTAGGGGGACTCGAACCTCCGACCCACAGCTTAGAAGGCTGTTGCTCTATCCAACTGAGCTATAGACCCATTATAGGAATGGCGGCCTGTAAGACAGACCGCCATGCGTTTGGAGCGGGTAGAGGGAATCGAACCCTCGTGATCAGCTTGGAAGGCTGGAGTTCTACCATTGAACTACACCCGCATATGAGATAGAAGCAATATTTGCTGCAGTCATCTCAAAACTCGCTTAGTTATGATACAACACGATTAACGTCTTGTCTACCCCAAACACAAAATTCGAGAGGAGATTTATATGATTCGTTACGCCTTACTTTATATCAGGGCGTCACTGATAAATAGTCTCCGGAAACATAGTAACCATCCTGAAGCTTGTACCAGTTTGTATCCGTCTTGGCAACAACAATTACCGACATGCCGTCTGTAAAGGATGCCACCTGATCATAATCCTGACCGGGTCCTTTACGTACTCTAAGGAAATCCGACTCAACATTAACATACATCGTCGCAGCCGGATCGATGGCTGTCTCCGTCCAGGTCGGGGTTATGCCTACTTCATTGACCGGCAGTGTGCCGGAAATAGCCGGAATGGCTGCTGTTGTTGCTATTGTTGTTGTGACTTGGGCCGCAGTTGTGTCTGTCGGAAGTGTAGTCGATGTTGATGGGTCATCTTTGCCGCAGGACGACAATATTACGGATCCTCCGACCACGAGGGCACAAATCAGAATTGTTTTGGACAGTCTGTTAGATTTCATCTTGCAATTCCTCCCGGCAATTGATTATGTATTAACTGATGTTCAGCAAACACTCAAAAATATTATATTAGTATTATACCCCTTATTAATTCAAGGTCATATTACTATTTCGTTAATCGTATTGTTCTGATGTTACAAGATTTTATTCCGCCACTCTTTTTCGTTGAGCAAAGCATACATATAATGATCCTGCCAGGTTCCATTGATACACATGTATTTCTCATTAAGACCCTGACGTTTGAATCCAGAGCTCTCCACTGACAAAATCGATCTCACATTCGACGGCATAATGTCCGCCTGGATCCGGTGAAGATTCTGTACATCGAACATATACAGGCAGCCTGCGCGCAAGGCCTCATGCATAATCCCTTTACCGGTCTCCTTCTCATCAAGATGATACCCTGCAAGGCACGAACACAAAGCTCCCCGGATTACAGCGGAAAAAGACAATCGCCCGATCACGCGTTCAGGGCATCCCTTATAACTGATCCAAAAAGCATACTGGGAGTCATCCAGAAATTTACTGAAATCCGATCGAAGATAATCCCTTTGTTCCTGTACAGTAAAATATGCGTCTTCATGTATCTGATGATACGGCTTATGAAAAGCGCGGTTTCTGACCAGATAATCCGTAACAATAGAAGCGTCGGCGGGACGCATGATTCTGAGCTCAAGCCGCTCTGTCGACAGCACAAATGCATCATGTCTCCGATATCGAAAATGCCTGCTCATACGCTGAATACTTATCTCCTTTACGTGCATTAATTGGATTATATCATATGCGTTATCAAGATGTGTTATCGATGTAAGAGTGCCTCAAATGATGTATAATTAAGCAAATACTTGTTACCGGCCGGTTGTTTTTAGCCTGATTTGGCTCCGGCAAGAAAGGGATTGACATGAAAAATGGCTTTTTACGAGTGGCTGCCTGTACACCGAATGTACGTGTAGCCGATCCCGGGAAGAATGCTGCAGATATATTGACTTCCTTACAGGAAGCCTGTAAAGAGAAGGTAAGCGTTCTTATCTTCCCGGAACTTTCACTGACAGGCTACACCTGCGGCGACTTGTTTTTCCAAAAGAACCTCCAGGAGAAAGCGATTGCAGCTCTCTTCCATCTCGTTGAGAAATCCAGGGATCTGCCGGTACTTTTTGCCGTAGGTCTTCCCGTTGTTCATAAAAACAAGCTTTATAACTGTGCTGCCGTTATTTGCAGCGGCGAACTTCTTGGCCTTGTCCCGAAGACACATCTCCCTAATTACAGTGAGTTCTATGAGAGAAGGCACTTCTCTCCGGGTCCTAAAAGCGGCACGGTCCTTCTTCGTCAAAAAGAATATCCCTTTGGAACCGATCAGATCTTCACCTGCCGCGAGATGCCGGAGATGAGGCTCAGCGTAGAGATATGCGAGGATTTGTGGGTTCCCGTTCCGCCCTCTTCCAGGCATGCGATGATGGGCGCTACCGTCATTGCCAACTTGTCCGCAAGTGATGAGACCATATCCAAAGCAGCTTACCGCAGGATGCTTGTCTCCTCGCAGTCATCGAAGCTTGTGGCTGCCTATCTTTATGCGGACGCCGGCTTTGGAGAATCAACAACTGACATGGTATTTGCAGGACATAATATTATCAGCGAAAATGGAAGAATTCTTGCTGAGTCCAAGCTCTTTTCAAAAGGCATTATTTCCCAGGATATTGATCTGCAGCTTCTGACGCAGGAAAGAATACATCAGTCCACGTATCTGGATTTCCCTGAAAAATCAGAAACATCAACGTATAAAGAGACTTATTTTTCGCTTACATTTGACGATGTGCTCACTATACGCGAGATAACGCCCTACCCGTTCGTTCCCTCCGACACGGCAGAACGCGATCGCCGCTGCGAAGAGATTCTTGCGATTCAGTCGACTGGACTTGCCACGCGGCTGGCGCATACCGGGATCAAAAATGTTGTTATCGGCATGTCAGGGGGGCTTGATTCAACGCTGGCCTATCTTGTTACTATCAGAGCCTTCAAGATGCTGTCTCTCCCACTTGCCGGAATCCATGCAGTCACAATGCCCGGATTCGGCACGACAACCCGTACATATGATAATGCGTGCAATCTTTCGCAGGCTTTTGGCACGAGCTTTCAGGAAATCCCTATTGGCGACGCTGTTATGCAGCATTTCAAGGACATCGGACACGACGAGAATGTCTATGATGTTACCTACGAGAATAGCCAGGCACGGGAACGAACACAGATTCTTATGGATCTTGCCAATCAATGCAGCGGCCTTGTTATCGGAACGGGCGACCTGTCTGAACTGGCGCTTGGGTGGGCAACGTATAACGGTGATCACATGTCTATGTACGGGGTCAACTGTTCTGTTCCCAAGACACTTGTCCGTCACCTGGTAGCCTATGCAGCATCCATCAGCGAGAAAAATATTGCCGATGTCCTTCTCGACGTATTCGATACTCCTGTAAGTCCAGAACTTCTGCCGCATGACAATGACCAGATCAGTCAGGTTACAGAAGATCTGGTCGGACCGTATGCGCTGCATGATTTTTTTCTATACTACTTTGTCCGTTACGGATTCACGCCCGATAAGCTCTTTGACCTGGCCGCCATTGCGTTCTCAGCCACTTATGACAATGACACAATCAAAAAATGGCTCAAGGTATTTATCCGCCGGTTCTTCTCCCAGCAGTTCAAGCGTTCATGCCTCCCGGACGGCCCCAAAGTCGGATCTGTCACACTATCCCCGAGAGCAGACTGGAGAATGCCGAGCGACGCCTCATCACAGGCCTGGCTGGAAGATTTGAAATAATTGAGGCATTCAGCACTTTTAAAAGCATCGCTGTATTTTCAAAAAACGTAAAGGCCTCTTTTTGAAGCCTTTACGTTTTTTCTATTCACATCCAATATTTGATGTCAGATCACTTTATGATTCATCATCAGGATCAAAGTCCGGATCATTCACGGGCGCTTTTCCTGGAATGGTTTTTGAAGATTCATTCTCTGAATTTCTCTGAACCTTCTCTGCTTCAAGTTCCTGACGAAGTCTAACCGGAACATTCTCTATCCGCTGAACAGGCTGTACTTTCTGAGGAATCTGCTTTGGAAGTTGTTGCATTGGAGGTTGCTGCTTTGGCTGAATCTGCTGAACAGGACTGCTGTTTTGGATTTTTCTGGCAGAAGGCGCGGGCGGCAGCAGGACGGGGCGGACATTATGTTCCTGTCCTATTTCGAAAAAATCCAGCTTTGTTTCTTCGACGGGCGGCTTATCGCCGAAATACAGGGTCTTGTCCTCGACCGGTTTCCCGAACTCATTGAAAAATACTTCGGGCTTCGGAGCGATAACGGCCGTATCAGGGCTGAATGTATCATCCTGATAGTCATCAGGCTCTGTCTGGTCCGCTTCCACATACAAAGGTTTGTCCTTTTTAGCAATAAGTACAATACAGACAGTCAAAAGAACAAGGCAAAATAGAATAAGCAGATAAACCAATAGTACCACCGGGTTGGTAAAATCAAGAAATGATTTGAATGTGACATGTCCCGCAGACGTCGTTGATAATGTAGCAACAGCAGCCGTTACAGGAAAAGTCTCATCAGATGCAGCAGGTGTTGCTGCAGGCGCAGGTGTTGACGTCGGCGTCGGCGTAGCTGCAATAATAAGAACCTCACCGCGATAAGGCATCAGCATTTCACTTTGTGTATCATAATAATAGAAAGCTGAGATACCGCTTCCATCCATAAGATTGAGAAGAACCTGTGGATTCTTCGGGTCACTGATCAGACGGTAAGCTGTGACCACACTGTCAAGGTAGGTGAAGTCAAAGGCCTCATAGCCTTCAGGAACTGATGTTACCGCTGACTTATCCATAATTTGAAAACTAAATACGGCAGACGAAATCAGCTGGTACGGATAGCATGTCTGTGTAGCGGCGTCATATACAAAATAGGCAGTCTTTGCATCATTGGTCAGCAGCACAAGCGTCATGACAGATGCATCGGCTGCTTCTCCGAGTGTCTTTTGAAGGACAGGAATATCCACGCTTAAGTATTTTGCAGTTGCCGCAGTGAATCCTTCCGGAATACCGTCAGATGCGCCTGCTGTCAGGATCGTATAATCCGAATTATTATACTTCATCAAAGGAAGCGGAATCGGCGTCGGAGCAGGCGTAGGCGTAGGGCCTGTCGCTCTTGTCACCGTGATTGTATACACTTTTGTGGTGCCGTTCTCTGCAGTTACCGTAACCTTAACCGTATTACTTCCGGCAGCGAGACTATTCTGAACACCATTCAAAGTTACTTTTGATTTGCCGTCAGCCGGTAAAGCACTTACCGTAATCTTGCTCTGTTCTGCATTAACAGATGCTGAATAGCTCTGCGTTCCCGCCGCAAAAACCGGAGATAACGTACCCGGGGAAATTGCCAGACTGGCAAGATCCGCATTACCGGACAGGGCTACAGGTGTGGTAATTGTGATACTAGTAGATGTCCCGGATGTCGGGATACTTGTACCGTTAATGTCAGCTAAATTGTCAAGCGAACACGACACCGATGTTGATCCAGCTGCAATACATGTGAATTTAGCATAAATAAGAACAGATCCATTTGGTATATTGGCATGAAAGTCAGTAAAATTCGAACCACTTGCACTGAAATATTGATTTGAATAATCTCCAATGCTTATACCTGATAATTGCAAAAGATTTGAATCATATGAAATTGTTCCTTGATAATCTGAGTATGGTCCATCACCAGTTGCTATCAGTTTAAATGTGACAGAAGAACCTACCTCAGTATTTCCTGAAGACACCTTGATTTCTAATGTTGCATCAGCATGAACTGTTGAGACTGAGATAAAACAAAGACTTAGAACCACTGCCAATAATCCCGATATAATGTGTTTAATCTTTCGATTGTTTATCATTTTATTACACCTCATTGTAAAATTGTTGATTCTTTTAGAACATATTTGCATATTGTTGTAAGGTCAGTAGAATTTGCTTTTCCATCGTGGTTTGCATCAGCAGCTAACAAAGAGAAACCGGAAAGGCTGGTTTCCTTCAGTACATGTCTACAAATAACAGTAAGATCTGTTGAATTAATCTTCCCATCATTATTGGCATCCCCATATATGAGAATCGTATAATCATATGCCGGAACGGATGCTGCATTCAGGAACTGCACTCTGTCGCCCGTCACAACTACATGTGCAGGATCCGTTATCGGAGCTCCGGCGGAAGTTAGAAATACGATTTGCCCTCCGTTACTGAGCACAAAGCCGGCAGACATTGTACCGATTGTTGTTCCGGGTTCAATACCGGCAATCGTATTATCGGCATTAACCCGATAGGTCGTTGTAAAGAGATCTTCTCCGGTCTGCTCGTTTCTGATAATCGAGATATTGTATGTACGCACCGTACCATTTTGGGCTGTGACTGTTATTGCTGTCGGATTCTCACCGACGGCCAACTCCTTAACGCCTGTTCCTCCGACAGCAGACGTCGCAGCAACTGCGGCTGTAGTCAGATTGACCGAACTGATCTGATAAGGAACAATCAACGAATAACCGTCTGTAACGGAAGGGTCAAAGGAAGGAGTCAAAGAATAACCGTCAATGGATAGACTTGTCAGGTAATTATTCGGGTTCCCCGTCTGTGCCGGCTGCGCAACGTTTGCTGCGGGCATGTTAGTATACACCGGAATATTAAAAGTAAGCGCTACATCCAAAATATTCGATTTTGAATAAGCTTTATATAAAGTAGACGACTCGCCTGTCATGGCCTGAATATTTGTCATGTACTGGTGCCAGTATGTTCCGTTCCCTCCATCTGTTACATCAAACTTCTGAAAATAGAGTGTGTTTTGTCCTTTTTGGATGTAGTTGGCAGATACATAGACAGCACCGCCGACAATGGATCTGTATTGACTATTCCACGGAATCAGATATTTTGCCTGATTTTCCGCCGACATAGGAGTGGCCTGGTTACTCGATCCGCAGACAGCAAAATTCAGACCGAGTATAACCGGGTCTGCTGCAGAGCTGGCGCCTATATTATAGAAATTGTAATACCCTTCGTAGCCGGGTTCCGTCCCTTTAGTGGAACGGCTGCCTTGAGCCGATACCTCCTGAACGACACGTGAGACGAGCTGATACGGGCTTGAACCTGATATAGAGCCCGCCTGCATGAATGCCTGCGCATATGGAATCTGATTGCCTGCGGCGTCACCTATTGTACCGCCGGCCATAAATGTGTTGCTTAATTGTTTCTGCACGGCCTCCTGAGTCTGGGTAGCAGCATCGTAGGATAGATTTAGAAACTGAAATACCAATGACTCACCGAGGAAATTCCTCGGATCAAGATAATAGGCTACTACATCAGAAGATGCGTTGACCCATGAAGTGCCATCGTAAGGTGTGTAGGTATTTGTCAGCCAGTTGTAGGCTTTCGTGTCTGTTGACTTCCAGGCATCATTACAGCTCGATGTAATCAGGCTTCGTCCGATTTTTGATTCTTCTGCCACTACAGCTGACCAGTCAGTACCAACCATTACTGAATTGAAAATCCAGTTCGGATGAGCGGAATGAAGCTTTGTTAGATAAGGTATATAAGAATCCGGGAATCCGGCCGCTCTCAGAGAGGACGCATACGATGTATCATCGATAGCCAGAAATGAATATACAACATATCCGGTAAGAACGGCCCCGTTCTTTTCATAACTTATGCTGCACCACTGATATGTGTCTTTACCAATACTCGGTTCAGCGCTACCGGCTGCGACACGCTGATCACGTGCAATCGCATCAATAATATTCGTATTATTGTCTGACTGCGGCGTGGAGCGGACATTCGCTGAGGATACGATAACGGTTGCATTAGTCACAACTTCAGCATGAATGGTTGAAACACAAACAGATGGGAGAACAAAAATAACGGCAAGAAAAGCCGATATGATACGAATTGCATGGCAGGAAAACGCATGCCTGTTCCGCCGGATTTGGCGAGAACCGGTACGTGAAATTCCTGCTGTATTTTGCAGACAACTTTTCGTGTTGTCATTATAAAATATCGATTTTAATAAATACATTGCAATCCCTTTCTCCCATGTTCTTTGACATGGATAGAATTTGACATTGTCAGTGTATCAAAATTGTCTGACAGACTGATTACAGTTTGTTTTCAGGTTGTCGCAGAACTGTATTATTCCTTCTAAATTCTACTAATTATAGAAGAATCATACGAATTGCGTTCATTTCGAGCACAGGATACCGCGTGTTTACAACTTTCTCATTCATGTCTGTTCCATTCCCATTTTGCCAGAATGGGATAACGATGAGGGTGTGTCGCATATTGGCAGTTTATGCAGATATAGACTATTTTCCGGTCAATCTCATCTGTGGAATATCCCAGGCATCCACATTTACAAGGTGTCATATTCTTGTCCATATATATATTTTTCTGTTTCATCCTGCACCGCCTGTCTTGATCGTTGTGTTCTATGTTCCTCCAAATTCAAATACATTATCATGAGATGATTCATTTACAATTCTATACCGCAGCGCTCTTTATGATATTAAATTTATTTTATAATCTAATTACATTTCGTTATCACGTTAACAGATGCGAAAAAAACAAAATGAAAGACCCTGGAAAACTTTGCAGTCTCCAGGGTCTTTACTTGGTGGCTCACCGGAGGGTCGAACTCCGGACCCCTTGATTAAAAGTCAAGTGCTCTACCAACTGAGCTAGTGAACCACGTTTGGCTGGGGTGGCAGGATTTGAACCTACGAGTGCGGGAGTCAAAGTCCCGTGCCTTACCACTTGGCTACACCCCATCGGATGCCGGTAGCTCGCATACTTCCCGGGAAATCTTTCCCCCACTATAAGGAAAATTGGGGTGGAATATGGGGATCGAACCCACGACCTCTAGTGCCACAAACTAGCGCTCTAACCAACTGAGCTAATTCCACCATGTGTGTTTTGCCAAACCCGCAGGCACGAAGAAGATTATATGTGTGTGGGAACGAATTGTCAATATGTATTTGAATTCATGCAGAATATTTTTAGAAATACTGTTATTTCGTACGCAGCACTCCCCTTTTTGTCTGAACTCTATCTTATCATTATATCAGATGGCTTCTCAATTCTAAAGTACCCGGACCGTATTCCATAGTCGACAGATGATACAGACTTCCTGAATTCAGTTTCCTCTACCGGCGTTCCTACCGCTTCCATCCCCCGCCAGGTATTCCTTCCCGAGCTTTTGGCCAGATACATTAATTGATCAGCGAGATTAACATGGTCCTCAACAGACAGAACTGTCTGATTTTCATGAAAGAACGGAAAAGGAAGATATCCGATACTGCACGTAATATGACGTATCTCCTCCGTTACTTCATTTTTCACATGCACAGTCTCACTAAATACTTTTCTAATCCTCTCTGCCATCTTTGAAAAATCCACCCGGTAGCTCAGACAGACAATAATCAGAAACTCTTCTCCGCCGTTTCGCACAACAACGCCGTCTGATCCAACTACGGAACGAAGAGTTTTCCCAACCTGACCAAGTACGTCATCTCCGTACTGATGACCGAACTCATCATTGATCTTTTTGAAAAAATCTATATCTATCAGATAAATTCCGTAGTAGTAACTGGCAGTATTCATAAAAGTAGATTTTCTGGACAAAGAGCACATCATCTGCGTCTTAAGTGTTTCTGTAATAGATTGTGAAAAGTACTTTCGGTTCAGGCATCCGGTCATCTCATCAAAATACTGGTCCTTCATTTTGCATTCTATATACTCATCAACACATTTTGTCCATAATTTTTTGGGATTATTCAAATCAAGTACATTCTTCCGTTCCCCGCGTATATAATCCGTCGAATGATTTATCAGACCTATTTTTTCGGAGGCCATTTCGACATTGCTGAGAAGGGATTTGACAGGGATATATATAACTTTTCTGTATATGATTATCAGAATCACCGTCATAAGCAAGGAAAATACAAACAGACTTAAAAGAAGGCCTATAATAAGTGATTCCTTTGTGTCCGTCATAGATTTCAAGCTGCCAAAAGGCATTATATGCAGCGAAGTACAAAGAATAAGATAGTTCACAAATCCTAATATAATGGAACTAAGGGAAACCCAAAAAAAGAGCAGCATGGATGTCTGCCAAAGAATATTCTGTGTTCTTCCAGCTGTGTTTTTTCTCTTCATGCCTGCCATCTCCCCATAAATAAGCAAGAATAGAGGTTTATAGTAATATAAAACATTACTATCTAAAATTTTACCTCGAGTATATCACTTAATTTGAGCATTCGAATCTTTCTATTCATATTATTAACAGATTATTTATTGCTTACTATTTTGGAAATAATCAAGGCAGGTATTTTCCACCATTTTCGGGATTTCTATGTGCAGATTAAAGAAAAAGTGGTAATATTTTGTAGTGTTTGGGCAAAGTCACAGAAAACTTCAAAGACATATGCTTTTTGAAGGTTTGCCAGTACATTTAACAACCGTATATTCAACATTTTTCAGGAGGAAGAAATCATGACAATGCTAAAAGGAAATCTGATGTTTGGTCAGTCCGGTGGTCCGACATCCGTCATCAATGCTTCTGCTGCCGGTGTATTCATCGAAGCACTCAAGCATTCTGATGTAATCGAAAAAGTCTATGGAGCCGCCAATGGTATCGTAGGTATTCTCAACGAGAAGTTCTATGATATGGGGCAGGAAGATCCCGCAGAGCTTGAGCTCTTAAAGTATACACCGTCATCCAATTTGGGTTCATGCCGTTATAAACTGGCAAACGCCGATGTTGACGAGACAGATTACAAGCGTATTCTCGAAGTTTTCAAGAAGCACAATATCCGTTATTTTTTCTATAACGGCGGAAACGATTCGATGGATACCTGCAATAAGATCTCCAAATACATGCAGAAGGCTGGATATGACTGCCGCGTTATGGGCGTTCCCAAGACAATTGATAACGATCTTTTTGGAACTGACCATTGCCCCGGCTTCTCATCTGCTGCCAAATATATTGCAACTACTACAATGGAAGTCTATCAGGACGCCCGCGTTTATGACACAGGAATGATCTGTGTTATTGAAGTTATGGGTCGTCATGCCGGCTGGCTTACAGCGGCTACTCGCCTTGCTTCCGTAAAGGGTTATGGCCCTGATCTCATTTATCTCCCTGAAGTCGCATTTGATCTCGATAAGATGCTTGCCGATGTCAAAGCAATCTATGCAAAGACCGGTAAAGTTATTATCGCAGTATCTGAAGGCGTCCAGACAAAAGAAGGCAAGTTCATTCCTGAACTTGTTGCAACTGATGATGTTGCCGTTGACTCTTTCGGACACAAACAGCTCGGCGGAACAGCTACTGTTCTTGCAGAATTCCTCAAAAAAGAAACCGGATCAAAAGTACGTGCCATTGAGCTGTCACTGATGCAGCGCTGTGCCTCTCACTGCGCTTCCAAGTCAGACTATGAAGAATCCTTCCTTGCCGGACAGACAGCTGTTCTCAAGGCTCTTGAAGGGATGACAGACTACATGGTAGGCTTCGAGCGTGCTGAAGGCGACAAGTATGAGTGCATGATCAAGCTCATTCCGCTTAACGACGTTGCAAACACAGAGAAGAAGCTTCCTCTTTCCTGGATCAATGAAGCAGGCAACAATGTTAATGAAGAATTCGTAAAGTATGCCCTTCCTCTTATCGCAGGCGAGACAGAACAGCCTAAGGAAGACGGTCTTCCCCGTTTTGCACGTCTCAAGAAAGTACTCGTAGTAACTAAGTAATAGTAACGAGCCGCTTCAAAACAATTTCAAAACAATAAGAAAAAGCCCTGACAATTCAAAATTGTCAGGGCTTTCTTTGTGTTAGTTGATTCTTTAGTGGGATGAAGGACCGAATCGATTGCGGCCATTGTTGTCTGAGCTGCCGCCGGGTCCCGGTTTCCTGAATCCGGGTTTTGTGAATCCGGGTTTTCTCGGACCGGAGCTCGAGTAGGTTGATGGTCTCGAGCTTCTGGCATCACCGGAATCTCTTAACGGCCTGGAATCCCTTGACGGTCTGGAATCTCTATCGCCAAAATCTCTCGGAGGTCTGGATTCCCTGGAATCGCCGTCTCTCGAAGGTCTGGAATCCCTGGAATCACCGTCTCTGGGAGGTCTGGAATCTCTGGAATCCGATCTCGGGAAGCTCGGTTTTCTGGGGCCTGATGAATAGCTCGAAGTTCTCGGGCCGGAGCTCGAATAACTTGAAGGCCTGGAGCTCCTGGAATCACCG
>Ga0123339_10000169_pt1 | contig 62682 bp, 39 predicted proteins | sample lystaG_FD_89956 | JGI IMG/M metagenome (GOLD analysis project Ga0123339, IMG submission 89956) | Glacier valley bacterial and archeal communities from Borup Fiord, Nunavut, Canada, to study Microbial Dark Matter (Phase II) -... | ecosystem: Environmental > Aquatic > Freshwater > Ice > Glacier ...
AACGACTCCGGGATCTTCTTTTGTCCATTTTCAGATGGCTGCTTACTGGCAAAATGCCAACTTGTGTGGCTTGTGTTTTCGATCAAGTTTAAAAGGGCCTTTTACTCAGCAGCCCCTAAATATGGAAAGTCTGAAGTATGTCATTATAATCGCTTTCTTTACCGACTCAATAATATGATAAGACTCTTTCCCAGTTGGTTTTTCCTGCCGCAAAGCAAAATGGATATAGTCCATGAATTTATGCATTGGATAAATTCAAACACATGCCTTCTCAATCACTCTTTGCGTGAAAGAGAATCTGTCATTGAAACAGATAAGATGGAGCGTCAAATTGAGTCATGGTTTACTTTTCATGAGGGCAAAGAAATACTTTGCAACCGTTGGGAGATTGATCAGGACAAGCTATATAATCAGTTGCCGATTGGTGTGTTCTATCAGGAAATTGCTTCAAAGAATGCAATATTCACGCGTGGTGCCAGCGCAATTGATCTATGGGGAATCGGGACTGATGGAGTGACTTTGCATCTTATTGAGTTGAAGTGCGGACGGAATATGGGTCTTGGCGTAATCAGCGAGATACTATTCTACGCTGCGGTCATATATGACTCCTGCATTGCTGACGAGCAACTGTTTTCTTTTGGAAAATACAAAAATGCGTCTGATAGATCAGATACAAATGCCTTAAAGAATAATGGCGATAAATTCAGCCATCTTTTCGCCCATATCCTCGCTGAGAAATACCATCCGCTATTTTCTGCTGGCGTCGAAGACTTGATTCGTGTCGGCTTTACTAATTTGAAGATTGATTTTGATCGAGCATCTTACAACTATACGAACAAAGTGATAGTTGAGAAGGTGCCCATATGCAGATAACTATATATAGGGGCACCAAAGAAATCGGCGGCACTCTGATTGAGATCAAGTCGACAAACACGAGGATTTTGATAGATGCAGGATACCCGCTTTTTCTGAATGATAATCCTATTGATGACCGTATTGCCAAGCTTCCACCTGAAAAGCTTATCGAACTGGGCGTTCTTCCGATGATCCAGGGACTATATGCCTGGGACAATGCGGACTTTGATGCCGTGATCATATCTCATGCACATTTGGACCACTATGGTCTGTTGAAGTACATAAATCCGGCTATCCCTGTCTACCTATCTGCAGGTACAAGAAAGATAATCGAAATATCGCAACTATTCAAAATAACTACTGACTTCCCCTTGAACGAAGCAAATTTCAAGATGTATCAGCCTTTCCAAATTGGAGACTTTACAATAAAGCCCTATCTGATGGATCATTCTGCCTTCGATGCAGCGGCATTTGAAATATCAGCAGAAGGGAAAACAATCATCTATACCGGCGATTTCCGGGGACATGGAAGAAAGCCCGGCTGTCTGGACCGGTTCATTGCCGATGCGACGAAACAGCCCGATATTCTTTTGACAGAGGGCACCATGCTTGGCCGTGCCGACGAGAAAATCCTGGCCGAGCCTGATCTGGAAAAAGAAGTAATAAGTGAAATCGCGAACCGCACCATTCCCGTACTATTCCAGTCCTCAAGCCAGAACATAGATCGCCTGGTGAGCTTCTTCCGGGCGGCCCAGACACTTGGCAAAACATTTGTCGTAGATGTCTACACAGCAAATGTCCTGTACGAGCTGCGCCAGCTCGGGAATAATCACGTACCCTACCCGTCAAAAGAGTATCCAAACATGAAAGTATTCTACCCGTATCGTATGACCCAGAAGATATTCAACGAAATAGGTGCGGAATATGCGCAACGATTCTCCGCATTTCACATGTCAAGAGAGCACCTACACGAACAGCAGAATAATATTATTATGGCCGTTCGCCCCTCCATGCAGCGTGATATAGAAAAATGCGGCCTTCACGACGGTCTATTCATTTATTCCCTGTGGCAGGGATATCGCGACAGCGAATATCAGCAAAAATTCGAAAAATATCTGGAACAAACCGGCTTTGAAAAAACGGCAATCCATACAAGCGGACATGCTTCCGTATCAGATATTAAAAGAGTGATTACAGGACTTGATCCTAAGAAAATAATCCCTATTCATACCATGATGCCTATGGCATTCAATGGTATTTCAGGGAAGACGGAATGTAAGGAAGATGGAAAGGAGTTTGAGATTTAATGGTGAAATAATGACTAATATTTCAATACATGCGGGAAAAGTCTTATATGAGAATTTTGAAGTATATGAGATGGGGGCAAGTATTATATGAAAAAATGCAAAATGAAAGAACGAATCCACTATGCTTTTGACTTGATTCTGTCGAAAGGAACAATATCACTTATCCTGTTCCTTGGGATTATTACGACAACAATTATAATTATTGCAGGAATAGCAATAATTATAATTGAAAAGAGCTGGGCCAGCGATTCTGTAATTCTTGCTGTATGGAAATCATTTACATTAACACTCGATCCTGGAAATCTGGCAGGTGTAGAAGGAAGTGTTGGACTGATTATTGTCACAGCCATTGTTACCTTATGCGGGATTTTTATTACCAGTGCATTGATTGGCATTATCAATACCGGATTATCAAATCGAATAGAAAATTTGCGTAAAGGCAATGCAAAGATTATTGAAAAAGGACATACTATTATTCTTGGGTATAATGACGCTCTGTTTCCCATATTGTCTGAATTGCAGGTTTCAAACAAGAGTGCATGTATTGTCGTATTAGGGGATGAAGACAAACAAGTCATGGAAGAACAGATTAATCGAAGGGTCCCTAAACCACATACGGCACACATTATGTGCAGAAACGGGGATATAACGTCCGCATTCGACCTGGCAAGATGTTCTATTGAGACCTGTAAGTCAATTATAATAAATCAGTCAGAGGATGTTTCTTCAATAAGAGCAATTTTGGCAGCCGTAAATTATTTAGATAGGGATTCTGTTCGCAGTAATTTTCCTGAAAGTGTAAAAATAAATATTTCTGCTTCAATAAATGAATATGATAATTATCAGGTAGCTCAAATAGCCGGTAAGGGTTATGCCGAGATTATTCATTTTGATGAGATAGTTTCGCGCCTTATGGCTCATGTTTGCTACCAGCCAGGATTATCTTCTATCTATATGGATTTGTTTAATTTTAGTGGGGATGAAATCTATATTGAACCTTTTCCTAAATTGGAGGGTAAGTCATTTAGGAATGTCTGTATGAGTTTCGATAAATCGACTGTCATTGGTATAAGCAGAGGGAATTTGATCCTGATAAATCCCAGTCAGGATGAGATCATCCATCCTGATGATCAGCTGATACTAATTGCATCTGACAATGATATTTCCCATCCAACTAATCCGGTTCAATCTTTTCAAACGAATATTGTCATGTCGCAGCAATCACAATCAAGTACCATAAAGTCAGAAAACAGACTGCTGATTCTAGGGTCCAACGAATTGCTTCACGGAGTCTTATCCGAATTGAACGCTTGCCTGCCGCTGCATTCGCATGTAACAATTGCAAGTGATAATGTAAGTTCCACATCGTTTTTAGAGCAAATTCAGAATAAATATGAGAATCTTGGCATTGAATTCATCCAGGCCAATATCAACCGCCGCGCCACACTCGAAAGCTTGATTTTTAGGGGTGTTACCCATATTCTCGTTCTTAGCGATGTCAGCGTGCGGTCAGATTTAGCTGACGCTAAGACACTGGCAATCTTGCTCCACATTCGTGATATCTCACAAATACATAAATTGAATTATGGGATTACAAGTGAACTTTTGGATATTCAAAATCGAAAATTGGCGCAAGGGACCCATGTCAGTGATTTTGTGATCAGCAGCAACATTTCCAGTATGTTGTTGACTCAAATTTCTGAAAACCGAAAACTGGCGCCTGTTTTTCTAGATTTACTTAATTCCGACGGATCGGAATTGTATTTGAAACCATCTTCACTATATGTCAAATCCGGAGAAGCAACCGACATGTATACAGTTGCCTATGCTGCATCACTCAAAAAAGAAATATTCATCGGTTATAGAAAAGAATCTTCAAATGAGCATGAAGACTTTGAAATCGTACTGAATCCAGACAAACATGAAGTGAGACCTTTTTCGGATAAAGATATGCTTATTGTAATTGCTGAGAATTAGGGAAATAGATCGGCAGCTTGCTAAATCTACGACATTGTTAATAGTATTTGGAATTGGATTCTTAAAATATCAGTAAATTTATTAGGGGGAAAACTATCGTGATTGGCGAAAAAGGAAACGTTCAAATGACTCCTGCAATTTGTACCCAGTGTGGAGCACCAGCTAAAGTAGATCCTAGACAAGAAGCCGCTATATGTGAATATTGCGGAACACCTTTTGTAATAGAAAAAGCCATCAATAACTATAATGTTCAAAATGCAACGGTCCAGCATGTAGATTCAATCAATATCGTAAAAACAAGCGCAGTGGACTCTGTTCTTCATTTTGCTGATAAGCAGATAAATAGGAAAGCAGAAGAGAAAAAACGAATTGAGGAAAAAGCAAGGATAGAAAGTGAGAAGAACGATGCGTTTTTAAAAAAATATTGGTGGGTTCTTGTTGCGATTATAGGTGTTTGTTTTTTAGTGATTGCTATTAGTGGAATGATTGAATCAAAGGATTCTGCTGACAAAATAAGAGTTAACATTGCTTCAAGCGAACTTGTTGGAGAAAACTTCGAAGATGTGGTATCTGATTTAGAGAAAGCTGGATTTACAAATATTGAAACAGAAGTGATTGACGACTTAGTAATTGGATGGCTGACAGAAGATGGCGAGGTTGAGGAGGTCGAAATAGATGGGACGACATCATTTAGCAGCGATTCTAAATTTGAAGCTGCTGCAAAAATAGTAGTCGCTTACCATACATTTCCTGCAGAAACATCAACCTCTTCCACTGAAGATCAAGAGCTTGTAACGGCTAATTCATCAGCATCCGCAACAAACAAAGCAGAAACCGAAAGCGAAGCCCCGTCAACCACAACAAAAGCCACGAATGCTGAAACAACGACCAAAGCTACAACCGCAGCAACAACAGCTAACGTCACAACCGCTGTAACAACGGCTGCTCCAACTACTGCAACAAATTCTGCAACAGCAGGTCAAACAAACGCAGTAAGTATGGCAAAATCGTATTTAGATTATACTGCCTTTTCACATGACGGCCTGGTTGAACAATTGGAATATGAAGAATTCACTCACGAAGAAGCAGTATATGGGGCAGATAATTGTGGAGCCAACTGGAACGAACAAGCTGTCAAACAAGCAAAATCGTATTTGGATTATACTGCTTTTTCACATGACGGTCTGGTTGAACAATTGGAATATGATAAATTCACTCACGAACAAGCAGTAAATGGAGCAGATAATTGTGGAGCCAACTGGAACGAACAAGCTGTCAAACAAGCAAAAGCGTATTTGGATTATACAACTTTTTCTCGTGACGGCTTGATTGAACAATTGGAGTACGATAAATTCACGAATGAACAAGCAGTATATGGAGTAGATAATTGCGGAGTCGCCTGGTAATGATGCAACAAAGACAACCACCGTGAATGTCTTCAATATAAGTGAAATGACTGACAGTAACATTTTAAGTTTCGAAAATTTGATTAAATTCCAAGAAACACGATGATTTTTCTGGGTTTGATATATCTCCAGAAAAATGGTCTAAAATCTAATTATTTCTTATGTATCAATGCTATAATTTGGTGAATCTTGAGTGGTGGAACCATCCTGTAAAGTCAGCGAAAAAGCATGCTGCAACAAGATGAGTTTTCCATTTGATGCACATCCGTATACCGTCCACGCAATTTCTCGCGAAAATTACACAACGTATAATGAAACATCTTTTTCAGCACAACCAAACGAGGCAATAATATTAAATAATGTAAGGAGAAACCGTTATGAATCAACAGTTATCATTCACCTCAGTCATCGAGAGCGCGGCAAAACTACCGCTTGTTCGCATCGACCGTACCAAGTTCTTAACGAATAACCTCAGTAAGTTTTGTTCACCATTGCAGCTGCAAAAAGCTATCGCTGAGGGAACACTTCATTCCGGTATCCCGATTGAAACATTGGATAGTCTGGCAAACGCCGTGATTAACGCAGAAACAATTAAGGTAACCTCCATCTCAGCAGCAGCCGGCATACCGGGCGGGTTCGCTATGGCTGCTACTATCCCGGCTGACATGGTACAGTTCTATGGATTTGTAATCCGCATTGCGCAAGAACTGGCATACATATATGGTTGGCAGGAGATGTTTACCGAATCGTCTGAGCTTGACGAGGGCACGCAGTCGCAACTCATTTTGTTTATCGGAGTGATGTCTGGTGTAGGAGCTGCCAACAAGGTCGTGGCCAAGTTATTCGGTGAAGCGGCAATGAATGCTGTTGCAAAAAAGGTTGCAGCACAAGCGCTTACTAAAACCTGGTACTATCCAATCGTCAAAAAAATCGCGGCATTGTTGGGAAAAAATATGGTGAAGGCATCATTTGGCAAGGGTATATCCAAAGCTGTGCCTTTACTTGGAGGAGTTATCTCCGGCGGTCTCACACTGGCGACATTCAAGCCGATGGCTCACAAGCTCAAGAAACATCTGTCAACAATGGCTCATATGTCGCCAAAAGAATTTGCCGCATACGAAGCCTCTTTAGTTGTTGATTCGGAAGACTTAGTCACAGATGGCGAGATTGTTGGAACAGTGATCGAGGAGGTTGCGACAAATTATTGGGTGTGTACCTGTGGTACACAGAGCAAAAATAAATTCTGCCCGGAGTGTGGCAAAGCAAAGCCCGCCGGGATACCTCAATACAGATGTGACAAGTGCAGTTGGGAACCGGATAATAAGACTCACCCGCCCAAATTCTGTCCGGAATGCGGCGACCCATTTGATGATGGAGATTTAGTATTGGCATAACACGTGAAGTAACAATTTGTTCAAAAAGTGCTGGATTATAGGAGAAAAAGATGGAAGAAATGTTACAAGTTCTAAAAGAAATTCGAGATTTGTTAACAAATATCTCTGTTTCAATCGACGAAATTAAGGGCGAGGGGATTGGCAATTCACTTTCGGATGTCTGTGATAGGCTTGACGTAATTGATTCATCTCTTGGATTGATTGATTCATCTATTGGATTGCTTGACGTAATTGATTACTCCGGAATGCTTGGTGAAATTGATTCATCTCTTGGATTGATTAATGATAGTTGCGCAAGTATTGATTTAGCACTCATTAGTATAGAGTCAGACTGCAGCAGTATTGAGTCATCTTGCAGTTAGTTTTGAATTACTAACTAAGTAAATATAAAAACAAAATATTGTAACATGGATGGAAACTGAGAATATGAACTATATTCTCAGTTGTCCTGAACACTTAACTCATTTTCTAAAATAGCGTGAGGTTAGTCAATTGAAACGAATGCCACAACCAGACAGATCTTATACCGATGATGTTATCTCCCATGCTCAGTCAATGATGCGTGATGCTGATGCGGTACTAGCTGACATCTCCAATAAGAGCTGGACAATTGTAAATGAATACAAAGCTCTTGGAGAAGAGAATGTCAGGAAAACACTTACAAATATCCCGTTAGAACGCCTGAATGACGCAGGGCAGGGACTTCGTTTGGGTGCGATTCGAAGTGCCGGTATTACAAATGTAGCGCAACTCGTTCGGATGTCTCATCAGCAATTGGAGTCTATCCGGGGTGTTGGTGAACAGACATCATGGCAGGTCATGGCTGCAACCCAGAGTATTGAGCGGTCAGTCCGTGATTCTAATAGGGTACGGCTTGATCCAGACCATCATACGACTGCCTCGACCAAGTTAGTTATTGCACTGAACTGTCTTCGAAAGAACACCATTAATTCAGGCGACTGTGTGAGGATAATGGATGAGAAACGTTCACAAGTGATGAAAGATCTCGATCGAACACAGTTGACTAAACAGCCAATCCGTTGGTTTTTCAGTCGACAAAAGACTCGAACAGCAGCGATCGATGCTCTTACGCGATTAGACACATTACTGCAAGGACCTGTTGGCGAAGAACTGCCACGGGTAGTAAGGGCATACTGGCTATCTGCTTCTGCTAATGATGTGCAGTCATGGGACGATTTCTCCTCACATTCAGTGGAATATTATTCCATCCTGGAATCAATTACAGGAACCAAAGTAGATGATCAGAAGACACAAGGCAATCTGCCACAGGGGCTGATTGATCGGGTCGAATCACAGAAACTTAATTGTTCACTTCTCAAGTCATCGCTTCGTGGCTATCAGGAATTCGGCGCCAAGTATGCAATTGTCCAAGGTCATACTCTCCTTGGTGATGAGATGGGACTAGGTAAGACAGTGGAAGCTATCGCTGCGATGGCGCATCTTCAATCGGAAGGTGCTCATTATTTCGGGGTTGTCTGTCCGGCAAGTGTTCTGATTAACTGGTGTCGAGAAATCGTGCAACACAGCAACCTTAAGCCATATCAGGTATATGGAGGCGATCGAAAAACGCAGCTGGCACAATGGACCCAAAATGGCGGTGTCGCAGTTACAACATATGAAACGATCAAGATCATGACCATACCACCCAACATCAGATTTGATATGCTGGTCGCCGACGAGGCACACTATGCTAAGAACCCTGAAGCGCAGCGCACGCAGGCACTTAGAAAACTTACATTCCGCGCGAATCGGGTACTCTTCATGACGGGAACACCTCTTGAGAACCGTTTGGATGAGATGCGAAACCTAATCAGTTATCTGCAACCGGAGCTTGCTGCAGGGCTAAACACAATGGACTTCCTAACTGGACCGGATCTTTTTCGCCAAAGAATCGCTCCTGTATATTTGCGTCGCAATCGCGAGGATGTGTTGACTGAATTACCTGAATTAGTTCAAGTGGAAGAATGGGTTGATTTTGGATCAACAGAGTTGCAGAGTTACCGACAGGCGGTCCAGGAAGGTCATTTTATGCATATGCGGCGGGTAGCCTGGACAGGCGGAAGTGCAGCCGCCTCGCCGAAATTGAATCGTCTTCTTGAGATATGTGAGGATGCGGAGGAGAATGACCGAAAGATTGTAATATTTTCGTTCTTCCGTGACGTGATATCTTCGGTCAGTCATGCACTTGGTCAACGCACTCTTGAACCGATTACCGGAAGTGTCTCGCCGGCTCGCAGACAACAGATAATTGATGATTTTACCAACTCGCCAGCTGGGACTGCTCTGGTCTGCCAAGTTCAGGCTGGTGGTGTCGGCCTTAATATTCAAACCGCGAGTGTTGTCATCATATGTGAGCCTCAAATAAAACCGGCTCTTGAGACACAGGCTATTTCACGAGCCTACCGTATGGGTCAAACCCATTCAGTTGTGGTACATCGTATACTTACCGAGAACAGTGTCGATGAGCGCATGATGGAGATCCTAAACAACAAACAGCAGCTCTTTGACTCCTATGCTCGTGACTCTGTTGTTGCTGAATCAAGTCTGCAAGCAATAGATATAACGGAGAAGTCATTAATTGATAAAATTGTGGCAGAAGAGCAGAAGCGACTTGGATTGACCGTTGAAGAGAAAAATCCATCTAATAAGACAGAGTCACCTTTTGTGAACGAAAAAAATAACAATGAAAACACATCTACACAAACAGAGGAAGTGAAAAATACTATTACACCTGCCCAAGAGAAAGTGGTGAAATTTTGCACGGAGTGTGGAGAAAAACTATCATCAAAATCACGCTTTTGTAGCATGTGCGGAACGAAGGCATGATAGGAAGAGCTGATTAAATGGATGATTTATATTTTATGCACAAAAAGACTAAATTTTTTGCATCGTTGAAATAAAATATCGACACAAATTTGTATGATATCAAGATGATAAAACGCGAAATCTTAATTTATCACAAATTATCATGGTTTTATCTTGCAAGATAGAATTAGATATGATATGATCTTGTTAAGATAAAAAGGAGGCGATAAAAATGGGTATTGAGAAAATAACTTTAGATATGTTAGCTCGCATTATGGCACTTGAAGAGAGAGTAGCTAAACTTGAAGACATCCAAAAAGACGTTATTACCATAACCGAAGAAGATGATGAATCTAGTGAGCTGGGTACTAAGGAAAGTGGAAGACAAAAATCTAGAAATGAAATCATGAAAATACTGTCTAATAAATATGGATACAAAGTCCGCAAAGGAAACAGAAGCGAAGGAAGTGGCATAGTAGCATCAAAACCTGGCATCAAACAATTTAATATAAAGATATCTTATAGCAAGTCATATTTTGAAAATGTGACTGAAGATGTGATATGCGCCGGATGGCATACACTAATAGAAAAAGAAATCGATAATAAGAAGTTTTCTTTTTTCATCTTCGTGGTTGCGGATGCTGATAATGAATTTCATTATTTTATTTTTAGACGTGAAGAAATACCTGTTGTATTTAAAGAAAAAGCATATGATGCACAAAAAAAAATCCATTTCTATTTTCGAGTCAAAGCGAGCGGAGAGCCTGTTGAGCAACGAGAAACGGAGTTGGATATGAGTTCACATTATAATAACTGGACTATTTTCTCTATGTGATAGACCTATTGACCTTTCTTTGTATGTCTTTTGGATTGTAAACATCAAAATATGAAGTTCTATCTTCAGCAATAAGGAGTAGCGACATGAGACAGGGAAGAGTAAGCGGTATTCCATGGCACATTGAATATCATTATCCGAGTAAAGAAACGGTCAATACAAATCCCAATTGTGGTTGTGTTTATCGAGATTATGATAGAATTTGCCACAATAGAAAAAGTTATGATTTCACAGTTAAATGTCATGTATTAACACATTGCCCATGGAGAATTCGTGGGATATATAATTGTTTCATAAGCAATAAAACCAAATTTTCAATACCACCTGTTGATCGTACAATGACAGTGGTTAAATCACATAACAAAAACGCAATTCACATATCAAAGAACAAACCCGGAAATGTACCTTACACACAAGTCAAATCTATAGAGTCTTCTGTACAAGTTGGAAGTTTAGTTGCACTTCACTGCAAAATGAAGAACGAAGACTATTCGTTTCGAATTGAAAAAGAGAAGCGGTCACCTTTTCAGGAGAAGTGCCTTGGAAAAAGGGTCGGGTTCATTTTTGGACATAATGGATACGCATATGAGATTAAGGGTATAAACTGAAGATTTTCTTTCAATTTAATAAGATGATATATCGATAAATGAACGTGTATAAGATTCTCAAAATACGAAAATGATTAGCATAGATTAGACAACCCACCTCATTGAGGAAAGAAGGAATTCATATGGAACGAGTCATTACGGTTAAAGGTATTGGAAAAATAAATGTAAAACCCGACCAAATCATCCTTTCTATTCAGATCAAGGCTCAGGACAAAAGTTATGAGAAGACTTTGCAGATAGCTAACGAACAGATGGATAATCTTAGAAATGCTGTTGTTAGTTGCGGTATCGAAAAGAATGATCTGAAAACAAAAAACTTCAGCATCGATACGAATTATGATAGTATTCGAGACAAAAATGACAATTATAGAAGAGTTTTTAAAGGCTTCGTATGTGATCAACATCTGAATCTAAAGTTACCCCTTGATATGATTCTTCTTGCTGCAGTGCTATCTGCTTTATCGGATTCACATGCAAATCCTGAATTCTCTATCCGTTTCACCCTTGCTGACTCAAATCAAATTTCAGAGGATCTTCTTATTGATGCTACAAAAAATGCCTTCCAAAAAGCAAAAATCCTTACAAAAGCTGCTGACGCGACCTTGGGAGACCTTCTTAATATTAATTACAACTGGGGCGAGATTGATATTTATTCGCAAACAGAATCGAGGCTTAACCAATATAAGATGGTTGATTTTGGATTCGATTCTAGTGCTGTTGATATAGTGCCAGAAGATATTCAAGTATCGGATACGGTTTCGTTTGTCTGGGAGATAAAGTGAAGGCAAGCCGTACTTTAAAATGAGCTATTTCGATTTAGATAGAAAAACCGATAAAATAAATACTGGGGGAGCAATTAATGGGCCAATACTTTGACACTTTTTACGAAACACAAGAAAAAATCAATATCAGATACACCGATCCGATTAATCTTGAAAAATCGATTGCCAATAACCTGAAACTTATGCCGCATCAGGAAAAAGCTATTCTTGCACTGGACAAGTATTTTAAGCTCAAGGAAACAAATGAAAACGAAGGTGAGAAAAACGGAATGCTTGTCATGCCGACGGGAAGCGGGAAGACGTTTACTGCGGTTAAATGGCTGCTTAACGAAGGTGTTGGAAACGGTTACCGTATCGTGTGGCTAGTACATAGACAGGAATTAATTTCTCAGACATATCGTACATTTCTTGAGCAAGCGCCGTGCCTCACGCAATATGGAATAAAGAAAATACGAATTATTCCTGTATCAGGTGCGGATGCATCAATTGTGTATGCAAGAAGAGGAGACATCAATGTGGTGTCGATCAATTCCATTGCCAATAAAAATGGATACCGCCATATTGAAGGTTTACTTGGAACTAACGGCAAGAAGAAACTGATTGTTGTTATTGACGAAGCGCACCATGCTGCGAGCCCATCCTACCAGAAAGTCCTAAAGCGGATTAATCTACTTAGTCCCAATAGGATTTTGCTCGGTCTGACAGCAACGCCTGTTAGGACGCAATCCGCAGATTTACATAGACTTCAGAACACATTCAATGTGAAAGAGAATAAGTTAAATAATTATGGGACAAGAAACGGGTATGCATACGAGATCACGTTAAAGGAAATGATTGTTGCCGGTGTTTTGTCTAAACCCAAATATATAAGACGTGAGACAAATATCATTGGTGATGTCGAATTTGATATGACCGAGGCAGATGAAGCATTTTTCGAACGTTTCGGAGAATTGTCTGAAACAATGAAATTAAATGTAGCTCGCTCTTCAGGGCGTAATAAAATCATTCTCCAGGAATATCTTGACCATAAAGACCAATATGGAAAAACACTGATTTTTGCTGTAAATCAGCTTCACTGCAAGACGCTGCAAAAGGAATTTTCAGACGCCGGAATCAAATGTGAATATTGTATTTCAGATGAACCTGGCGCTCAGGAAGTTATTCGCCGGTTCAAAAACAATGAGTTTGATGTCCTGATCAATGTAATGATTCTTACAGAAGGTAGCGATGTCCCTGATATTCAGACAGTGTTTCTTACACGCCAAACAAATAGCGATTCATTACTCATGCAGATGATCGGCAGAGGACTGCGCGGACCCAGGGCAGGTGGTACTGAGGAAGCTTTTATCGTGTCCTTTCATGATACATGGAATAAATTTAACTTCTGGTTAGAGCCAAGTAATGTCCTGGAAAAGGAAGATGTTGTTGTCCCGCCAGTTGAAGATGATACAGAAACAAAAAGGCCTGATGTTTTTACTCCGGAAGAACAGATGGAAAGAGATCAAACAGTATCGGTAGCAACTCAGGGACTGACTGAGTGGGATCTCTATTTGCGTATTTATAACAGAATGCGCTCCAATATAGTCACGAAGTCGTTTGTAGATGTATTCCCTGTAGGTTGGTACTCTGTTGTTGACGCATCAGGTGAAGACAAAAAAGTATTAGTGTTCGAAAATCAGTTGACAGGATTTAAGCAATTGGAGAATGACTCACAGAAAATTTTGTCTTCAAAGTCTTCCGCAAGAACTGTTCTGAGAACGTGCTTTGATATTTCCGAAAATCTTCCTGATCAGTCAGACATCCAATTGATATTGGATATGCTTTATGAAAACGAAGAAATGCCGGCATATTATACTTTTATACAAAGTAGTTATGTGGATGCGGCAAGCATTTCAGCACAGATGAATCAGCTTTTTGTCAAAGATGACGACAAAGAAAACTGGCTTAAAGAGATGTTTGATGAATCACCCTTACTTCGAGAGATGTACAAGCATTTCTATGTGTTTAAGCGAATGGTTTTCGAGGCTCAGAAGGTAAAGAACGAACCATATGCTGACATTGTTACTACGCGCGAAAAACTTGATATTGATGTAAATCGGTATGATCTTGATTCGCTGCTTGACGAGGTGATTGCAAAGTATCCATTTATGAATCGAGAAACACTAAAGTATATTCGCTGGGGTCATCGCCCCAACAAAACATGGTTTGGAATATGCCGGCGATACGTAAACGATGATGGTACATACGAATGTGATATCCTTATCAATCCTGTTTTGGCGGCATCAGAATCAAATTCGGAAATCATTAAATTTACTGTTTATCATGAGATGCTTCATGCAATGGGAATCTGGACTCATTCGGATAATTTCAGGGCATGGGAGTGGGATTATCCCAATTCTGCGGAACTTCAGCAAAGAACGAATGAATTACTGTCTTTCTATGATATTGATAAGACGGCTGCTGTGATTCAGCCCCCAAAGAAACCAGATTCTGCAGAAAAAAAAGAAGAGAAGAAACAAGAGGATTCCGGTTCTGCCGAACCGGTATATGAAGCAAACACAATTACAATTGCACAAGCGAATAAGACAATTATTTGTTCGAATTGTAATGAAGAATTGCCGGCCAAATCTCGTTTTTGTAATATGTGCGGCACGAAAATGTAAGGGGATAGAACTATAAAAATATCGCAATATGAGTCAGAACAAATAATAGAAAACAACTATTTTTAAGGAGCACTATAATGCAAATTGGATGGATTGATTTTTCAAAAGAAGAACGTGATAAAGTACTTAATGTTTTAGATCTTTTGTCAGAGGATGGAACTCTCGATGAGCTTGGTATTGCCCCAATTCGGGATGGTTTTGCTAACATATTTTTCCCGGGAACATCAACGATCCAGACAAGAGCAAAGTATTTTTTTATTGTTCCCTATGCTTTAGCTGATTTGGCACGAAGCAATGAGAGCAAACCGCAGGTGATCCTTGAGAGATTGAATGCGATTGAACGCAGTTGCGGCGAAATTTTAATGCAGACTAGTGATGATGGTGTCATTGGAAGCCGCAGTTTGGCGAGTAAACACTGGGTGAAAAGAGCCCCATCCGCAATCTATTGGGCAGGCATTCGAAAATACGGAATTTTCATCGGGCCGACAATGTCAATGCCGGAATATGTTCGTGCATCGTGTGCACTAAAATCTCAGAAAGCTACGATCAAGAAGCTCGGTAACAGAAAAGATAATGCCGAAGAGAATGACTGTGATGATATCGATTCCGGCGGACTCTTTTCAATGCAGTTTTGGAAGCTTCCCGACTATTCCTGCAATGCGTGGCAGGAAAATCTCAACATTGAGCTAACCGGAATAGAGGCTAAATTCCTTAGAAAGCAAATTCTTGAAAACTGTGAGGATAGTATGATGGCGTTCATTCTCAAAAATGACCGCAGGGATATCCTTGAACTGGATGGCTTTGACCAGATAGCAGATAGTTTGGTGTCAATTTTTCCTCAAACCATGCAGCAGGAATATTATCTTGCAAAAGCTTTTTCAGATTTCCTTTATGGTGCGCGCATCAGATACAACGTAATTCTCTCACTTGGGCAGAATGAGCATGCTAACGAGGCGTGGAGTATGTATGAATCTGAAATAGATAAGCATGCGGAAATTGATATTCAAGAAATATTCTTCAGACTCAAGATTAACAATCCAATGCTGAAGAGTTTCCTTATGGGCGTTCAAACCGATATGAAGACTGGCAATATTGAATCTTTAGACCAACGTATTACTAAAAGGGAATGTCAGTTGAAGGGTCCCAGTCGAGCGAAATTAATGCATGCCGGTGAATTTGACAAAACCCAATGGATTGGCGGTCGTCAACTGGAATATCGTTTCGGATCCGCTGTCACTATTATGAATGATATCTTTAAAATGGAGGGTGTTAAAAATGCTGAAGCCGACATCTGATCGCCTTGATTATGGTTCGCTGCTTGCACCCCCTGTTGGTTTTGAAGTTGTTTCGGCAATAGGAACAACCTACTCTTTGGACCTTGATGCGCTAATAGGTATTTGCATTTCGCTGGGACTTTCAGAAAGCACAGAAAGCGCCCTGATGAACAATCCTGTGTACTTGCTTGAAGCACTTAGAAGGACCGCTGATAAAGTAGTTCTGTTTTGTGAAGCGGGACAGATTCATGTCCCTAACACGAATAATTCTTTGTATATTCTTCTTGAGAAAATGATTTTTGAAGTTGCTGTGCAAAAGCAGCCTAAGCTACCTCCTGTGCTACCTTCTTTTCATCCCAAGTTCTGGCTTATTAAATATAAAGATGCGATAGGTACTTTCCGGTACAGATCTATCATTCTCAGCCGCAATTTAACATTTGACCGCAGTTGGGATGTTTCTGTATGTCTTGAAGGCACCACTCAAGTGAGAGTGGATAAACGATCCCTACCTGTCAGAGATTTTCTTAATTATCTGAATGGCTTTCTTCAGGGATCGGAAGAAAACACTAAGACCAAACGTAAATTGATCAACAATCTTGCTCGAGAGATTGTGAATGTTGGATTTAAAGCAGATGACCGGATGTTCACTGATTTTGACTTCATACCAGTTGGCGTCAAAGATGAAAACGGAGAAAAGTACAGTATGAATGATTATCCAATTTTTGCTGACACTTTTCACGAAGTACTGATTATGTCACCTTTTCTTTCGGCAAACATAATTTCGGAATTTAACAAAAAGAACAAAAATATTGAAAATCCACAATGTACGCTAATAACACGTCGTGAATCACTCACCAAACTCACAACAACCCAATGCGATAAATTTAAGATATATACAATGAAGGATACCATTGTTGATGGCGAATCCATGCTCTCAGATGAGTCAAGCGATTTGAGGAAGCAGGATATACACGCGAAGCTTTATTTGTGGAGAAAATATTCAGAGAGCGAACTTTACCTTGGCTCATTCAACGCTTCGAACAGTGCAATGAATGGCAATATAGAAATGATGTTGCGGCTTTGCAGCAAAAGAAGTTATCTGAATACAGAGATATTAACGAAGGACTTTTTTAGTGGGGAACCGGATAATAAAGATAACCCGTTCGAACTGACTTCCTTACCTGACAATATCGAACCGGTCGATGATAAGCGCAATGTCCTCCAAAAACAAATCAAGGAATTGTGTCGTTCAAAACATCATGCAAGTGTTCAGGAGAATGACGGCAAATATGACATCAATATTACTTTCAGTAAGCTGCGCGACATGGAAGGATTATCAATTGCACCAATGCTTAGCAATAAATCCGGGAAGGTTGCTGAATTAGTTGTCATTGAAGGGCTCGATTTGCTTCAAGTCTCCAATTTCTATCGAGTTACAGCCGAAAGCGAAGGCATACAAGTCAGCCGCGTTATTAAAATTGCCACAGACAACATGCCTGAAAACAGAGAAGGTGCGGTAGTAACCAGCATAGTCAAAGATAAGCAGTGTTTTATTCAATATATAGCTTTTTTGTTGGGAGAAAATTACCTTCTATCACTGATTGAGGCAGCTACTTCTATGCAATACGGTTATTTTGGCAGCAGTAATTCTATGCAGATGCCAGCACTATATGAAAAAATGCTGAAGGCGGCTGCCAGTTCACCAGACAGGTTTTCAGAGATAGATTATTTGATGAAAATGATAACAGACACCGGCATTATCCCTGAAGGATTTACGGAATTATATAATACATGCAAGAAAGTGGTGGGACTACATGACTGATATAGCAATTGATTTGCAGGAAATTGAAGCAGCAACTATGTCCAATCTCAAAGATTTCCAGCGTGCAACAGTTAATCGTATTGATGAATTATTCAGATCTGGTCAGCATCGGATCTTGATTTCAGATGAAGTTGGACTGGGTAAAACCCTTATTGCACGAGGCACGGTAGCAAAGACTGCTGTTTTACGCCGGGAAGAAGGCGATAAGCTTGTTAAAGTGGTATATATCTGTTCAAATCAGGCTATTGCAGCCCAGAATCTGAATAAACTTCAGATCAGCGATAAGATAACGAAAGAAAGTACACATAATTCTCGTCTTTCCATGCAGCACCTTAAGATATTCATGCAGGAACACGATGCAGATATCCTCAATGGATTTATTCAGCTTATCCCACTAACACCGGATACATCATTTAGGATGACAGCAGGAACAGGTATGGTTACGGAACGAGCTCTGATGTATGCCATTCTACGACGCATTGAGGAACTTGCACCCTTTGTCTCTGATTTAGAAATTGCAATGGAAGACTATGCAAATTTTGCATGGGACTCGTGGGCTAGGGATCAGCAGGAAAATTTTGTTATGGAGTGCGAAGCAAAGACCGAAGGCAAGTACTTGACTTACATGATTCCAGAAGTAACAAAACAACTGCATACCAATAAATTGCTTGAAGAAACAATCGACTTGTGTAAAAGAATCGCGGCCAATAACAAAAAACGAGTGGATCACACGGAAGTAATTGGAAAGCTCCGCATGGCCTTTGCTCAGATCAGTGTGGATTTGCTTAATCCGGATCTTGTTATTATGGATGAATTTCAGCGTTTTAAGTACTTAATCGACTCTGACTCAGAAACAGAAACGGGGATGCTTGCCAGACGCTTTTTTTCCAACAACAATGTCAGAATGCTGCTTCTATCAGCAACACCATACAAATTGTACTCAACCCTCGAAGAAATCAATGAGAATATGATCGACGAACATTACTCGGAATTTTTCAAAGTTATGGGATTTCTCATACAGGAACAGGATAAAAGGAAGAAATTCAAAGAAGTCTGGAACAATTATTCTATTAAACTGCGTGAGCTTACCCTTAATGATATGACAATCATTGAGGCAAAGAATAACGCCGAGGATGCAATGTTCGGCAATGTGTGCCGTACCGAACGGATTTCAGCTGCTCGTAGTGCAGATATTCTTGACGATTCAAGCGTGAAGACTCCGCTTAAAGTTTCGGAACGAGATATAGAGTCATATATACAAGCTTCTGAACTGCTCGAGGAAATTGCCCCCAATCAGTCACTCCCTGTTGATTATATTAAATCATGTCCATACCTGCTTTCATTTATGCGTGATTATCAGATGAAGCGTTCTGTTGAAAAACACTTCACAAAGAATCCGGGTGATATTCGAAAAGCAAATAGAAACTGCCTCTGGCTGAGTCGAAATATTATCGATAACTATGATGAAATTGATGCCGGAAATGCCAGACTTGAATTGATTCAAAATCATGCTTTTGCTAATTCAGCAGAACTACTCTTGTGGGTTCCCCCGTCAAAACCTTACTATGAACCTGCCGGAGTATTTAAAGATACAAATCATTTTTCGAAAATGTTGGTATTTTCTTCATGGGAAATGGTTCCAAGAATGATTGCATCCATGCTGTCGTATGAGGCTGAACGCAGAACCGTTGGAAAGCTGGCGATAGAAGGTAGGAAAAGAAACGAGAGAGATGCCAGATACTACCCTGCTTCAGGGAAAAGATATCCACCTGCCCGACTCAATTTTTCCATATCAGATGGTAACCCAAAGGCCATGAGTTTATTCTGTCTTATTTATCCTTCCGAGTTTCTGACATCCTGTTTTAATCCGATTGATACACTTAATCGACATTTGAAGATTGCAGAACTTGAATGTGTGATTAAAGACAAAATATCTGAAAAATTGGCAAAGTTTGCTTTTCAAGATGAAACCCAGGGACGCGTTGATGATCGATGGTACTACATGGCACCGTTACTTATGGATACGGAAAATTATGTGAATAATTGGCTCAATAGTGGTACTTCCTTGGCTACATATGAGGACGAAGATTCGGAATCAGCTGAAAGAGGACAAAAGGGTTTCTCCACTCACCTTGAACAGTTAATTCAACTATGGCGTGACAAAAATCGTGAGTTGGGAAAAATGCCTGACGATTTGTTAGACGTGCTTACAAACATGGCAATTGCATCACCCGCGGTATGTGCTTATCGTGTTTATAAAAATATTGAAATTGAAGCTGGTACTGAAAATATTGAGTATGATGTTGTTCAAACGATTGTCAGACCCAGTCAGATTGCTAAGGTATTCCTAAACAGAATGAACACCACCGAATCCACAGCAGTCATTGAAGTGTATTACAATAAATCATCAGACGATGCTCATTGGAAGAACCTGCTCAGCTATTGCAAAGAAGGAAATCTCCAGGCGGTCTTTGACGAATATGCACATATTCTCATTGATTCAAATGGACTGTCTCATTCCAGACATAAGAATGAAGGGCTTCATAATCTAATAATAGAATCCATGAATGCCAGAACGGTTTCTTATACGATAGATACATTTAACAGTTTTAAAAATCGCATTGAAGGGGTTAAGAGCAGAAATACCACAAGTATCCGCACACATTTTGCTGTGGCTTTTACAAAAGGTGAGGGAAATGCTGATAAGGATTCAGACCGGAAAAAGGTGGTCCGGAATTCGTTCAACTCACCTTTCAGACCCTTTGTATTGGCAACGACATCGATCGGTCAGGAAGGACTTGATTTCCATTATTACTGTCGAAAGATAGTGCATTGGAATTTGCCTTCAAATCCAATTGACTTAGAACAGCGTGAAGGCAGAATTAACCGGTTCAAGTGTCACGCAATACGTCAGAATGTTGCTGCGCGGTATAGTGATATTAATTACTCACAGGATATTTGGACAGAAATGTTTGATCAGGCACATAAAGTCGAAAAGAACGAAAGCAGTTCGGATTTGATTCCGTATTGGTGCCTTTCTGATAGTGAAGATATGATTAAAATTGAGCGAATTGTCCCCATGTACCCACTGAGCCGTGACATATCTTCATACAAGCGCCTCATTGAAATCTTATCTCTTTATAGATTGACACTTGGCCAAGCCAGACAAGAAGAACTGCTTGAATATATTTTCAAAAATTGTGATGATCGTGAAGAGTTAAAGAACCTGTTTATTAACCTGAGTCCTTTTTACAGAAAAAAGCAATCACAGCAAAAAGGAGAAATCAGCGCAGAAACCGGGATAGCAACAGCTGGTTTAGCAGCGATACCCATTCCTGAACTGGTAAGCAGTGAGGAAAGTAACTGATACACTGCTTTTGAAAGGTGAAAATGAAATGAATAAATACAGCGATAAAGTTAAACGTGCAATTGATTTTGCAATGGAAAAGCATTGCGGACAATTTAGAAAGGGTACAGACATTCCTTATATCAATCACCCGTTAGAGGCACTTGAAATTGTATCGTCGATTACTGACGATGATGATGTCCTCTGTGCTGCCGTACTGCACGATGTGATCGAGGACGCAGGCGTTACATTCAATGAACTGAAAGAGCAGTTCGGTGAAGAAGTTGCATTGCTTGTAGCAGATGAGAGTGAAGACAAGCGTGAAGAACTTCCTGCCGCAATTACATGGAAGCTCCGTAAAGAAGAATCACTTAAACATTTACAGGATGCCTCAAAAGAAGCAAAAATCGTTGCTTTGGGTGACAAGCTTTCAAATATACTCGCAATTCGTCGTGATTACGATAAAATCGGAGACGAACTCTGGCTACGATTTAATTGCAAGGAAAAGTCCGAACAAGGTTGGTATTATAGCTCCATGCGATCGTTGTTTTTGGAATTGTCCGGTACTGACGCATACAAGGAGTTCACCACACATGTTGAAGCAGTATTTGAAACCAGAAATTGAAGATATTTGTAATTATGGCCTATATATGCCAGTTAAGGGAAAAGGGACACATGAACTTGATTTGCATTTGTAGTTCTTCATGAATTTTGGAGTCTTATTAAACCTCTACGTAATCCAACTCGTACCAATTCACTACATCCAGTTCACTATATCCAACTCGCACCATTCCTTGACTATACCCCTATGAATGTTATATTTATCTGTAGGGTTTAGACTTCTCAAAGGTATATCTTGCTTCCTTTCTGGACAGGCTTTAATGCATCTTTTGCCGGGGGAATTGTTATGAGTGAATTTTCAAGTATTAAGACCAAAATCGAGTATTCCAAAGTTGTTAATTATGCAATTTCGCAAAACCAGATTCCACTTTTTCATGCGTTTCAGATTCATAATCTTACTGAGGTGGATTTGCATGAACTACAATTGAACATTACTTCCTCGCCGGAATTTCTTATCCCGTTTTCTATCTGTATAGATACGCTTCCGGCCGGTATAAATATGAATCTTTGCCCGCTAAATATCCTGCTGTCTGCTGAATATCTGTCTTCCGTAACAGAAAAAATGTCGGGAATCCTGGATGTTTCAATAACATCTCCCGCTTCAACCGACGTACCCCTTTTTTCTGCCAAATTTCCAATTGATGTCCTTGCGTTTGATGAATGGAGCGGTGCAAATACGCAGCCGGATTTTTTGGCTGCTTTCGCGACTCCGAATCATCCGGCAATTGTGGACATTATGAGAAAGTCTTCTGATATTCTTTCCAACTGGACGGGTAATAGTTCGTTGGATGAATATCAGTCTCAGGATCCGAATCGTGTGAGACAGCAGGCTGCAGCGGTTTATACAGCACTGCGTGAATTGAATATTGTATATGCAGTTGCTCCACCGAGTTTTGAGTCGAATGGGCAGCGAGTTCGATTATGTGACACGATTTTTGCCCAAAAGATTGGAAACTGCCTTGATTTAAGTCTTCTTTATGCTTCGTGCCTGGAAGCGATCGGACTTCATCCCCTTGTTATTGTGATTGAAGGACATGCTTTTTCAGGTGTGTGGCTGACCGATGAATATTTCCCGGAGAGTGTCCAGGATGACGTTTCTGTGATTTCTAAGAGAACAGCCAAAGGCGTCAGCAGTATTTGTCTGGTTGAGAGCACAGGAATGACGAACGGGTCCGGGATGTCATTTGAAGAGGCGGAGAAGGCAGGGATGGAACATCTGAATAATCCGGAAAAGTTCCATTATGCTGTTGATATTTGCCGCGCAAGAATAGGAAAAATCAAACCGCTGCCGGTCAGGATTGCTGATGGCGGAAGATTCATTATTCTTGCTGCTGAAGAAAATAAGCAAGCCTCTAAGGCACCGGCGAATCTTAAACCGGTGACTGATGTCAAAACCTCGGAAAAATCTCAAATCACAAAAAAAGATGTCTGGGAGAGAAAACTCCTGGACATGAGTCTGCGCAACAGTCTTCTGAATTTCAAAAAAGGCAGATCAGGGATTCCCATTTTAGCGAATGACCTGGATGATATTGAAGATGCACTGGCTGGCGGTACCGAATTTCAGATCCTCCCCAAACCACAGGATCTTATCAATGAAGCTATACCTGCTTCCCGATTGGAAATGGGTACTATGACTTCAACTATGCAGCAGATTCTTGTCAATGACTTCTCACAGAAACGTATGCGTGCGAACCTGGTTCAGGCAGATCTTGAAGCGGGACTCAAAATCTTGTATCGCAAGTCAAAAGAAGCCATTGAAGAGAATGGAGCCAATGTCCTTTACCTGGCACTCGGGTTTCTCAAATGGTACGAAACAGAAGCAAGTACGGTTGCAAGGTATGCTCCGATAATTCTTTTGCCGGTGGATATCCTTCGCAAATCAGCAAGTAAAGGCTATGTCGTACGAGCCCGTGATGATGAATCCCGTATGAATATTACTCTTCTTGAGATGCTTAAGATGAATTTTGGTATAGTAATTCCAGGGCTGGATCCTCTGCCGGAAGATGCAGCAGGAATAGATACGCGCCTTATTTTCAATCGTATTAGAAATTCACTGATGTCTATGCCGCGCTGGGATATCGTCGAAGAGTCATGCATTGGAATTTTCTCTTTTAACCGTTTCGTTATGTGGAATGATATTCATTCGAGATCAGAAGATCTGGAAAAAAATAAGATCGTAAAAAGTCTTATGACCGGCAGAATATGCTTTGCGCAGTCGGAACTTCTACCTACTGAACAAGACGTAAAGTCGAAGCTGAATCCGGAAAATATCCTGCTTTCGTCCAGCGCCGACACGTCCCAGCTTGCGGCCATATATTCGGCAGGTGAGGGACAGACGTTTGTACTTCATGGGCCTCCAGGAACAGGCAAAAGCCAGACAATTACCAATATCATAAGCAACGCTCTCGCGCATAACAAAACAGTGTTGTTTGTTGCGGAGAAGATGGCGGCTTTGTCTGTTGTAGAGACACGACTTGACGCGATTGGCCTGTCTCCGTTCTGTCTTGAGCTTCATTCCAATAAAGCTACGAAAAGGTCGGTGTTGGATCAGCTGCGGATAGCATCTGAAGTCACACGGGTCAGGTCAGCTGCGGACTATCTGGCGGAAGCCAAACAGTTGAATCAAGAAAGAGATTCACTTAATCTTTATGCAGAGGCGCTCTATCATGTCTGGCCTTTTGGAATCTCCCTTTATGAAGCGATGTCGCGGTATTTTCACAATAACGGGCAGAGCGGCGATATTGCATTTTCTTCGTCCTTTTTTGCGAGTATGGATTCTTCGAGTCTGCGCCTGATGCAGGAATCAGCTGATGAACTGATTGTAGCAGCCGCGCAGGTTTTTCCACCGGATCAGCATCCGTTGAAACGCCTGCAGCTCACCTCGTATTCCTTTGATCTCAGGGAAAAAGCAGGCAGGGAATTGTCCGACATTATGGATAGATCGCTTACCTGTGAAACAAATGCCGCAAAAGTTTGCGTGCTTTTAGGTTTGGATACAGCTAGAACGAAATTTGAAGATTATCAGAATTTGATCGAATTGTCGCGTCTTCTTCATGCAGACATGTATATTCCCGGCGAATTGCTCTGTTTGCAGGATCTGGAGACCGGAATTCCCAATGATCGCATTCTTATCGGACATTGCATGAATGAACTGATCCTTAAGAAGGAATTGAGAAAAAAATTCAGGGAGGACGTTTTTCAGGTCGATGCTACGGGATATCTGAACAAGTGGCATGAATGTGAAACGCAGTGGTTCCTGCCAAAGGCGCTCGGACATTCGAAGATATTCAAACTCCTTCAGTCCTATGCTATTCCGGGCAGCAAATTCGACAAGGAGCAAGTACTGCCTGTTTTGACCCAACTGGTGACCGTTGCCAAAGATCACGCAGCTTACATTCCTTATGTCACCCATCTTTCGGCAATTGCGGGAAAATTCTGGAAGGAAGAGGAGACCGATTGGAATGTGGTTTTGACTTTCTTTAATCAGGTGGAAAAGATTAATAGTATTTACCACACACTCCTGAAGAATAATCAGCTTGCCCATAAGGGAAGGGTGGCTTTGAATAGCCTGCTCTCTGCAGGCTGTAGTTTCTTCGAATTGCGGGAATACGAAGCTTCTTATTCGGTGCTTACCGAATCGATGAAAAATACGCAGACTTTGCTTGCCATTGATATTTTCAAGCTTGAAGGTGTAACAGATCAGTACTGTTTAATGCTTTACCGTTCCGCCAAAAACTGGTCAGAAAACCTTAGCCAACTGCGTGAATGGTGTATGTGGATGCAGGCGCGAAGACAAGCTTTCGGCTTAGGTCTGAAACCATTGGTGACGGCCATTGAAAGCGGCTGCATGCAGCTTGAAGAGTATCCAATGGCATATCAAAAAGGACTCTACAAGGCTTGTATTTCCTACATAATGTCAAAAGATACAAATCTCAGCGAATTCTCCGGCTTACTGTTTGAAGAGAAGATCCGAAGATTCAAGCTCAAAGCAGAACGCCTGCAGGAGATTTCCCGAAAAGAGACTTTTGCGCGTGTTTCTGCCGGTATACCGGACTTCTCGCACGAAGCGGCACAAAGCTCGGAACTTGGTATCCTGAAAAAAGGAATAAAAAGCAACGGACGCGGTCTTTCCATCAGAAGCCTGTTTAATCAGATCCCCAATCTTCTTCCAAAACTATGCCCGTGTATGCTGATGAGTCCGATTTCGGTTGCACAATACCTTGATCCTAAGACAAAATCATTTGATCTGGTCGTGTACGACGAAGCATCCCAGGTTCCCACCAGTGAAGCGGTCGGTGCCATCGCACGCGGTCAGAACGCCATTATTGTAGGTGACCCGAAACAATTGCCGCCGACATCCTTCTTCTCTTCGGATACAACGGATGAAGAAAATATGGATAAAGAAGACCTTGAAAGTATTCTGGATGACTGCCTGGCGCTTTCCTTTCCTGAACTCCATCTCAAATGGCATTACCGCAGTCGTCATGAGAGCCTGATTACATTCAGCAACGTCAATTACTATGAGAATAGTCTTTACACATTCCCGTCTCCCAGTAATCTTGTCTCGAAAGTTCAGTTTGTTCAGGTTCCGGGCTGTTATGACCGGGGCGGTACACGCCAGAACCTTTCTGAGGGAAAAGCAGTTGTGGCGGACATTATACGCCGTCTTCATGATCCTATTCTCTGCAAAAAGAGCATCGGCGTTGTAACGTTCAGTTCCGCACAGCAAAACCTGATTGATGACCTGCTGCAGGAGGCTTTCCTAAACGACACGGCAGCTGAACTTGCTGCAAACAACTGTTTTGAACCGATCTTCATAAAGAACCTCGAAAACGTACAGGGCGATGAGCGTGACATAATCATGTTTTCCGTCGGTTATGGCCCGGACAAAAATGGACATGTAACCCATAATTTTGGACCTTTGAATCGTGACGGGGGTTGGCGCCGCCTTAATGTTGCTGTTACCCGGGCGCGTCAGGAAATGACCGTGTTCTCGACACTGCTCCCGGAACAACTCGATCTGTCCAGAACTAGCTCTGAAGGTGTATCCGGACTTAAGGCGTTCCTGGAATATGCAAAGAAGGGGAGCAGCGGTATTGCTGTCCGGTCCGAAGATGCAGCCGTATTATATTCCGGGATCAACGACCACATTGTTAAGCTGCTCGCCGAAAAAGGTCTGAAAGCTCAGACGAGCATCGGATCATCCAAATACAAAGTAGATGTAGCCATCATGCATCCTCAAAAGCCAGATGAATATATACTTGGACTCCTGTGTAACGGCGCGAGTTACAGTACATCCCATACCGCGAGTGACCGCGAAGTACTGCAGAATAGCGTCTTAATGCAGCTGGGCTGGAATCTTCATCATGTCTGGGCGGTTGACTGGCTGGAGAATCCGGAGAAAGAGTGTATGCGGATTGTAGATAAGTTCAATAAATTACTTGAGCAGGAATCGAATCCTACTTCTGTACAGAGTGAAGCGAAACCAAAGCCACCAGTAAGCGAAACGAATCCCATAATCAGTGCAGTTAAGGTATCGGATTTGACGACATCAGTTATTGCGCCGAATACAGCAACTGATGCAAATCCACAAAATGCAGAAAGACAAAAAGAACCGGTTTATCAGGCAAGTCCGTTTGTAAAAGAGCCGGTGCAGGGAATTCAATCAGATTATTTACAGCCTAGTACGCTTCAGGCGCAATCTGTGCCACTGACAAACATTGTTATTCCAATTGGAAGAGAAACAGATCAAATGAAAAAAGTTTATACGACTGTTGCACTACGTACTGAAAATGTAACCGCAGATGACTTATGCATGTATCATGCGATAGCTGAAATAGCCGAAAAAATGAAACAGGCTATCGAGGTAGAAGGTCCAATTAGTAAGTCACTTCTGTATAGGCGAGTTCTACACTCATACGGCTTAACAAGAATAGGATCAAGACTAGATCAGGTCTTCGCATCGGCAGCAGGAATGCTTCGAAACCAAATTACAAAACAGAATACGTCACAGTTCTATTGGCCAACAAATCTCTCACCCAAAGACTGTAATTATTTCCGCATACAGGCATCAGACAACGACCGCCGTGTCGCGGAAGACCTTCCGGTCCAAGAGATTGTAGCTGCAGTCATCTACATATTGAAAATTCAGTTCAGCATGTCGCAGGATGATCTTGTGCGCGAAATATCTAAGGTGTTCGGGTATTCACGTCTTGGCCCAAATGTTGTTGGGGCGATTCAGGCAGGAATCGATTACGCTTTGAAAAACCGTACGATAAGTGTTGAGAACGGGATGGTTGTGTTATTTGAAAACAAGACTTGATGCGGTTTGATACCCATGGCTAAATGAATAGAAGCTATAACTGAGTTTTGAAAATAATACCTTTACTCGAGAGGAGACTCGCCCATGCCACTCAAGATTTTCCACACCGCCGATCTGCATATAGGTATGAAGTTCAATAACTATCCGGAGCCGATGAAAGGGGCTTTGCAGCTGGCAAGGCTCGACAGTCTGAAAAACATGGTGAAGATGGCTGACCAGCACGGCTGCAATCTTTTTGTGATTTCCGGCGATTTGTTTAACGGAATCAGCGGTATCGATAAGAAGACTATTCTTAGTGTGGTTACGGCGCTGGAGTCTTTTCAAGGGCAATGTGTTCTGGTTATGCCGGGTAATCATGACTATGACAATGACATGGTGGACTTGTGGAATAGCTTCAAGAGTAAGGCCTCGGATAAGATTCTCTTTGTGAATCATGAACGTCCATATTCGCTGACCGATTACGATATTAATGCTGTAGTGTATCCTGCTCCCTGCCACTCCAAGCATTCCAGCACCAATAATCTCGGATGGATCAGGGACGAGAATATAGATAAGACTCTGGTGAATATTGGAATAGCGCATGGTGCCATTATCGGCATCTCTCCGGATCTGGATTCGAATTATTTCAACATGACACTGGATGAATTGAATGACATTCCGATGGATGTGTGGCTTCTGGGCCATACACATATCACGTATCCGCCCAAAGCATCTGTAACGCAGTGCAAGGTCTTTAATCCCGGGACTCCGGAACCGGACGGACTGGACTGTAAGCATCGTGGAAGTGCATGGATTATCACAATTGATGATAACAAAGAAGTGAATGCAGAGACCATTACGATTGGCAATTACCAGTTTGTGGATCGGAATTACACGGTTAGCCAAAGAGAAGATCTGGATGCCCTGCGAACCGACCTTCTTAAAGATGAGCCTTCGAGAACTGTGGCCCGTATACACATACGCGGCAAAGTAGAGGAAGATGTTTTCACCTATCGGCAGGAAGTGTATAGAGCCATTGAAGCTGTCATCGGCTATTTAGTCATTGATGATACCGATCTGGGAATAAGGATCACGAAGGAGAAGATTAACAAAGAATTCTCAGACGGATCATTCCCGCAGCAGCTGCTCTCGGCACTTTCCGATGATGACGAGGCTCTTCAGCTCGCCTATGAACTGATTGCGGAGGTGAGAAAATGATCATCAAAAAGTACAGCTGCAAGAGGTTTGCCGGAATTAAGGATAAAGATATTGCATTTAAAGATAATCTCAACGTCATTCTTGGACCCAATGAGGCCGGGAAGAGCACGCTGGTCGAAGGCATCTATGCATCACTTTTCAAATCAAGCAAGCTGGGTTATAAGACTGTGGAGGACCGGGAATTCCGCGATAAGTTCATGCCTATCCAGGCGGGCGACAGTATCGACGGGGAAGTCATTATATCGGATCACACGGGTGACTATAGGGTGACCAGGGAATGGGGATCGATGCCCTTTTCCAGGATGATTCTGCCCGATTCACAGGTGATAAAGAACGAGGAAAGCATTACGCAGTTCCTTAAGGATGTCCTTGTCTTCGGAGAGGGCACGTACAGCAGTATTGTTTTTTCCAAGCAGCTGTACATTAAGTCCGCCATCGAGAAAATTATCCAGAACAGGGAAGCCAAAGGCGAAGTCAGTTCGCTTCTTAGAAAAGTTGTCATGGAGCTTGACGGGGTCTCTCTCGATGAGCTGGATCAACGAATCAGTGATGAGATCAGCCGTCTCCTGAAGCACTGGGATCTCGAAAAGAACTATCCCGAGAATAACAAGGGCATCAGCAATCCATACAAAGTCGGCAATGGTGAAATCGTAGAAGGCTTCTATCGGAAAGAAAATCTTCGTCTTGCCATGAAAGGATCACAGCAGGCGGAGGCGCTGATTGAGAAGATCTATCAGGATACACAAAAAACGGAAGCAACTCTGAAGGACTTATCTGCTCGAAAATCTTCGATGGAAATCATCGAGAGCGATGTTGTGAAAAGAGCAATGCTTGAACCGCAGATAAAGCAATTGACGAGCGAACTCAAAGACTATTCGACAATCAACCAGGAATGGCCGCAATGCGACATGCGGCTTGCGCAATTGGCCAAAGAAATCGCCGATATTGATGCAGCGATTACAAAGCTTGAAGCTGAGAAACTCCTGGCGAATCAAGTCTCTTCCAAGAAACTTCTGGAAGAGAAATTGACCAAGATCAACGAATTGAATGAGAACATCGCATCCACCAGAAAGCAGATTGCTGAGTCCACAGACATCACAAAGGAAGACATCCAGACTCTTGATAAAAACTATCATGGCATGCTGACCTCGGAAGCTAAGATGAAGGCCGGTGTAATGATCGGAAAGCTGAGCCGTCTTCCGGAGGGGGCAAGCTTTCTGATAACAAAGGACTTGGAAAAACCTGTAGAAATATCGGCCGGAGACTCATTTAAAGCGAATGGTTATATCAAGCTGGAAAGCAAGGACCTGATTGAGATTGAACTCAAGTCAGGGGACCTGGACTTTAGCGAACTTAGAAATCAGTACATGGAATTCAAGACGAACCTTGAAGATCTGCTGGCTTCTTTAAACGCCGCTACTGTCGAAGAAGCAAAGCTTTATAAGGAAAGACTGGATGCCCAGAAAAGAATTCTTGATTCCTATCTCGGTAAAGTCAATGAACATCTTAACGGCGAGACGCTGGAGAACATTAAGGAAAGAATCGTAGGCTTTGGAGATCTTAGCCAAGTCCGGTCATTGACCGAAATAGAAACTGAAATCAAGCGAATAAACCGCAGCAATATTGACGTGCTTTCCGAGAAGAAATCCATGAGTGATAAAGTGCAGAAATGGTGCGAAAAATACGGGAATGTCGACGGCCTTCTCGATAAAATCATCGAAGTGAGAATGGATCTCAAAAAGAATGAGGCCCTGCTGAAACCACTCGCTCCGCTGCCCGCAGAATATGACTCCGCGGACTCGTTCAGACAAGAGCTATTCGGAATCAGGAAGTCATATGAATTGACGAACACCCTCCTAAACACGCTCAGAAACAATTATCTCGATGCAGAAAGAAACTTGCCCGAGCTGACATACGAGGAACTCTCCCAAAGCTCAGAAGAGGAAGAAGCCTTATTCCAGAAGAAGATAAACAGAGCAAGAAAGCTCCTCATGATAAAGTCGGCATTCGACGAGACACGCAGAAAAATGGACACGTCTTCCTTTACACCCGTCATCCAATCCTTCTCGCAAAATCTCGCCCTGCTGACCAACGGATCCTACCAGGTAACAGATATCGATAATGACTTTACCCTGCGCTTGGAAAAAGATCAGCAGATTGATATCCCGTGAACTTACTCTCTGCCGGGACCTACGACTCAGTAGCCCTGGCACTGCGCCTTGCTCTCCTGGACAATATCCTGGGTGAAAGCAAAGGCTTCCTGATACTGGACGACTGTCTAGTAGATCTCGACCCTGACCGCAGGGGAAAAGCAGCAGAATTGATCAAAAACTTTGCGGAAAGGCATCAGGTCATATTTACGACTTGCAGTCCGGAGACGGCGGGGTTGTTGGGGGGGAATTTGATTAGGATGTGATGCAGAAAATGCTAATCGGCAAATGGCAAATAAATTCGGAAATCAATAAAAATATTTGGAGGTATAGTTGTGGCGTCAGTAAAAAAATTGACTAACCCATTTTCTGCTGGCGGTGGTGGGTTCAACTTCGAGACACATGTACAAGCATCTTATGTCGTTTTACTGCTTACAGGTGGCTATGCGCCTTGTTTACCTTGTTGGCCTATTTCGGAGATTAAGTTGCAAGGGAAAATTGATGGAGCTAATACTGATGATCTTATAGTTATTGTCAAAAATCCAGACAGTAAGGAACAACGGAAACTCTTTGGGCAGGTTAAGCATTCAATTAGTATTACGAAAAAGAGTGCCGTGTTTGGTGAGGTGATACAGGCCGCGTGGAGTGACTTCAAGAATACCGAAATTTTTACTAAAGGAAAGGATATGATAGCGCTGATTACTGGCCCGATTAGCGCGACGGATACACACAATATTCTTTTTCTATTAGACCAAGCAAAGCATACAAAAAATGCAGATGAATTTTTCCGAAATGTTCAACAGGCAAATTTCAGTACACCAAAGAGCATCGAAAAGCTGAAAGCTTTTGAGTATCATCTGAAATCAGCAAATAACGGCATTGAAGTATCAAAGGACGATCTCTACAGCTTTATGAACCATTTTCATCTACTTGGGTACGATTTGGGAAAAGAATACGGAGTTGTTTTGTCTTTGTTGAATTCTCACATTTCTCAATTTCAACAGCATAACCCTCAATGGGTGTGGTCAAGAATTGTCGATATTGTGCGAACTTGGAACCAAGATGCTGGAACCATTACTCCTGAAAAATTACCAGATGATCTTCAGGAAGCATTCAGACAAAAAGCTGTGAAGGAAATACCAGAAGAGCTTAAGGAAACTCGAGAGATTCCCAAAATCGATTGGATACAACATCCTGATGCAACCCTTTTGTCCTTGGCATTGCTTGTTGGCGGCTGGGATGAAAAAAATGAAAATGATATTAAGGCGGTAACCCAAATTCTTGGCATTAGTTATGAAGAATGGTTAAGAAAAGCCAGAGAAATACTGCACTTAACTCATAGCCCTTTGACGCTAAGAAATGGTGTCTGGAAAGTTGTTGATCGAACTGAACTTTTGAACCAGCTGGGGTCGCGCATCCTTGATCAGAATCTAGATGACTATAAATCTGTGGCAGTTGCCATACTAAATGAGATTGATCCTGCGTTTGAATTACCGACCGAAGAGAGATTTTCAGCTAGCATTCACGGAAAGGTATTGAGCCATTCACACGTGCTGCGAAAAGGTATAGTTGAAGGCTTAGCTCTTATTGGCAGCTTTCCCGACGAGCTCAAATACTGTTCACAAGGGAAAGTTGCAATTATTTGTGTGTCGGTCCTACGTGAAATTCTTTTTGATGCCGATTGGGTTCGCTGGGGTAGCCTAAACAGCCTATTGCCTGTTATAGCTGAAGCTGATCCTGGTGAATTTCTCAATGCGGTGGAACAAGCATTGAGAAATTCACCGAACCCATTCGAGGAGCTCTTTTCGCAAGAAGGCAATGGCATCACTGGCGGTAATTATCTGACTGGTTTGCTCTGGGCTTTAGAAGGGTTGGCCTGGGATGAGCAATACTTGGTTCGTGTGTGTGTTGCGCTAGGCGAACTCGCTAGTCATGACCCTGGTGGTCAATGGGCCAATCGCCCATCAAATTCACTTGCAACCATTCTTCTTCCATGGCTACCGCAAACACTGGCAACTGTTGATAAACGAAAAGTGGCAGTTCGAACACTTATTAACGAATGGCCTGATATTGCCTGGAAATTGATAGTTCAGCTTCTACCCGGTCAACACCTGACTTCTTCCGGGTCACATAAACCAAGTTGGAGAAAGATAATCCCCGAAGATTGGGATAAAGGGGTCACTAATCAAGAGTACTGGCAACAGGTGACTTTTTATGCAGAGCTATCAGTCTCAGTTGCTGGGCATGATACCACTCGACTTTCAACATTAATTGATAATTTTGACAACTTAACTAAGCCAGCTTTTAATCAGCTTATCGAAGTTCTTTCTTCTCAATCCATTTCAGATCTTTCCGAAGAAAAACGACTTTCAATTTGGGATCATCTCACGAAATTTACAAATAAACACCGCCGTTTTTCAGATACAAACGGGGCGTTGCCCGACGAATTGATTACACGTATTGAAGATCTCGCTGAAAAACTCGCCCCTATGGATCCTTTCAACTTATACCGGCATCTCTTTACTGACAATGATTTTGATCTCTACGATAAGAATGGAGATTGGGAAGAGCAACAGAAAAAACTCAACTCTCAACGTGAAATGGCCATTTCAGAAGTATTTCAGCAAAAGGGTGTTGAGGGTGTTTTTCGTTTTGCCGAATCTGTTGCATCACCTCGTCAGGTAGGGCTTGCGCTTGGATCTATTGTCGATGACGTGCTCGAACAGACTTTTTTTCCTAAATTTCTGGATACAGAAGACAGCAATTGTAATGCAATGGTAAGCAGTTTTATCTGGCGGCGTTATTATGTCAATAATTGGGAGTGGTGCGATAACATTGACAAATCGAGTTGGACGCCAACACAAATAGGACAATTCTTGGCTTCTTTGCCATTCACCAAGGGAGCATGGGATCGTGCTTCTGAATGGCTTCAGAAGCACGAATCTGAATACTGGACCCGTACGAATGCAAACGCATATCAGACTGACGGCGATCTTACAGCTGCGATTGAAAAGCTCATTGAATATGGCCGACCCCATGCGGCAATAAACTGTCTCTATCGAATGTTGTATGAAAAGCTGCCAATTGATGCAAACCAATGTGTTCGTGCATTGATTGCGGCACTATCTTCAAACGAGCCTAATTATGCAATGGACGGATATCACATCGTTGAACTGATCAAACTTCTTCAGTCAGATCCAAAGGTAAATCAGGACGACCTCTTTAGAGTAGAGTGGGCATATGTCCCCTTATTAGACGGCCATATAGGAGGAGCCGTGCCCCAACTTCTTGAGAGCAGGCTGGCTAACAATCCAGAGTTTTTCTGTGAGGTAATACAATTGATTTATCGTTCTAAAAATGAAGATCAACCGACGAAGAAGCCTACCGAGGGGTTAAAAGCAATTGCAACAAATGCATGGCGTCTGCTTCATGAGTGGAAAACAACACCTGGTACACAAGAAGGTGGAATGTTCAGCGAAGAGCTTTTCAAGGTGTGGTTCCAGCGGGTAAGGGAACTCTGCACTGAATCTGGTCATTTGGAAATTGCGCTCATAAATATTGGTGAAGTTTTGATTCATGCACCTTGCGATCCGAACGGGATGTGGATACACCGCGTTATTGCCGCTGCTCTAAATGACCGTGAAGCCGAGGGCATGCGAAGAGGGTTTAAAACAGGAATTTACAACTCGCGTGGTGCTCATTTGGTTGATCCATCCGGAAAACCAGAAAGGGAGCTGGCTGAGGAATATCGAGTCAAAGCTGAGGAAGTTGAGAATGAAGGGTTTCAGCGATTTGCCGTTACTTTGCGAGATCTAGCGGATGGTTATAAAAGTGAGGCTGAACGAGTAATCACTGAACATTTGCAGGACTTTGATGAGTAAGAATTGATCAATGTGAGAAAGAAGAATGCTCCAAGCTTATCGATGACCAGTGAAGATCATGACAAATTTCTCAAAAAGACATAGACAGCAGAGATATGGAAAAATGGAGATAATGAGATGATTTTTAGTGATTTTGCATCGAATGAAAAATTGACATCGCAAATTCCGGTTTGCAGCTATTGATAGTCTTGGATATGAATTTCTGACGCCAGCAGAAGCTTTTCGCGAGAGGCCGGGCAGAATATCGATTTGAAGCAGAGATGTGAATCACAACTGAGTTATGAAATACAGACAGCTGTCGTGATAAATATGAACAATAGTATCGAGTCAGAATTGAAACAAATGCATTTGCATGCGAAAATGAGGCTAAAAAGTAATGAGACAGTGTAAGAAAATATTCAATATTTATTATATAAAAACTGACAAATGATATAAATATACTGGTACAATATTAATAGAGTTCAAACAGAGAAAATAAACAAGTGTTTTTAAATTGTCCGTTGTTATTAAATTTCATTGTGTTAGAATTTTTATATGAATTGAAAATTTGATTATAGAAATATCAATAAATACCAGACCAATTATTAGAAACGAGGCGAATATTGTGTGTTACTATGTTGGGACTGATGCCATAATTGCAAATTATTTAATAGGACAAAATAAGGAAACAGTTACGTCAACAGAAATAATCAGCTACTGCAAAGATGTATACAAATATTTGCATTCAAAAGATAAATCAAATTACGCATATTTTGATGTTACTTTTGAATCCATAAAGAATACTATGGATTCAAATGATGATCTATTTGAAATGTATTATGACAAAATATATTTGAAAAAATATTTTGATATTAACACCATAAATAATCACTTGAATGATACATTGAAAGATGCACTCGTTTCTGTAGCGAAAATGCAAGTTGCTTTTTGACGGTGGAGCAGTTAGCAAAATTCGGACCAAGTAAAGCTATTAAAGATAGTGTACATGGATACATTAAGCTACCTTCAATATTCTATGATAGTTTTATTGATACTCCCATATTTCAACGACTGCGAAATATTGAACAAACCGGGATGCGAATTCTTTTTCCTTCAGCTCGTCATGATAGATTCATTCACTCTATTGGAACATGTTATTTAGGGATGAAGGCATTTGAGTCTTTGTATAATAATCTTTGTATTGATGGTACCTTAGAGACTATGGCTATAGAGAAAAATTTCTGGGATAGGCACTATCTCTTATTTTCTATAGCCTGCCTTCTTCATGATTGCGGTCATACACCATTTTCTCATTCTCTTGAATATATTTATAATCTTGAACGCGATAACACAGATAAATACCTGACAAAACTTGACAAGGATCTTGCGGAATCAAATGGTTCTACAGAGTTTGCAACGGCTGTTGAAGGAACATCTGCAAAACCTCATGAAAAAATGAGCGCCCTTGTTGTAAAAAAGTATTTTGACAATCCCATAAAAGTTCTACTTATTAATATATTTAGCAATGGAATATATCAAGGTCAAGATATAAGATTACTTTCTGATGAACAAAAAAGCGCACTTAAAACAGATGTTGTACTTAATGCAGATATTGATTTTGTGATGCGGTCAATACTTGGTTATAAATATCCAGAGAATAGTGGAAATCAACTGAATCAAATTAAAAACTGCTTTATCAGTTTGCTGAACTCAAGTAATTTTGATATGGATTCACTAGATTATATAATTCGAGACTCTCAGATGGCTGGGCTTAATAATTACTCAATAGATGTAGACAGAATATTGAATTCATTAACACTCGCAAAAATTACTAAGTTCAGTGAAGTAGTCGTTTCTAAAATGAAAGTAAACAATGCTTCTTGTAATATTAGGGTTGCTGGGAATAATGCCGAATTATGTGGAAATATCTCAGGTTGTTTATCAGCAAGCCACTTTCATGGTTTTATATCAGGTCACGTCGACCTGCGCTGTGCTGGTTTTACAATGGATAAGATGACAAGCTTTAAAAATGGAACAGCTCGTTTTAACGGCGGAACCGTTAATCATGAAATTCCTGGATGTGTGAAAGCAGAAATTGATATTAATGCATTTATAAATGATGAATGTGAAGTAGAGTGTGATTTATTTGAAGCAAGGAAGGATTTTAATGGCAATATCCGAACAGTGCGTTCCGACTCTCCGATCACGATCAATGTAAGGCAACTTTGTGGGTATATTTCAGGTGCCATTAGTGGAGAGATTCTTAGCTCAAATCTTGTATATGAAACAGATTCTCCAAAAGGAATTGAAACATATGTTTTATCATATAGTAAGTCTTCTTTGAGTGTGCTTCAAAATATTGTTAATGCAAGAAATTATGAATATCTTTGGATATATGGGCATCATAAGGTTGCATATTACTCAAACTATCTTTTGCAAGAAATTTTGCGAACAGCTTCCAAGGTGGCATTTCGTTCATCTAAATCTGATAAAGATCTTATCGAAATATTAAATTATGATACGGTCACAAATTTTAGAAATAAAGGGAAATGGTCATTTGGGCTCATTTCGGATTCTGACTTAATGGTTTTTGCGAAACAAGTATATTATCAGACAAAGAAGGCTAATCCGCCCAAATCAAAAGCTTCAAAAAAATTGCTTTCGCTATCTGAAGAATTTGCACATAGAAAATATAGAAAAAGTGTATGGAAATCATTTGCTGAGTTCAATTCTTTGTTTTCGAGATTATCTGAAACTCAAAAAGAACGTCTTATCAAGTTTATAAAAAATGATATGACTGGACACTTAAGCGGTACCGGAGAATATGGATATATCAATGACCATTATGAAAAGGAAATGAATAAATTTGGATTAACTGATATTGTATGGGTAGCAGCTGATGTTAGTATTAAGAATCCCGATCCACAATCAATATATATAAAAATGAATGGTGGTATTGAACGATTTGCAGATCTTGTTCCAACTATTGATAATAATTATAATAAGAAAATATCTATTACTTATCTATATTACAAACCATGTGAAAACAAATTCAATTGTTCCGAACTTGTTAAATATTTGGAAAGTAAAATATAATAGTAAAATACTATATAATAAATGAAATCTAATAAATTTTGCGTAATCACAAGTAATATATGCACCAAATTGCATCATATCCGCTCTGTCATCTCCCTCTCCAATCTGCTATGATAAATACAAATTTAATTTTCCTTTCATATCGTTAAGAAAGGTCAGGATTCACTTATGCCAATTAAAAGCAAACTTTCAATTTTAATGGGAACTCATCGTTATAACATGCAGGATGTCTTTGAGAAGACAGGGCTTGCAAGGACGACGATTGCGAATTTGTACCATGATCGGACGCAGCGGATTGATTATGATACGCTCGATAAGCTTTGCAAGCTTTTTGACTGTTCGGTTGGGGATGTTATTGAGTTCTCGAATGAGAAGGCGGTCATCGTGGCCGTAGGAGAATAGAAAAAATATTTAATTTAATCATTTATCAGCTGGCTGTACCCTTCGAGGGACATCTTCTGCCGTATTCTGAAGTGCAGAATGCCACAAAGAATGCGTTATAGGCTGCTGATTCTTGATCAAAAGTTATTTGGAGGAGTTACGTGAGTCATCGGGATGTATATAGCGCAGCGCTTACCAGGGAGCAGTTTCTTTTTTATGAGATTCGGGCTGTGGCACGTCTGTCTTTGGAGTGCTTGGATGACAAGGCAATTCACGTATGCATACTGGAGGAAAACCTGTTTCAGTTCCCGACAGAACGCTCAGTCAGAGATATGACAAACACCTGTTTGCGCCGCATTAAGCTCTTGGATAATAAGACTCTCGTCGATTTACTTGCCAACGCCCCTGCGGATGTTGCTAAACAGGTTAACCTTTATGCCATGATGTGTGATAATAGAATTGTTTGGGATTTTATGATATCGGTTGTCGGAGAAAAGTTCCGAATTCATGATCTGTCGTTTGGTAGAACAGATTTGAATATGTTCCTTTTCCGACTGCAGGAACAAAATGATTCGGCTGCTAAATGGAGTGAAGGAACGGTTAGTAAATTGAAGTCGGTGCTTTCACGGTGCCTTCTTGAGACGGGCTACCTGTCTGATGGTAAAGACGAGGCTCTGAATTCAATCCTTCTTTATGACGAGGTTGAAAAGGGTATTCGAGCAAATGGTGATTTGGCCGTGCTATCGGCTTTTAATTGCTTTAGGTAAGGGGATTATTGCATGGAGAATTTACATCAACGGCTGGACCAGATCGTGGATAAGATTTCTCAGGAGGATTTTCTGCAGAATAAGGGACTCAGCAACGAGGTCGGCTTTTATGTATTTTGTTATGAGCCGAAGGATGAGATGGTTGTCAGGCATTTTGTGAAGCAACTTGCTGCCGATACGACTCATGGTTTTCGGGTGATTGAGAAGGACCTGTATGAAGTGCTTTTGGAAATTTGCCAGGATAAGAAGGTCTTATCGGGAGTGGCTAATCTGGAAGCAAAAAAAGGTAAAAACCATCTGTTGGAGCAGCTTCAAAAAGTTGCGACACCGGATGATTACATAAAGAGAATGACATATGAGCCTCATTTTCCGGGCGATGTACTGGTATTGACCGGCGTCGGTAAGGTGTATCCGTTTATGCGGTCGCATAAAATATTGGATAATCTGCAGCATGTTTTTCCGGATATTCCTGTCATTATGTTTTACCCGGGGATATATGACGGGCAGACTCTTAATTTGTTTGGCAAGTTTATTGATGCAAACTATTATCGAGCTTTCAATTTCATTTGATTTGGAGGGACTATATGCAGATTCAGCAAATGTTCAAGGCAGATATCAATCGTGACATCAACGGTGTTATCAAGGTTCAACAGGATGATGAGAGAAGTATTCGGCAGGAGCTGGAAGAGTATATTATCACCAAAGAGCTGAGAAAGCATTTTAACACGTTTTTTGATCATTATGAGAAGGCGCTGAATGCCCCGACTGATAAGATGGGTGTATGGATTTCTGGCTTCTTCGGAAGTGGTAAATCACACTTCCTGAAAATTCTATCTTACCTGCTTTCCAATAAGGTTGTTGCCGGCAAGTCGTCCATTGAATATTTTGTCGAGAAGTTTGATGATCCGATGATGTTCTCCCGTGTGGAAAACTGCAGCAAGCCAACTACGGAGACGATTCTTTTTAATATTGATTCCAAGAGCCCTATCAATAAGGATAAGACGGCGATTCTCCGCGTTTTTGCAAAGGTGTTCTATGAGCATCTTGGCTTCTATGGGAATGACTTGAAGCTGGCAAAACTCGAGAAATTCGTTGCTAAAGAAGGCAAGTTGGAGTCCTTCCGTGAGATGTATCTGGAGATTCATGGAGACCGTTGGGAGGAATCCAGAGAATCGTATGCATTCTTTGAAGATGACATTGTTGAAGTGCTGCAGCGTGTGCTGGGCATGAGTGAGACGTCGGCACGTAACTGGTTCAATGGCGAGGAGTCGGTCGATCTAGATATTAATCAGCTGACCAATGAGATTCGGGATTATGTGAAGAGCAAGGGCAAGAATTTCCGATTGCTCTTTATGATCGATGAAGTGGGTCAGTATATTGGTTCGGACAGCGACCTGATGCTAAATCTGCAGACAATCGTCGAGGATATTGGAACCAAGTGCAGCGGACAGGTCTGGGTCATGGTTACGAGCCAGGAAGCGATTGATCAGATTACGAAGATTAGCGGGGATGACTTCTCCAAGATTCAGGGACGTTTTAATACGAGGCTGAGCCTTTCCTCTTCTTCGGTAGATGAAGTCATTAAGAAGCGTATCCTGGCGAAGAACGAAGATGCGCAGAGTCTTCTGGAGATGGATTACGCCAAGAACGCAGCTGCCCTGAAGAATCTCTTTGTGTTCTCGAATTCCGTATTGGATATGAAGGGTTATAGCAGTGAAAAGGATTATTCTGATACGTATCCCTTTGTACCATATCAGTTCCGGCTGATGCAGGATGTGTTTGTACAGATCCGTAAGCATGGAAACTCGGGTAAGAACTTAGCCGGCGGTGAAAGATCGATGCTTTCCGGATTCCAGGAAGCCGCGCAGAAGCTTGGAAACAAAGACGAACACGCGCTGATTCCCTTCTATATGTTCTATGATACGACACACACTTTTTTGGATGGTGCCATCCGAAGAGTTATTGACCGCTGTGAAGTGGCTGCCAAAAATTTGGATGGAATCGAACCCCGTGATGTTGCTGTCCTGAAGCTCCTATATCTCATCCGCTATATAGAAGACATTAAGTCGAATGTTGAGAATCTGGCGACTCTTATGGTGGACAGTGTAAACGCGGATAAGATCGTCTTGCGAAACGAGATTAAGGAGTCACTGGAACGCCTACTTTCTCAGAATTATATCTCCCGGAATGGAGATAATTATATGTTCCTGACAGATGATGAGCAGGACGTCGAGCGCGAGATTCGCAATACGATGATCGATAATTCTGCCATTATTCAGAAGATCAAGGAAACGATTTTCGGAGATCTGTATCAAACCAAAAAATTCAATTATGGCAAGTATAATTTCTCGTTTGATTCCTATGTCGACGATTCTCTTGCCGGTTCCACAACTGGGGAGATGAAGCTTCGTATCTGTACGAATGCTTCGGATCTTGCACGTGCAACGGAGCAGGAACTGATTTTGCGGTCTCAGGCCAGCGAAGCGATTGTTGTGCTCTCAAATGACTACCCATACTATTCAGAGATCAAGACAGCAGCCCAGATTCAGCGGTATGTAATGACCAAGAACGTATCTCTTCTGCCGGAGAATCTTCAGAATATTATCCGCAACAAAAATAGTGAGGCGCTAGCTTGTATTAAAAGGGCGAAGGAGTATCTCCAGAAGAGTATTCCGGAAGCCCGGTTCTACGCAGCAGGGGAACGCCTGACGATCAAGGCCGGTTCTGTGCAAGAGTTTCTGGATCGTGCGTTGACACATCTGTCGGGCAGTGTCTATGACAAGCTTGATCTGATTGATACATTCTATGATCAGGATTCACAGATCATAAAGATACTTCACAACAACTATGGTGAACAGACCGTAGGAGAGAAGCACTCACCTAACGCAGGAGCGATCAAAGAAGTCCATCAGTTTATGGAAATACAGTCGATAAAGAATGTCCCTACGTCTATGACGGAGATTCAGAAGCGATTCGGCAGCAAGCCCTACGGTTGGCGTGAAATAGAGATTGCCGCTGTAGTGGCTGCACTGATTGCAGATCAGAAGATCGCTGTTAAATACTGTGGTAGCGCTATCCTGCCAACGGATAAGAGTCTTCCTGATTATCTTCGCAAAAAAGGAGATACGGACAAGACACTTGTCAATATTCGTATTTCCCCTCCTGAAAAAATGCTTCGCGATGCAAGGACTCTTTTATCGGATATCTATGTGAAGATGAGTATTCCAACAAGCGAGGATGACATTATTCAGTTTGTTACCGATCGGTTTACAGAGGACATTAATACATATAAGGACTGGTTAACGGGTGAATATGTTTCTTCTAATTATCCGGGAAAGCCGGAAGTGGATCAGGCTATCTCGCTACTTAATCATATCCTCTCGAAAAAAAGTGACAACATGGCGCTTTTGACGATTCTTCTAGAAAAACGTGATGAATTGAAGGATTTCTCAGATGATATTACTGATATCAGGACCTTCTTCCAGAGTCAGAAAGGAATTTATAAGCAAGCACAGGATCTTGTATCCAAACTGGCAGAAGAGAATGATTACCTAGCTGTCGAAACCGATATCCATACTGCCATTCAAAAAATCAATGAAATTCTCGCTCTTCGCAAGCCATATAATCGCATCCGTGAATTGCCGGAGCTGAAGCAGACGGTTCAGCAAAATTATTGGAAGCTTGTTGAAGCGAAAAAAGCAGCCGTTCTTAACGTAATTGCTTCTTCAAAAGATGAGATGGATCTCATCACTTCAGTAAATCCTAAATTGTTTCAGCTTCAAAATGAAGCGAATATCTTCTGTTCAACAAAGGAAAAGGAAGCATCAACTGCATCATCACTTATGGCTCTCGACGCTATGTCTTTTCGAATCAAGAATTACTGTGAACAGATCGCTGTCAAAGCCGCTGAACTCCTATCGACACCACCGATAGGCCCGGGACCAACACCACCGTCTATTCGTACAATTCACCGCGTGGATATCTTCCCGGCGAAAAAGCTCACATCATCAGCAGAGATTGATAATTACGTTGAAACCGTCCGGTATAACTTGAATGCTGCACTCAAAGATAATGAAGGTATTATTCTCAATTAATTGAAGCAGGAGGAAAAGTACTCCATGGATAAGACAGCGATAAAGAATTTTGCGATACAAGCCCGAAAAGAACTAATAGCAGGTGTAAAGCAGAAAGCTTATGAATACGGAATTGAAGATAGAAGCACCGGGAACGAAGCAACTTCAGGAGCACTTTTGAATGGTCGCATTCTCACGCCGGAAGAACAGAAACAACGAAACGAACTGCTCCAGCTCATCCGGACTAAGGGCTATGCGCAGGTCATGGAGGAAGTAGCCTATACTTGGTTCAATCGGTTTATTGCTTTGCGTTTCATGGAGGTCAATGAATATTTGCCTTCTCGTATCCGTATTTTCACAAACGTCCAAAATGAATTCCGGCCGGAGATCCTGTCCGAAGCGCTTCATCTTAATTTGCTAGGTTTAGATAAATTGAAGGTCATATCACTTATTGAAGCAAATCAGGCAGAGGAATTGTATAAGTATCTTCTAATTACCCAGTGCAATGATCTGAATAATGCCTTGCCGGAGATGTTTGAAAAGATTCAAAACTACACAGAACTTCTTTTCCCTAATAATCTTCTCAAAGAGGGCAGTGTTCTATCCTGCATGATTTCCTACATTACTCAGGATGACTGGAAAGATGCAGTGGAAATCATTGGTTGGCTTTATCAATACTATAATACGGAAGTAAAAGATGAAACATTTGCTCTTCTCAAGAAAAATGTAAAGATAACAAAAGAGCGTATTCCTGCAGCAACACAGCTCTTTACGCCGGACTGGATTGTTCGTTATATGGTCGAAAATTCGTTGGGACGGTTGTGGATTGAAGGACACCCATCTGATGAGCTTGAGTCAACTTGGAAATATTATCTAGATGAAGCGGAGCAGGAGCCAGAAGTTGAGGAACAACTGCAAAAAATTCGTGCTGATTATGCGAAAATTAAACCTGACAAAATCAAAGTGATCGATCCATGCATGGGCAGCGGGCATATTCTGGTTTATGCTTTTGATGTTCTTATGCAGATATACATTGCCACCGGTTATTCGGAACAAGATGCTGCGAAAAGCATACTTCAGAACAATCTATTTGGCCTTGATATTGATGACCGAGCATATCAGCTTTCATATTTTGCAGTAATGATGAAAGCCAGAAAATATTGTCGAACTATTTTTTCTGCAAAAATTCATACGAATTTGTATTCGATTCAAGAAAGTAATTTTGCGACACAAGAACTGATTGACTTTGTTGCTGAAGGGGACGCTGGTATTAAATATGATCTTCAGGCAATTACCGAAACCTTGTACGACGCAAAGGAATATGGAAGTATCCTCAATATACCAAATATTAAATTTGAAATAATCATAAATCGACTCGAAGAGATCCAGTTCAAACAAATAAATGATTTACAACAACAAGCTTTTCAGCAGACAATTATTGATAGACTCACTCCGCTGATTCATCAGGCACAGGTTATGGCACAAAAGTATGATGTGGTTGTTACGAATCCGCCATATATGGGTAATGGCGGTATGAGTACTATACTTTCAGAATTTGCGAAAAAAAACTATCCAGACAGTAAGAGTGATTTGTTTGCAGTATTTATTGAACGTTGTAGAGAAATGACTAGACACAATGGATTACAAGCGATGATCACACAACAAGCTTGGATGTTTCTTTCTGGTTTTGAGAAACTTCGTAAAAAGTTAATATATCAAAATATCATCAACATGACACATCTTGGTTCGCATGCTTTTGAAGATATTGGCGGCGAAGTTGTGCAAACGACAACTTTTGTATTAAGAAACAGAAATCTTTGTCTTTATAATGGAAAGTATTCTCGTTTGGTGAAATACACTAGTCAAAAAGAGAAAGAGAATGCTTTCCTTGTCAAAAAAGATCTATATACTACTAAACAGGAATCTTTTGTTAAAATTCCAGGAATGCCTATTGCATATTGGGTAAGTGAAAGGGTACTAAAAACATATGAAATTGGACTATCTATGGAACGATTTGCACCGCCGAAACAAGGCTCAACATTGGGTGACAATGATCGTTTTTTAAGATTTTGGTTTGAAGTCCATCCAAACAAAAGTAAATGGTTTCCTTGTGTAAAGGGCGGAGAATATAGAAAATGGTATGGAAATCACACATATCTAATTAATTGGGAGAACAATGGATCTGAAGTTAAATCTACAGGTCGTGCAACAATAAGAAATGCAAACAGACTGTTTACCGATGGAATATCCTGGTCAAGAATTGTAAGCGAGAGGTCATCATTTAGGCGACTTTATAACAATTTCTTTTTTGAAAGCGCATCAGGAGTTTGCTTTCCAGAATTTGATTATATTAACTATACAATGGGTCTGCTTAACACAAAAATAGTTAAAGACTACGCTGCAATTGTTAATCCTACTCTAACATTACAATCAGGTGATGTTTGTACGATTCCAGTAATTGTTCAAAACAAACCTATTGTTGAAAGTATTGTTAATGATAATATTTGTATATCTAAAATTGATTGGGATTCTTATGAAATATCTTGGGATTTTTTAAATCATCCGCTGTTACGTCAAAATACGAATAGGCTCATTTCTGATGCTTATGAAGAATGGAATCAATTTACTATCAATCAATTCTCTATTTTAAAGGCTAATGAAGAAGAATTGAATCGTATTTTCATCGATATGTATGGTTTGCATGATGAACTCGCTCCTGATGTTGAAGATAAAGATATCACGGTTCGTAAAGCGGATTTGGTTCGAGAGATTCGAAGCCTTTTATCCTATGGCATAGGTGTTGTTTTTGGTCGCTATTCTGTTGACGAAGAAGGTTTAGTTTATGTTGGCGGCGACTGGGATAACAGTAAATATGCAACGATCATTCCAGATAAAGATAACATCCTTCCCATTTCAGATGATGTGTATTTTGAAGATGATATTGTCTCCAAAGTGGTTGATTTCGTAAAAGTTGTATATGGAGAAGAAACCCTTGAAGAGAATCTGCAATTTATTGCAGATGCATTAGGTAATCGTGGCGATTCATCCCGAGATGTCATCCGAAACTATTTTCTAAATGACTTCTACAAAGACCATCTTAAGATCTACCAGAAACGTCCAATATATTGGCTTTTCGATAGTGGAAAGAAGAACGGATTCAAAGCGCTAATTTATATGCATCGCTACAAACCTAATCTTCTTGCTACCATGCGTACGGATTACGTACATGAGCAGCAGGAGCGTTACCGCACGCAACTTCAGCATTTAGAAGCCTCTATGCAGCATGCAAGCCCGGCCGATCTCGCGAAGATCAATAAGCAGATCGGAAAGCTAAAGGAACAATCTCTGGAGTTGTTAGCTTATGAAGAGAAAATCCACCATCTGGCGGATCAGATGATTGACATTGATCTAGATGATGGCGTGAAGGTTAACTATGCCAAGTTCCAAGATGTGTTGGCTCCGATCAAATAATCATATTATCTCTATATTCTTGACCAACAAGGAGTGAACGTTATGTCACTTGATAAGACACAGGCCGATTTAGAAGAACGTTACCGGAAATCGCTTCCCGAGTATACTACCCGGAGGGTTATTTTCTGGAAAGATGCGGACGGCAAATATTCAGAGTTTGTGGACACGCTGGAGATTCCCGGCGTGAAGATTCATAAGCTGACTGGTGCCAATAATTTCCAGACGAAATATTTGCTGGAGAAGCTGGATACGCATAGCAACTATCTGATCTATGATCCACTTTCGTTTGAGAAGGTTTCAGATAATTGGCTCTGTGATATGGAGATTTACAGTGAAGAATTCCGTGCGGACTATTTTTCACAGCTTATGGAGGAATTACAAATTCCTGCAAAGCCGAATCTGCGACAGACAGTCAAAGACTATACGAAGTTTTTCGACAGCAAAGAGAGAAGACAGAAGTTCATCGCTCTGGGTCATGAATATAATCATCCCAATGATATCCAGTATGATATTCTAGCCGTGCTTGTTAGTGCGAAAAAATCAGATGCTGCTTCCATCATGGCAGCCGTTTTGGCGGATAGCAGAAGTTTGGAAGAGAATCGTGCTTTCGAGAAGATCCAGAAGTATGGGGATACAAGTCGTTTTTGGAAGATGGTGCAGGCTCATACAGGCTATGCCTATGACAATAATCCTTCGCTCTTGTCCCTGGCAGCACATATTCTGCTGAGTGCTCTGTCAAAGACGATGAAGGAATCCTTTTTCCGTGGTATGGAGTCACAAATGTCCAAGACGAACAGCAGCTATTGCTATAGTCTGATTCATGACTGGCTGTATAGCAGTCAGTCAGACGATTTGCAGATGATCTGCCGCGAAGTGGAAGAAGAACTGCATCTTCCGCAGCGTTTTGACAAGCTTGAAGTAGATGACCTGCTGACATCCGAGTGTTTCCCTTGTATCAACGAGAGAATACTGTCCCGATTCCTTGCTGAGATCGGAGAGAATGTAGTTAAGATTGATGCCATACAGAAAGCAGTCGAGAAGAGACGTGCTTTGATTTGGTATGAGCCGATCAAACCCTATTTTGACGGAATCCTGAAGATCTCCTATATGGCGCAATTCAGGCAGACCCATGTGGGTGGTTTTCACATCGTAGAGGCCTCTGCTATCTGGAAAAAATATACGGCTGATTATTGCAATATGGACAGCTACTATCGCCGCTTCTATCTGGCATTCGGGGAAAGCCAGAAGAACACCAATACAGAGTTGGAGGATGCTTTCAAGGGAGCTTCCGACTATGTGGAGAATCTGTACCGGAATTGGTATCTGGAGGATCTGGCAAGCCAATGGACACAGGCAATCAGAGATGATTATGCGACTAAGGGAGAACTATCTTCTATTAACCGGCAGAACGATTTCTATCGTCAGGAAGTCGAGTCGCAAAGCGCATCCGGTCGCGTGTACGTCATCATATCCGATGGATTGCGCTACGAAATGGCAGCAGAACTGGCGGACCAGCTGACTGCTGAGACCAAGGGTTCAACAGACATCGCAAGCTGCCAGGCAGTATTTCCCACCAAGACCGAATACGGTATGGCGGCACTCCTTCCACACAAAAGACTGGGGCTGGATAATCAGCTGAACATACTGGCAGATGATATGCCGACAGGCGGGTTAGTCGGCCGGGAAAAAGTTCTTGTGAGCCATGTGCCGGACAGCGTTGCCCTAACCAGCGACCGGCTTATCCAGATGAAAAAAGACGAACGCAGAAATGCAGTAAATGGCAAATCTGTCGTCTATATCTATCACGATGTTATCGACAAATCCGGTGAGAGCGAAATTACGGACTTCTTTGCAGACTGTGAAAAAGCGATAATTGAGATCAAAAACCTCGTTCGTATCATTACCGGTGACTTAAGCGGAACCAATATTATCATAACATCCGATCACGGATTCATCTATACCAATCAGGCATTAACGGAGAGCAGCAAAGCAGAAAAGTCTCTGATCAGCGGAGATCTCTTCGAGTACAAATCGCGTTATGCGATCGCATCCTCTGATGCAGAAGCAGAGCACATGATTACCGTCTCTATGCAGAATTACAATCGTCCTGACCTGATCGGATTCGCACCGCAGGACTATATCCGATTCAAGAAACCAGGCGGCAGCAGCGTTAAGAAATATATGCATGGTGGCCTCAGTCTTCAGGAACTTGTTGTCCCGATTATACATTTCAAAAATCTTAAAACTTCTTCTAAAAAATACGTCGAGACGCAGAAGGTATCCGTGATCCTGATGACACAGAGCCGGAAAATCAGCAACAGTATATTCTCACTGGACTTCTACCAGCAGGAGCCGGCCGGCGGCAAAATGCAGCCGACTATACTGGATATCTATTTGGCTGACAGTGCAGGACGTCCAGTCAGTGACAAGCAGACCCTTATTGCAGACCGAACCAGCGAGGTAGGTAAAGACCGCCAGTTCAGACTGCAATTCAATCTGCGCAATATGACATTTGCTAAGACCGAGACCTACAATCTCATAATGATCGACAAAGAACCTTTTTCACTCGAACCGATTCAGCCGGTGGAATTCACTATTGACATCTCCTTCACATCGGACTTCGAGTTCTAAAGACTGATTATTTGCGGTTCGAATGATATATTAGTTTAATAGATAGTAGATTGATATTTGGAGGCACTGGATGGATAACTTAGACAGGAAGCTCATCGAATATTTTCCGGGAAAGATTGTCAGAAAAGACCTGACATCCCTCATGAAGCGCGGAGCCAACGTGCCGACCTTTGTGATGGAATACTTATTGGGAATGTACTGTGCAACGGAAGATGATTCTGTCATTTCATCCGGTCTTGAGAAGATCCGTAAGATATTGTCAGAGAACTATGTCCGCCCTGATGAGAGTGAGAAACTCAAGTCCAAAATTCGCGAAAATGGTGAGTATACAGTCATCGACAAAATCTCAGCTCATCTCGATGAATACAACGATCAGTATGTAGCTCGTTTTGCTAATCTTGAGATAAAGCCTTTTGCGATACATTCTGATTTTGTGACCCAATACTCCAAAATACTGACCGGCGGTATGTGGTGTATCGCCCGTATCGCCTATAACTATCTGAATGAAGATGAGGAGATGGAAACTCCAAAAAAACGTGCGAGGGGCCCGGAAGATTCACCTTTTTCGATCGTCAGCCTGAAACCCATCCAGATGCCGAATCTCGATCTGGAGGATATGATTGATCAGCGGAAGCACTTTTCACTCGATGAATGGATAAATCTCATCCTGCGATCATCCGGCATCGAGCCAACCGCTCTTACGGACAAAGAACGACTCCACTTCATTGAACGTATGGTTCCCATGATCGAGCGAAACTACAATTACTGTGAATTGGGACCGCGTGGAACTGGAAAATCCTTCCTGTTCAAGGAAATCTCGCCATACTCCATTCTTATGAGCGGCGGGCAGACTACGACAGCCAACCTATTCTATAATCTGAGTGCCCATAGAGTCGGACTTGTCGGGCACTGGGATTGCATCGCTTTTGACGAAGTCGCTGGTATGCGCTTTAAAGACATGAATGCCGTCCAGATCTTAAAGGATTACATGGCGTCCGGTTCCTTTGCCCGTGGCCGCGATACCATAACAGCAGAAGCCTCCATGGTATATGTCGGCAACATCAACGACACCGTAGAGAACCTCTTAAAGACCACCCATCTGTTTAGTCCGTTTCCGCCGGAATTCAACTATGACAGCGCCTTCTTCGATAGAATTCACTACTATCTTCCGGGCTGGGAGACACCCAAAATGCGTTCAGCCTTGTTGACCGAAAACTATGGACTGATAACAGATTGCCTGGCTGAATTCTTCAAAGAAATGCGTAAATATGACTACACGCATCTGTTTGACCAGTACTTCCGACTCAACAAAGACTTCAACAAACGCGACGAAATCGCTGCCCGCAAAACCTTCTCTGGGCTTGCCAAGCTTCTTTTTCCGGACCAGAAAATCAGTAAAGAAGACTGCGAACGAGTACTCTCTTATGCAATCGAAGGACGCCGCCGTGTCAAAGAACAACTCAAAATCATGGCCGGAATCGAATTCATCGGCGTCAACCTGGGCTATATCGACATCGACAACAATCTCGAAACCGTTATCCCCGTACCGGAACAGTCCTCCAACACACTGATCCCAGAATATAAGCTGAAGCCAGGCCACGTCTTCGCCATCGGCACAAGTGCCACCAGCGGAGAAGTGTGCATCTACAAACTTGAAAACAAAATCGTCAAGGGATCCGGCAAGCTCGACACACAGGGCGTCGGCAACGTCCGCACCGTACGAGAATGCATCGATGCAGCCTGGCATTACTTCCAGGAAAACGCTCGCAAACTCCTGCCCGGCACATCCCTAACTGATCACGACTACCTGCTCTACTACGCCGATACACAAAGCAAAGGCATGAGCGACCAGATCTCCCTCGCGGAGTTCATTGGCCTGTTCTCGGCCCTCTCAGACCGCCCCATCATCGAATCCATCGCCATCGCCGGTGAGATCAAACTCTCCGGCACCATAGAAGAGATGGGAAACCTCTCCGACATCCTTCGCGTAGCCATAAATGCCGGTGCCCGCAAGATCCTATTACCGATGGACAGCATTAAGGATCTGCAGAATGTATCGCGTGATCTGCTCAATAAGATACAACCGATATTCTATGATGATCCGATAGATGCGGCGAAGAAGGCTTTGGGGATAGATTAATTCTGTGCAAATACTGAATTGTTTTGACCAAAATATTTGGTTTATTTTTTATTGGGAGATGGATTATGAAAATAACAAAAATACGAATATACAATTTTCGATCAATCAAAAATCAAACAATTGATTCAATTGGTTCTTCATTGATTTTAATAGGGAAAAACAACGCAGGAAAAAGTGCAGTAATAAATGCTCTTCGCGTGTTTTTTTGTGATCTGTCTATAAGCGAACAAGATTTTCGAATTGGAGCTGATGAAATCAAAATCGATGTATCCTTTTCATTTTCTAATGATTATCTTGCTAATTTTGCTGGAGACAGCAAGCTTGGGTTGAGTAAAATTCCTTCAAATGCAAGTGAGTTTGAATCTATCAAAATTGATACAAATTGGAAAGAAAATACTTTTAGTCAATTCAAAGTGAAAAGAGACGTGATATTAGGTCAAGGAGTTGAATTTGATGAACCAAATGAACAATACCAGAATTTGTATGATTTATGGGAAAAAGCATTTATTGAAAGGTACATCGAAAATGATAAAAAAATTGAGATATTGTTAACGATTAATAAAAATATTCTTAAAAATCGTTATATGGTAAAAGACAAAGAGGAAAAAGATATAGTAAATCTTTTCCCTAAAATCGCATTTGTGGATGATGATAGAAATTTTGTTGAAGAAGAGAATGGAAAGGCTCGGAGTCTTACAAATAGATTATTTTTTTCCACATTTGCAAATACAATTCTAGAGACATCTGCAGAAGAAGGTATGACTTGTAGTCACTGCCAAAATCAAAATTGTAACGAACAATGCATCGATATAATCCTTGGGAAAAATATAGATGTTTTGACCATACCTGAAATAGAAAAGTTGCTCAATTATAAAACGAAGCGCGCATTATCCAGTGATATCGATTCGATTTCAGCTTACTTTCAAGATAATTACCGTTCGGATTATAAGATTTCTATTGATCCTAAAACGAGCTTAGATAAAGCATTTTCTCTTTCAACAAAGCTTTATGACCCGATTTTAAAGACAAATATTGATTTATCAAATGTTGGTGCAGGATTGCGAAGTATCTATGTGCTTTCTCTATTGCAAGCATTTCAAGATAAAATGACGAGTAGTACTATTTTCTTAATTGAAGAGCCAGAACTATATTTACATCCAGAACTCCAGAAAAAAATGGCAAGGACGCTGTATGGAATTTCAGAACAGAGTCAAATTATGTTTTCAACACATTCTCCTATTATGCTATCCCAATTTGAGACAAAAAATATAAGAAAAGTTTCAATTAGTTGCACTGAATATGAAACACAGATAACTAACACTACTCTTGATGATGTTCTCAGTGAGATTGGGTATGCAACACAGGATATTATTCTTAAAGATTTTGTGTTAATTGTTGAAGGTAAGGATGATGTCGAAGCATATAAAGCAATAATCGAAAGGTTTTATGAAATTGATTTTTCTAAAATTTGCATTATTGATGCTAAAAGTTGTTTGAGTATTGGAACATATGCCACATTACGGTTTCTAAACAATACTACATTAAAAGATAGTTATGCAGTTATTAGAGACTCTGACACGATGGAGCATAACGATGCCAAAACTAAAATCAATAACCAAATGAGTGAGAATATAGGAAAAGATAGTATCTCAAACTTGAACGATCATATTTACATAACAAAATATAGTTCGGTTGAAGGATTGCTAATAAATCCGGAATATTTCATCTTTAATAAATTGTTCGGGTCTCATGAAGCTATGGAGAGATCAATAACAAGTCGTTTGGAGGATGACCGGGAAAAACATATCAACTATTTTAAGGATCAGAACAAAAAGAAAACAGATAGAATTTCCGATTATGAAGCAAAATATGACGAGATGGCTAAATCTCCTATGGAAAATATAGAGTGGTTAAAACATAATTTACGAGGACACAACCTGTTTGGGTATTTTAATGCTGCAAAGTTGTCTTTCCAAGACATTGTCAATGCAACAGAGTCGCCTGTTTTTGAAGACTTTTTGGAATTTTTGGATAAACACGAATACTTTAAAGCGAGAAAAAGAACCTAAGTACAATAAATTACCAGGAATTTCAATTAAGGAGTACAACAAATGAAAGCAGGAGAAAAGAGTTTAGTAAAATACTTAGCTGGAACCGATCAGGAGTTTGTAATCCCTGTATTCCAACGTCGTTATGACTGGCGAATTGAGCAGTGCAAGCGCCTTTGGGAAGACTTGGTTCGTGTTATTGAAAGTGACTATACTTCTCATTTTTTTGGCTCAATTGTGTCAGTGATTACAACTTCTCCCAAGTTAACTGAATACCTGATAATCGATGGTCAACAGAGAATTACTTCTGTTTCGCTGCTAATGGCAGCACTCTGCAATCTTGTATCTCAAGATAAATTATCGGATGACAAGGGACATGCTGAGAAAATATATAATTCATATTTGGTTGATCCATATGCAGAAGATAAGAATAAGATTCGTTTGAAATTGATTCTGCAGGACCGATCTGTGTATGATCACATTGTGGATCGGGACTTCGATGAAATGCCTGAGGAATCAAATGTCTGGATTAACTACGAATACTATGTTAATCAAATTTTAAAAAATTCAGGTATATATTCAATTGAACAGATATTTATGGCTATTCGAAGCCTCTTTATCGTTGATATACAACTTACACAAGGATCGGATGATCCGCAGTTGATATTTGAGAGCTTGAACTCAACAGGACTAGCGTTATCGGAAGCCGACAAGATACGGAATTTGGTTCTTATGAATTTGCCTGCAAAAATTCAAACAGCATACTATTCAAAATACTGGCAAAAAATTGAAGCAAATACAAATGTAGATCAGAGCACTGTCAGCGATTTTGTACGTGACTACCTGACCATAAAGCTTAGAAGAATACCACGTGCTGACAGAGTTTATTTTGAATTCAAAGACTATTCCCGTAGTGGCAAAATCGAGCTGGAGCAACTGCTTGGCGATTTGTTAAAATACTCCAAATACTATCATACGATTCTGACCGCGGAGCATACAAATGCAGATGTTCAGAAAGCATTGAAATTACTGTTGAAACTTGACAACCACGTAACATTTCCATATCTTCTTGAACTTTTTGACAATTATGATAATGTAATCATAGACGTAAAGAGCCTTGCCAAAGTTCTGCGATTTCTGGAATCTATGCTTTTTCGCCGTACAATTTGCTCCGTGCCAACCAATGCACTGAATAAGTACTTTGCCTCGCTTGAAAAGGACATCAGAAAATATCCGGAGTGGAAAACTCAATACGTGGATATCCTTTATTACGTTGCCTCCAGACGCCAGTCGAGTTCTCGTTTCCCAAGCGATGATGAATTCCGTCAGGCATTGACTACACGAGATATCTATAATATGCAGGCTCGCAACAAGGTATATTTATTGGAAGAACTTGAAAACACAGATAATGAGAAAATTGTGGATCTTTCATCCATGTTAAAAGATGGGAAATTGACAATTGAACACATTATGCCTCAGACGCTGACTCCTGAGTGGAAAGATGCTCTTGGCATAGAGTATGAAGCGATTCATGCAGAATATCTTCATACTCTGGGGAACTTGACACTTACTGCCTATAACTCAAAATACAGTAATCATAGCTTTTTGGACAAGAAAAATACGCACAATGGTTTTAGAGAGAGTAAACTAACGCTGAATAAATATGTTCAAGGATGCAAACAATGGGGACAGGTCGAAATAGTCGAGCGAGCCCAAATATTAGCTGATCTGACTATTCAGCGTTGGCCGGATAACTTGCCTTCGTATCAGCCAGTTGATGAGGCATCTTCGACATATTCGTTAGAAGATGATATGAGTTTCACCTCCCTCATTCTGGAAAAATATGAATTTCAGGGTGTTGAAACAATCGCCGGCATGTGGAGCGAGATGTTTAAGCAGATTTTTCAAAAACAATTTGAACAAGATCCCAGCATATTATCAGGAGTAGCAAATTTCTCCAACAAGTCAAAAACGTCATTATCTGTCTGTGTCGCTGCTGATGCCGCATCCCTTCGTGAAGCACACGAAATCAGCCACAATGTATATATAGAACTCAACCTTAGTACTGACCGAAAAATACAGGTTCTGCGCGATTTATTTACACTATATGGGCTTGACCAGACAGAATTGATCTTTACAGTATCAGGTAGCAGAAAAAAGAAAAAAATTACTAGTAAAGTGCTCGTGCAGAAAGAGCCAGGTAAGGAAAAGTCGCTGACAAAAACATTGGAAAAACAACTATTTTTCTGGGAAGCATTTAATGCTTATGCAATATCAAAATCAAATTTTTTGAAATTGTTTAAACTTAAAAAATCACATCCGCAAAACTGGTATGATTTATCAGTTGGCAAATCGGCTTATCATATTTCACTGACAATTAATACTCAAAAGGACATTTTGGGCGCAGGATTGTACATCGAGAAAGACAAGGAATTGTTTCATCATCTGATGGCATCAAAAGATGCTATTGAAGAGTTTTTGGGGACTCCGTTAGAGTGGAATGATGCCTCCGTAGCATCACTAATTATCGCGCGACGGGACGGTTCAATTGACAGTGATCAAAAACACCTGGAAGAGTATTTTGACTGGTATTGTGATATAGCTATCAAAATAAAAAAGATGGCGGAAAAATTTGGGAATGATCAAATTGAACTGGCGCTGGAATTATAGGCCAATAGTATCGTATTAGCTGGTATGACGAAGATAATTTATCTTTACAAAAGTATTCTCATTACCAGAGGGAGGATCAGACTTTGAATTCAAATAGCGAAAATCCCAGAATCGGGCGAGGCTTCCAGGTGATGTCAGCAAAAAAACTGAGTGAACTCTTTAACGTGGGTTTTGCACTTGAACTGCCTTTGCCAATCGGTTCGCCGGGCAAGAATCACAAATTTGATTGTGTTTCCGAAGACAAGAGAATAGTTGTTGAGTGTAAATGCTATACGTGGACTGATACTGGAAATGTGCCAAGTGCTAAAATGGCGGCCCTTAATGAAGCGGTATTCTACTTGCATTTTTTACATGAATCTACAAAGAAAATAGTAGTTCTAAAAAAGTCGGTTTGTAGAACCAAACGCGAGACCTTAGCTGAATATTATAACCGAATCAATAATCACTTACTTGGAGATATCGGGATTTATGAGATTGACGAGACTGACGAATTGACTCACTTAAGGGTCATTCGAGAATGCGGTCAGAATCATACAGATATCTCGGAAAATCATTCGGAACAGGTGCTTACTATTAACACGCTATGGCATAGTAGAAGTAGCACAGACTGGCAAAGAACACTTGATAGTTATTGGAATCACTTAAGTTTTAAGAACATTTCGGTGGAAAAAGAGCTTGAGATGATTGATTCGAATGAGATCAGTGCAATGAGTGCTGTACAATTCTATGAATTCCTGCATGACAAGTATTTCGTGTGGAAATATACAGCCGCCAACCGACTGGCAACATCAAGAAAGCATCTTGAACGGTATGTTGATGAGAACAGAATGAATGAATTGGAGTGGATACATCGCAATTTGTTCTCGTTTGATTTGGCCGACATAAGTTTAGGGCTGCGAATTGCGATGAATATCCGCGGACTAGGTTCTGCCGGAGCTTCCGGTTTGCTTGCCATTCTATTTCCAGAGTACTTTGGTACGATTGACCAGTTTGTAGTGACAGCACTTTGCAGTATTGAAGGTCTTGAAGAGAACTCACGGTTAGCTGCAATGAAACCAGAAAATCTTACGGAAAAAGATGGCGTTGTTATTATTTCAATCTTAAGAAACAAAGCAGCAGTGCTTAACAAAGAGTTTGCCACTACGCAATGGACGCCGAGAAAAATCGACAAAATTCTCTGGTCGATAGGGAGGTAAAGAATTGATTTAACTTATGTCTGTGTATTGCCATTCACGATCACCAAACACGTTTCCTTTCAGTTGACGCAAACCAGAAGTTTATACATATCAGGCATTGGTAGTTGAGCTTTATCAGTTTCCACGTGGTTGGATTTTTGGCTTCCGTTCAGATCGATTTTTATATTGTCAAAATATTCTTCTCGCTAAGATTTTTATATAAAGGAGTTAATTGTGATATCCAAAGAACAAATTGCACATGATCTAACTATGGTATATTTGAGTAATAGGTACGGTGTGGATGTACGAGGAGACTTCAAGGTGGATTCAAGTTCTAATGACCAAAATATCACCGGAGTAAATGGATCAGGAAGTGTGGAAACTTATCACATTCCCAATGTCAAAGACCCCCAACTTATAAAGGTTGGAACAGGTGAAAAAATGTTTTTGGGTTTCGAAAAAAAGAAAATAGTTCAATCAGGATATTTAGTAGATGATATATTTTGTAATATGATTGGAGAATACTATCTTGCGTATACACATTTTCTTAAATTTTTGGAGGATAAGCAACCAAATACTTAATGAAAGCATCAATCGTGGCTCCGTCACACTAATGTACTCATAAGTTGCAAGAAATCTTCAAGGGCGGCCATCGTATGTGGCCGTCCTTGAAAATTTGAACCGAGATGTTTAGAACTGAAAAATACTATTACAATTTTGTGTAGTGGGTGCCATTGCATTTTGGACATGGCGGTAATGTATCTGAATTTTGATCAAGAACTACCCGCTGAAAACAATTGTTGCACATGTATGTTCCTTTTCCTGGTTTTTCACCTGTTGTTGGCATAAACGTGATCTCCTTTCCTTTAGACTATATTTTGTAATGTCGTTTGTAATATTACAAAATATAATAATATCTAAATTATTGTCCCATTATTGTCTCTTCAATGACGTGTTTCCGATTTAGACGATGTATTGATCATAAATTATCCGCAAAAATTTCGAGAAGAAATATATAATAATTGAAAAATATATACAAATCCATCAAAATCAAACTTAAAAGTGATATATTAATTAAAAAGCAATGAAAGGAAAAAATGATTGCGGATATTCATAACAAAATAAGCAGAAGCGGATCCAATCTCTCCGACCGGTTGGAAGACCAGTTAACCGGAGATTTTTTTGGTGTCTTGCGGTATCTTCCATTCAATGCGGGGATGATGAAGATCTTGGCTGGTTCAGTTTACCCGAAAGAATTATCATCGCATTTCGATAATTTACTTTGTGATTTAAATGAATACGAGTATGGGGATAACTTCATCCGGTTCTGGCCGCCGGATGAAAATGGAGAAATAGACGTACTTATTGACATGCCGACAATGACAATCGGAATCGAAGTTAAATATTTGAGCGGACTATCTTCTGATGATGATATTTTTAATGACAGCTATGAAGAAGCAGAATTTATGAAGAGCCAAAATCAACTTGCAAGAGAGTCTCGTATTGTTGAGAAGTATGGTAAAGACAAGAGAAAAATGCTTCTTTTTTTGGCGCAGGAAGAAGATGCTTTTAGTACATACAATAAGATTGTGGATAGAAAAATAATCAACAATGGAGTCGTGTTCGGAGTTGTTTCCTGGCAGGATGTACTGCAGGAATTACGAAAATTACAGATAGCGGATCCGTACCAGCAGCTCATGCTTAATGATCTTTCCAGTTATCTTATTAAAAAGGGATTCGAGAAATTCCGTAGTTTCCATGCGGATGATTTGCCAAGCATCGAACCAGATAATGGGTTTCTTTTTGAGGCTTCAGTGTTTGATTTCCATAACATCATAAATATTTATGTATCAGGAGGAGGGTATTATGAATTCAGGTGAGAATATTGTAAATGCTTTTAGTGTGGTTGCAAAAACATATGAAAATATTGATAAACTGATCGAATATTGCCATACGATGTGTGCCAAAAAAGAGACGCACTATGCAGCGTCTGTTTCGAAATTCCTGCGTTTCAAGTCTGACAATGATTGTGATGGTTGGTATATTCAAGAATTCTTTCTTCTTTTCCAAGATACGAATGACAAGAAACTAAATAATGGCTGGCGGGACGGTCCCCTATATGTTATGGAGATTAACTTGACTGAAAAAGTTGTTCCAATTGTTTTTCTTTCGAAGTTTGAATATAACGATATTTCCGAATGGAGCGCTGGCTGCTCTCCATCAAATTATGATGTGTTTTTCGAACCTCTTCGGGATGAAAATATGATTATAAAAACATATAGTGATAAGTCGGTGAGAATTGCACCTCCTTCAGCTGGCAAAGAATTTAATGAATTCTGGTGGGGACTAAAACAGGTCATCACCAAGGAAATCCCTCTTATGGATGTAACATCAATAAACTTGAAGGAAAAAGTATTTGGGACGTTTGCTACGCTTTAAGAGCAACGACGACTGAATTCCTTTTTGTTTTTTGAGCGGTGAATTGATAATCCGAATACAAATGGAGGCTGCAAATGAATGCTGAAAAAATATGGAACAACATTATTGCTCAACTAAGTGATTCTTCTGAAGAGATAGCAACAGTTCCCAGGAACAGTAGAGAACCACTTTGGTTTTCTGCTTCAATCGAGAATGGAAATTTGTATATTAATAATGCCACGAATCATAGGCCATCAACATCCCTGTCTATAAAAAGGAAAATTTCAAAATCGGATTTTGAAAAGGTATACCCATACTATTTTCGTTTGGCAGATGGAGAAACTAATCTTGTTAAGGAAGTAGCTGCAATTTCAATGAATTCCGCATACATATACGCCCTTATTGCTAAATTTGAATAGTCTATGTGAGTCAAGACAAGTATGTTGCTTATCGATGTTTGGCAATATATGTAAATGCATAATTCAAGGAAATGTCATTTGAAAGAATATAATTGCGCGAAGGTAAACATATGATTAGATGTCCAATATGTGAAATAGAAAATACTGATGATACTATATTCTGTAAGAAGTGCGGTGTTAACTTGTCTAGTGCTTTTGCAGCGGCACGAAAAACTGATAACAATCCTAAGAATGATGAAAACGAAAAAACAGAAACAATATTCTCTAATTCCACAAGACACGAAGGCAATGCTATATCCATCAGAATCGCAGCTATTTTAATATTTATTGTTACCGGTTTATGGGCATTTTCTTCGACTGAAAACATCAAAAATTTGATTTCGTTTCAATCAAACATCAACACAGAATTAATTTCAATGTATGCAATTATGATGATTTTCGGTGTATTTCTCGGAATAGAAGTACTTAAAAAATCTGCGTCCGGTTATAGTTGTGGTCTAAATATGGGGGGATATGCTATGATCTGGTATGGATATCAAGCCATATCATCTCAGACAATTGGATATTTTATGGCTATTCTATGTGCTATTTCTTTTTTATTGATTTTGTCAAATTCTAGACAAGTTGATAAGGAACATCGATCAACCGATGATGTCGACATTCGACTGATATATTAATCTGCCCAACCGATAAGACTTGTAAAAAATAGTATGGTGGTCAACCATTGATAGTCGTTGAGAGTTATAATAATATTAAAAATTATATATTGATGTTTTCTGCAAGAACTATCAAGGAGGATCTTTGGCACTAATTATTTTGGAATGTTGGGTGAATTTCATTGCCTATGGCACTGTAATATTTCTGATTATAATTTTTATTGCCCCCCAAAAGGTCAAAAATATTACACCGCCAAAAAGCGATGTTAATTACAAGTCTGAATATTTTAGAAATATTGGAAAACTACAAAGCAACTAAACTTGCATGTAAATGAAATAGATAGTTAGTATGAGGCGTTAAACGATGAAAATCAAAGTCTACTGGCCACAATGCGGATCTGCTTTTTACAAATACAGAGAAGATATAATTGATGCATTCTGGGTTGAATGCACGATGCAGGAGGCCGAGAAAAATGTCTTTCCCCTTTTAACTGATGAGCAGGTTAAAGAAAGCCTGAAATATTGGCACCCTCAAGAGGAGGATCATCCCGATTTACCATTTTCTTACAAACAACTTTACTTTCTGATTTCTAAGGACCTGAAAACAATCATTCCATTTGCTGCACATTTTCCATATGCGGGTCAATGGAATGGATATTGTCCATTTAGGGAAATAGGTGAGAGAGAGATTAATGATTTGCATGGGATTCCAAAAATTGTACTGACGGAAGAAGAGCTTGCGAACAATTAGTGGAAAGGCAATTCTGTAATTATAAATCCGTGAATCTATTTTTGATTGTTGAAGGTGACTCTCATATGGTGAATCCAGGGTGGTTTATATGATTGATTGGGATCATGACGGAGATGTCGATGTAGAGGATATTGGGTTATCGGCCATGCTTCTGGACGACCTTAGCTCAGACGAACAACGTCGCGATAAACATAAAAAAGGCTGTTTGGGCGGCTGCCTCGGAACGGCTGTGATTGGCCTTGTCCTTGCTGGGACTATTGGATTAATCATTGCGATGTGCTTGTGAATTGATTAAGGTGCTTTGAAAGAATGAGTAGAGTGATAGAACCTTACAAGTAGTCGATGTATTTTTTCTGGATTGTTCTTTGAAGTGAGTGTTAATTTCAATGCCAGAGTACGAAAAACAAGTAAGGGTATTTTTGGTAGATTAGAAGTACCGCATGGGGGGCGGACACATTCTTGGACTGTTTAAGCCAATAAATCTTTTTGTCCAGAATTTAGTCTACCCCCCATGCTCAAGTTTAGTCCGGCGGTCACACAAGTCCACTTACGGCACGCGTCTTGGCATGTAATATATTCTGGACGGATATTTTTACTGGACTATCGGCGCTCCAGTTGAGGAGACGACTGTTCTGAAATGTGCCAGACTTTCCGATTATCTTCAAGTGAATACGGAATAGGTTATAGGAATATGACAGCAGAGTATCCATACAACGCAAAGTGTTATGGCTCAACGATCAA
>Ga0123339_10000179_pt1 | contig 61048 bp, 50 predicted proteins | sample lystaG_FD_89956 | JGI IMG/M metagenome (GOLD analysis project Ga0123339, IMG submission 89956) | Glacier valley bacterial and archeal communities from Borup Fiord, Nunavut, Canada, to study Microbial Dark Matter (Phase II) -... | ecosystem: Environmental > Aquatic > Freshwater > Ice > Glacier ...
GTGCTGGTCAGCAGCTTTGCCGCACCGTTGGCGGTGACGCTGTTGTGGGCAGGGTTGCTCTGGTTGCTGCTGCTCCTGCTGCTACCCCGCAGTTGGGCGGACGAGCGGGCGCGAGGCTGGTTGACAGCAGCGGTGACGGTGGCCTTCGCCCTACGCTTCGGCGGCATGGTTCACCCCCAGTTCATCAGCATTGATCTCAACTTCCAGGCCGAGAAGTTGGCCCAGATCGTGCGCTTCTTCAAGGGCAGCGGCGAGAACTTCTACTTCCAAAGCGAGTTGCCGAATGGCACCCCCGTGCCGTACCCCAGTGCGTTCTACGTGCTGCTCAGCCCCTTCAGCCTCTTGCTGGGCGGGGGGCGGGAGAGCGACCAACTGCTGCTGCGCTTCGCTGCTGCCATCTGCGAGGCGGGGGCGGGGCTGGCGGTCTACCGCTTCGCCTTGCGGCTAGGGCCGAACGCCGCCCTGTTTGCGGCCAGCCTGTTCGCGGTCGGCCCGGCAGTTTACGACCTGCTTTCCGCTGGTACCCTGAGCAACGTCTTCGGCCAAGTGATGTTCGTCGTCGCCTTGGCCTGTGCCGTTGAGGTGCTGAGTCGCAGGCGCAGCGAGGCTGGTTACGCCCGCTGGCTAGCCGCCTACGCTGGGTTCAGCCTGCTCACGCTGCTCGGTCACTACGGCTCGGCCATTGCTAGCGTCGTGGTGACGGGGACGGTCGGGCTGCTCTGGCTGCTGTTTGCGCCGTCGGGGATGCGTGGGCGCATCTGGCCGCTGACGGGCGTGTTCGTGTCCACCCTCATCGCTGCCTACTTGCTCTACTATGTTCACTACAACGCGCAGATAGGTGGGCAGATTGCCAACCTCTTGAGCGGTGGCAAGCAGTACCACTCCGCCGAGTTTAGCATTCGCTTCGACCTGCCTGGCTTGTTGGGCGACGTGGTGCAGGGGCAAGGCTGGGTGATCTTGCCACTGGCGATAGTGGGTGGGCTGCTGCTACTGCTGCAACGCAACACTCTACTTGCTGCTGAGGGAGACAACACTGCCACCCGCCTTGTGCTGCTAGGCTGGACGGCTGCGGGGCTGCTACTGACCGCCAGCGGCCTGTTTGATCGCTACACAGTTCGCTACAATATGATCTTGCTGCCGCTACTATGCGTCTGGGCGGGCATCGCCCTACAGTGGCTAGCAGGTCGTTCCCGCTCGCTGGCTGGCGGCTTGCTGCTCGCTGCTGCCACCTACGCATTGGTAGTCTGGGCGGGGGTGGTGCTGACGGGCTATCACTGAGCCTGCTGCCCTGCGCTAGCAAGACAAAGGGAGCGCATGGTTGGTGCGCCCCCCCATATATCAACCCTGTACTACTTGCCCAAGTCCTTTTCGCGGATCACGGTTACTACCTTCTCCGCTTCCCTGTCCTGGCCGGTAGCCGCCTGCTCTTGGGCCTTCTCTGTACCCTCGGCGTGCTGCTGGGGAGACTGGTACTCGGCCTGGCGGATGTCGAGCAGTAGCAGGGCGAGGTCTGGGTCTTCTGGCCCCTGTGGGAACCACGCCTTCCACTCGTCCTTCCACAGTTGACGGATGCGGTCGCGGTTGCGGTCAACCTTCACCGTGCCGCTGATCGAGACATAACCCTCTTTGGCCGAGTGGAAGAAGGCAAGGCCAACGTTGGGGTTGGCTTCGATGTCGCGCCCCTTTGTGGTGTCCATGGTGCTGGCAAACCAGAGGTCAGCGTCAGGTAGGCGTTCGGCTTGCAAACGCATTGGGCGTGAGTGTAGAGTACCATCGCTGGCGAGGCTGGTCACCATCGCATGGTCATAATTTTGCAATAGGGTGTGTAGCTGATCCAAACTCTTGTCATGGTCGGTCATCTTGGTGTATGCTCCTTTTGGTGTAGGGCGTTGGTCGCCGATTGGGTCGCAAGTTGTCGAGAAAGTTTAAGCAACTAGTATGCCAGCTTGCTGGCGGCATGGAGGATTGGATGGCAAACTTCGGTCAGATGCTCAAGCAGGGTGCATTTGGGCAAGCGTTGATTGGCAGCGGGCTGAGCCTGGCCCACTCGTGGCGGGCGCGTGGGGGGCGGCGTACAGCGATCTTCGCGGCCAGTGGTCTACTGCTACCTTACGCCGCCGAGTATGTGGGGGTCAACCTGCTCAAAGCAGTGCGCCACCATAGCCAACCGCAACTGGCGAACGTACCGCTGCCCGCCGTGTTGGGCTGGTTCAACATCACCTACGCCAGCTATGCAATGGTAGAGCGCATCTTCGCTGGGCTGGGGCATAGTCGGCGCAGGCTGGCCTACCCCGCCGCCACCGCTGCGGTTGCTACCAGCCTGGATTTGCTGCTCGACTGCTTCGGCCTCGACCAGGGCTTGTGGCAGTGGAGTACGGATGGCCCCTACGCCAGCGAGATCGTCGGGCCGAACGGCAAGCATGGCATCCCAGTGCTGAACTACGTCGGCTGGCTGCAACTGACCAGCACCGTCACTGCCCTCTACCAGGAGCTAGCTGTAAAGCTGGCGGCGGACGAAGGGCGGGGCAATGCGGGGACAGCAGCGGCTGGGCAGCAGGCCGCTCTGCTAGCCCTGGCCTACTATCTGGTGGCTGCGGGCTGGGCGGTGGCGAACAAGAAGCCGCAGTACCTCCTCTACTCCGCCCTCTTTCCCCTTGCCCTCATTGCCGCCGCCCGCCCTGCTGGCAACATGGTAGCGGCCTGATCTCGCCAGGCAAGCGAAAGGGGCGCATCACGTAGATGCGCCCCCTGCTAGCCGCTAGTGTCTAGTCCTCGTCCCGGTCGCGCTCCCAAAGAGCCTCGTAGCCGTCGCCCTTGATCATAGCGACCATCTCCTTGTACTCGGCCTGGCGCAGTTCGTTGAGGGCAGCGGTGCAGACGCGATCTGCCTCGTTGCGGCTCATCTCTGAGGCAACCAACCGCTGCTCAATTCGGCCCAGGATGCCGACCTCGACGAAACAGTTGATCGTCTTGACCCAGGGAACACCGAGGATGCCGTGGATGCGGCCAAACTGAGGCCGCTTGCGCTCGATCATCGCTACCCGTTCTTCCATCGAACCAGCCTGTGGCATGACCTCGATCAGCGGGCCAACCTGTCGGTTGCTGCGTGTATCTACGACCAATGCCCGCCGCAGCAGGGGGAAGAATACGGTCATCACCTCGGCCTCATCAATCCCGGCCATGATCTGCATCATAAATTGTTCTTCGTCCACCCCAGTCGTCCTCCATTCCAGGCTATCACCCACGCAACTTTGCCAAGCTAACCCCTGTATTATAGCAAATGTGGTGGGTGAAAGACAAAAAGAGGCGTGTTAGAATCTGCGTGGCACCTTTCTGAGCTGGCTACTGGCGCAGGTGGAGGACTAGTTGCACCCAGTCTACGCCGACCCAGTGCGCGCCGTCGCTGGCACTGCTGCTCAGGCGCAGGGTGTTGCCGCTTTGCCGCAGACCACTGCTGACTGGCAGGCTTAGTACAGCCCAGTTGTTGAAGCGGCTACCCTGCCCATGCGTGAAGGGGAAGCGGCCAGCAAAGCTGATCTGCCCGTTGCTGAGAACCGTCCCACTGTATTCTCTGGTCGGCAGGCTGGAGTGGTCGTCAAGTGCGCCCGCCAGCAACCACTCTGCGGTCAGCACCATGCCAGGGGTGATCGTGGTCGGTAGGTCAAAGTTCCAGTCGGCCTGGGTCTGGCCGTAGATGATGTCGGCGTTGCCGCTGGGATTGCCGTAGTTGGCAAAGGCACTCAGTTCCTTCTTCAAGATTACGAGGCTGCCACTGACAACTGTGGTCGCGATTGGGTCGCTGTGGAAGATAGTAGCAGGGTAGGGGGGTGGCAGGGCGAAGGTTGGGGCGGGATTACCCAGCGGACGGTGGATCGCCAGCCAGAGCATCTTGCTCAGTTGCGCCCGCGTGCCAGTCGCGCCGGGACTGTAGTTGCCGCCGCCAGTGCCGTTGACCACACCCCAGCTAGCGGCAGCCTCTATGTAGGATGCTGCCCAGTGGTCAAACGGCACATCGGCGAAGGTGGCAGTGGTGGGCAACAGCAGCGGCCAGCCAGCCGCCCGGACGATCAGCTTGGCTAGCTCAGCCCGCGTCACGTAGTCGTTGGCGTGGAAGTTGCCGTCCGGTTTGCCGCCCACCACGCCGTAGGCTCGCGCCGTCTCAATGTAACGATAGGCCCAATAGTCAGGCTGCACGTCGGGGAAGCTAGGGGTGGCGGGGTTGAGCAGCGGCCAGCCGAGGACAGTGACGATCATCTTGGTAAACTGCGCCCGCGTGGTGGTGTCGTTGGGGTGGAAGTTGCCGTCGCTCAACCCCCCCACTACGCCTTGACAGGCGAGGCGGCTGACGTAGTGCAAGGCCCAAGAGGTGGCTCCAATGTCGGCGAAGTGGCTGCCACACTCGGTTGGGGTGACGGGCTGCATGGCACCCACGCTGCTCTCGTTGCCCCAGAGGTCAACCGCAGTGACGGCCACGTACCAGGTCTTGGCGTTCAGCAGCGCAAGCGGGGCGGCAGGGTTGGCAAACTTGAGCAAGCTGTATTGGGTAGCCGCGTCGAGGGTGAGGGCTGGCAGCAGGCTGGTGACGTTCACCCCCGCCGTGTCGGTCACGTAGATGTGGTAGGCGACAGTGCTGGTGGCTGGGCGGTAGCTGGCCCAGTCGAGGGCGAGGGTGCCGCTGATCGCCGCATCGCTGGCAGTCAGGTTGACGGGCGGTTGGGCGGGCGCATCGTGGCGCACCTGGGTCAGGCGCAGGTTGTCTACGATCACTTGCTGGCCGGGGTGGGGTAGGCGCAGGCCCAGCTTGAGGTTGCCGATTGCGCTGAGGTCGATCCGCGCCGATGCCTCGCTGAGAGGCAGGTGCCAGCGGTTGAGGCCGCTTCGCAAGGGGGACTCCCACCGCTTGTCGGTGCCGCTGTCGTTGGCGAGGCTGGCGTAGAACAGGCTGCTGGTGGTGTCGCTTTCCGGGTTGGTCACATCCAGGCTGAGATAGTCGTAGCCGCTGATATTGCGCGGGCTAAAGTTGCCGTAGTTGGGCAGGCGGTAGAGGCTGGCGTAGGAGCCATAGCCCGACCCACCTGCGTAGTCGCCGCTGAAGGTGAGTAGCCCCGCCTGCTGGCCCTGGGTTGCGCCCCCCTGAGTGGCGGTCAGGCTGAAGGTGGCGGTCAACTCCCGCGCCCACCGCGCTGCGCCGCCCTGCTCGATCAGGTTCACCTCCTCTGGCGACTCGAAGCCGCTGATCAGCGTCTCGTTGACCGGCTGCAAGACATCAAAGGGCTGGGCTGCTGTGTAGGCCAGATAGTCGCTGCTGCTACTGTTGACCCGCACCCGCCAGTACCAGCGGCCCCAGTCCTGGGCAAAATCGTAGCTGTGGCTTGTACTAGTCAGAGCATCTCTAACGGTGATTGAGCTGCTGAAGCTGGGAGTGCGGGCCAGTTGCAGGGTGTAGCTGATTGCCCCATTCACCGCCCGCCAACGGAAGTCCACCGTGCTGCCCAGGCTTGCGCCCGCGTAGGTGGGGTAGATCGGCAGGGGAGGCTCCAGGTTGACCACTGGCTGTTGCAGGCGGCGGGGATACACGTCGGCATTGTAAGCGGCGATGCGATCCGTCAGGCGGGTGTATGGCTGGTTGTTGATGTTGACTAGCCCCCAGCCGTAGTAGCCGCCGAACTGGGGGCCGCGCTTCATCACCGGGTCGTCCGACAGCTTGAACCAGTGCATCCCGACCACTGCTGGGCGGCGTAGCAGTTCGCCCAGGTAGATGCGGTAAGCGTCGGCGCGGGCATCCTCGTCGCTGAGGGCGGCACCGGGGAGTGGTGGGTTGTTGACCTGCCCGCTGTTCCAGGTGCGATAGCCCATCTCGGCAATCAGCAGCGGCTTGTTACTATCTGTCACCGCCTTGTCTAGCGCGTGCAAGGTGGGATTGGTGGGGTTGTTGCTGTAGATGTCGATAGTCAGCACGTCTAGCCAGCGGCCCGCTGCGGCAAAAACCTCGCGGTCGAAGGGGACACCCAGCATCCTATCACCCAAGACTAGCTGGTGGGGCGCACGGGCGCGTACCGCCGTGGCCGTCACCCGGTAATATTGGTCGGCGACGAGGGCCAGTAACGCACTCTTGTCAGCAGCGGCGCGGTTGGTTGTCACCTGGGTAGTGCTGGCGACGCTGCTGGGTTCGGTGCCAGTGAAGCTGCTGAAGCTACTCTGCCAGGCGGCGTTGAGGCTGGCGACCGTAGCGTAGCGTCCGCGCAGATACTCCACCCAGGCCCGCTTGCCATAGCTGCTGCCCGGCTGCTGGATGAAGTTCTCTACCACGCTGTTGTTTGCGCTGTCTACGTAATAGCCGTCCTTCATCCACCAGATTTCGCCGTCAATGTAGTAGCCCATCATCCAGGGGTCGGTGGTGTAGCTGAGGGGGATTAGGGTATTGACCGTGTTGGTAACAAAGTTCGTCCAGGCTGGGTCGAACACGTCGGGGAAGACAGGGTTGATGTGCGGGAAGTTGCCGTAGCTGAACAGCAGGTTGAGGGTGGCGGGCATCCCTCGATGGTACATCTGCTGGTTAGACCAGCCTGCTACCGTGTTGAAGTGCCAGTCGTCATGCACTCGCTGGGCGGTCTGGGCGTTCCACTGCTCGAAGCTGGTGTAGGTGTCAAAGTTGCGCCCATAATAGCTGTCGCTGGTGCCGTCACCCTCATAGATGTTGAGCGAGTTCACGCCGAGCGAATAGAAGGCGTGGCCTTCGGGGGTGACCAGCCACCACTTGCCTCCGGTCTGCGCGGTGCGAAAGTAGCCGCTGCTATTGCTGATCGGCAAGCCCAGGTAGCCGCCGTACTGATCCAGGGCGGTAGGCTGCTGGCTGGCGGTAGGCTGCATGGCTGGTCGCTGACTGGTCGCTGACTGGTCGCTGGCCTGCGCTCCCCCACCGCTGCTGACTGCTAGCAGCATGGTAAGTAGTAGGCGAGCCACGATGGCGTTCTTGCTCATTAATTCCTCCTCGTGTGTTGATCTTCCTCTGCCTTATAGTCATGCGCTCTACAGTTGCTTCATTGCAAGATGGCAACCGCCCCACCAGCAGGCTGATGAGGCGGGAGATGCAACCGGGGGAGACGGTTACTGAGGGATTACCTGACCCTATTGGCGGCGGAAGGGCCATGTGGGGGGAGACCCTGCTCGCTCATCGCAATGTCTACCAGCTTGGTCAGTTGGCCGCGAGTAGCGGTTGCGTTGGGCCGGAAGTAGGGGAGGGCTTGTGCGTCGCATGGCTCACCAGGGCCACCGCAGGGGAAGCCACCAACGATGCCCCGCCCGTAAGCGATCTCAATGTAGCGGTAGAACAGGCTGCTGCTCGGTACATCAGCGAAGCTCTGCTGGTCTTCAGCAATCGGGTCGTCGTTAAAGTCCCCAGCCTGCACGATGATCTTGGCAAGTTGGCCGCGGGTAGCATTGGCGTTGGGCCGGAAGTAGGGGCGGGCCTGCTCGTCGCATGGCTCACCAGGGCCGCCGCAGGGATAGCCGCTGATCACGTCGTAGAGGGCAGCCGCTTCGATGTACTGGTAGAAGATACTGCTGGTTGGCACGTCGGCGAAGCTCTGCTCACCCGCCCCGCTCAGCCCACCGCTGAGCAGACCGAGTGCGCCCGTGCTGATCTTGGCAAGCTGACCGCGAGTGACATTGTTGTTGGGGCTGAAGGTGGTTGCGCTGGTGCCGTTGACTACGCCCAGGCAACCGAGGCGGGTGATGTAAGGTTGGAAGACGCTGTTGCTGATGTCAATCCAGGGGACACGGCAAGGGGTGTTGGTCGGGGCGACCGTGCGGGTTGGGCGTGGGCCTACAGTCGCGGTGACGGACGGTACGGGAGTGCCGTTCGCTGGCGGGCAGCAGTAACCGACGGTAAGGATCATGTAGTCAATGGCGGTGTCGTCCTGCATCAGCATATCCAGGTAGCCATTGCTGTTGAGCAGGCTGATCAGGCTGACGGGGCCGCCGGGGGTGGGCAGGTTGTTGAGGTCGAACAAGTAGGTGACAGGGGCGGTGCCAGGCGACCAGATGGCCGGGAAGGGTGCGCCGAGGCCGCCAGGGTTGCCGAAGTGGTGGCCCCAGGTCCAGGGGTTGCTGCCGCTGGGGGCTACGCCCAGGTAGATCGCGTCGTTGCCTGAGCCACCTTGCTGAGCCTTGACCCGAATCTCCAGGGTTGCAGTGCAGATGGTGCTGTTGTCTAGCGGGCGCAGGTTGGCGAAGGTGTGACCGAAGACGCGGTTCGGTGCCTGCTCGTCGAACTTAAGCCCCGGTAGGAAGCCATGCGAACTCATATAGGTGTAGAGGCCAGGGCCGGGGACTGCCGTCTCAAGCGGGGCGGCGAACTGGTCGGCGATGCCAGCGCGGGTGGTGGTGACGTGCGGCGTGCAGTCGCAGCAGTAGTTGACGCTGAGGCTTACGAAGTCCACCATTGTGTCGTCACGCACCAGCACGTCGAGGTAGCCGTTACTGGCAATCTGTGCTAGGAGGTTGAAGCTGCCGCTCGTCCCCACGGGTAGGGCTGCGAGGTTGAGGTTGAAGGTGACAGCCGGACTACCCACCGTCCAGGGGGTGCCGATCAGCCCCGGCGAGGAGTTGCCGCTGCCAATATAGTGTGTCCAGGCGAAGCCGCTACCGCCTGGTGGGGTGAAGCCGAGGGCGATGCCGTCGTTGGTTGGGATGTCCTGCGTGGCCTTGAGGCGGATGGTCAGGGTGGCCGAGCAGATGTGGGTGTCGTTCAGCGGAGCCAGGCCCGTGAAGGTGTGACCGAAGCCGCTGTTCGCGCTGGGGTCGTCGAAGGGGCGCAGTGGGGCTGGGGCAATGAAGTTGGCGAGGTTGGTGCTGGGGCTGGCTGGCTCGGTCGGCAGCGTGAAGTTGTCAGCAATGCCCGCTGTCAGGTTGAGGCTATAGGGCTGGCAGCACTCGTGGGTGGCTGTCGCCGTTGGCGTGCTGATCGCAGTGCTGGTGGCAGTTGCCTGCGGCTGGGTGGCGGTGGCCGTGCTGGTACCAGTGCCAGTGGGGATGCGGGTAATAGTGGCGGTGGCGGTCGCGGTCGCCTGCGGCTGAGTGGCAGTTGAGGTGGCCGTGTCGCAGGGGTTGCCAACCGGGTCGGCGCAGACGGTGTTAGTGGGGGTGGGGCTGTTGCAGACGGTGCCAGCCGGACAGGTCGGGGTGAGGGTTACTTGCTGGCGGGGGGTGGCAGTGGCGGTGACAGTCGGTTGACCCTGCTGCTTGCACTTGCCCTCGCTGTCAGCCTGGAACAGGGTGGCAATCTCGCTCGCGCTCAGGTCGCGGTCGAACAGTTCCAGCTCGTCAAGCCCACTCTCTAGGAAGGTACCTTCGCCTGTCTTGTGGCTCTTGCCGATCCACAGGTTGGCGGCGTTGGTGATGGTGTTTGCGCCCGTGGCGTTAGCGGTTGCTACCAGCACATTGTCCACGTAGATGTTCAGCCCAGTGCTGCTGCTGCGGTCAACCGTGACGGCGATGAAATGCCATAGGCCGTTAGTCAGGGCGGGGATCGCTGGGGTGGTTGCTCCCCAAACCGTCCCGCTACCGTCGCTAAACTCGAAGCGAAGTTGATTGCCAGCCCGCACCAGGGCGTAGCCGCGGTAGTTAGTGCCAGAGCCAAAACTGCGCTTGTCCACTACACCTTGGGGGCCGGAACTCTGTAGCAGCCTGATCCATCCGTCCATTGCGAAGTTGCCAGTGCCGAAGTTGAGGCTGGGGCTGTTGGTCGCCTCCACATAGCCACCAAGGAAGTAGATGGCATTTGCCACCTTACCCGCGATCACTGAGAGTGGGGTGAGCCAGTTGCCGTTGTTGGCGTTCACGGTGATATCGAAGGCGGTCGGCCCTGCTGCCTCATCGAAGGGGTACCAGGCGACCATGTTCGCTGGTGGGGTGACGCAGGCGCGGGGTTGTTGGGGGGCCGCATTGCTGTGCGGCTGGGCCAGGCTATTGCTGGCGGTAGCGATCCCCGCGCCACTGCTCAACAGCAGAGCCAGGGTCAGGACGATAGTGGACAACCGATGCTTGTTCATCACAGACTATCCTTTCTCATTGTGCCTCATGCCAGAGGCGGTGCTTGACGGCAGACCCGGCTAACTCCCCGGCCAGATCACTTTGCCTACCTCTATTCTAGCACGAGGGGCTGTGCGATCCTGTAGGGTCTTGTGGCGAGTTGAGCGGCAGAGGGGCTTGACCTGCGGCGGCTGACGTAGTAGGATGGGGAACGCAGCAGAGTGGTGGAGGAGCAACCAATGTACGATCTCAATTTGTTTACTACGCGGGTGCAGGAGTTGATCCGGCGCGTCACCCCCTACGACGACCGCCGCCGGGCGACGATGCAAGACCTGGCGACGGCGGTCAACCTCAGCCGCTCGGAGTTGAGCAACCGCCTGAACGCCAACAAGGGGGCGAAACTGACTGCCCGCGATGTGCGGGCTGTGGTCAGCACGCTGGCCGACTGGGGAGCGATCCGTACGCAGGGCGAGGCGTTGGAGTTGCTAGCCCTGGTGGAGTGTCCACCCTTCACCGCTGCGGACTGGCTGGCTCCACCCCTCGATGCGTTGGCTCCTCCTGCAACCACGCCCCCAGCGGCTAGCTCCGTGCGGCTGCACAACCTGCCGCTGCGCCAGACCAGCTTCGTGGGCCGCGAGCGCGAGATCGGCACCATATTGCAGTTGTTGAGCCAAACCCACCTGCTGACTCTGACCGGTGAAGGTGGCTGTGGTAAGACGCGCCTGGCCCTCGAACTGGGCGACCGCCTGGCCGAGCGGTTCACGGGCGGGGTCTGGCTGGTGGAACTGGCGGCTCTGCGCGACCCTGCATTGGTGCCAGCAGCGGTCGCCCGGGTGCTGGCGGTGCGCGAACAGGCTGGGGAGCCGATCTTGGACGCGATCTGTATTGCCCTCGGCGACCGCGAGTTGCTGCTAATCCTGGACAACTGTGAACACCTGCTGACCGCCGCTGCCAACCTCGTGTATGGGCTGCTGGTACGCTGCCCTGGCCTGCGCGTGCTGGCGACCAGTCGGGAGACGCTGCGGGTGGCGGGCGAAGTGACCTGGCGGGTGCCGTCACTCTCCCTGCCTGCTGCCGACGAGCCGATTGGCCCGAGCGATCTCACCCGCTACCAGGCCACCCGCCTCTTTCTAGAGCGAGCGAAGGCGGCCCAACCTGGCTTCCACCTGAGCGAACGAGGGGTGGCGGCAGTGCGCCAACTCTGCCAGCAGCTGGATGGCATCCCGTTGGCAATTGAACTGGCAGCAGCCCGCCTGCGGGTGTTGAGTGTGGAGCAGATCGCGGCGCGCATGGGCGACCGTTTTCGCCTGCTGACTGTTGGCGACCGCTCGGCTCTGCCTCGCCAGCAGACGCTCAAGGCTCTAGTGGACTGGAGCTATGACCTGCTAGAGGAGGAGGAACGCACTCTCTTTCGCCAGCTAGCGGTCTTCAGCGGCAGCTTCGATGCAGCAGCGGCGGCAGCCTGCGTCACGCCTGCTAGCGACGCAGATGAGATGCTGGATCGCCTGGGCCAATTGGTGGAGAAGTCGCTGCTGGTGCGTGACGAACAGGCAGAGATGCAGTATCGGATGCTGGAGACGATCCGCGAGTATGCTGCCCTCCAACTGGCGGTCGGCGGTGGGCTGGCTGCAATCCAGGCCCGCCACTTCGCCTGCTATCTTGCCCTGGCCGAGCGGGCCGAGGGGCAGTTGACTGGCGCGGAGCAGGCTACCTGGTTGGATCGCCTGGAAGCGGTGCAGCCAAACCTGCGTGCCGCCCTCAGCTGGGGGCTGCAAGCTCAACCGACAGAGGCGTTGCGGCTGGCTGCTGCACTCTGGCGGTTCTGGATGATCCGAGCGCACCTGAGCGAGGGGCGCAGGTGGTTGAGCGAGGGGTTGGCTGCCGCCAGTAACCCACCCCCCAGCAGCGAGGCCAAAGCTCTCTATGGTCTCGGCTTCCTGGCCCTGACCCAGGGCGACAACGCCGCTGAAGGTTACTACGGGCAAGCGTTGGCTATCCAGGAGCGCGTTGGCGACCGCGAGGGGGCTGCTAGCTCGCGTAATGGCCTGGGTATCGTCGCCCGCAGCCGGGGTGACTTTGGCCGCGCCCGCGACCTGTTCGAGCAGAACGTGGAGGTCTTTCGCGCCCTGGCCGACTATCGCAAGCAGGCCGTTTCGCTCAACAACCTGGGTGGGTTGGCCTGGGAGCAGGCGGACTATGCAGCGGCGCAACCCTACTTCGCCGATTGCCTCCGCATCTTTAACGCGCTTGGCGATGAGCAGAGTATCGCCAGCGTGACCAACAATCTTGGTCAGGTAGCCTACAAGCAGGGCGAATTGGCGACTGCCCGCCAGTTGCTGGGCGACAGTCTGGCCCGCCACTACCGCTTGCAGAACAAGGAAGCTATGGCCGACACCCTGACTACCCTCGCCGAACTGGACATTACTATCGGCCAGACTGCCGCTGGCGTGCGCGGCTACGCTGCCGCCCAGCACCTCCGCGCCGTCAACAGCCTTGTTCTCACCGCCAGCCAGCAACTTGAGCAGGCAGCAATCCTGGCTCAAGCCGCCCAGCAGTTGGGGGAGGATGAATATCGCGCGGCCTGGGAGGATGGGCAAGAGCTACCCTTGGGTGAGGTGGTGGCGAGCAGATTGCAGCCGCAAGGGGCCGCTGCCCAGCCTTAGTGCTGTTGGTGAGCCAGCACCAGCGACTAAAGCCAGGGCGAACCGCTCGCGCTGGCCCACCGTAGCCGTAACCATGCGGCCCTCACCATTGGTCTGTACCATCATCAGTGCGCCGAGGTTGCTCAGGTCGCAGACGCAGAGTTGGCCGCTGCTGCCCAGCGGTGCCGTGCCGCCATTCGGGTTACGCACCACCAGGCGCGTCCAGGGTGGGCCTTGCAGGTAGTCAGCTTCGGAGGTCACTTCGTACTGACTGATCCGCTGGCGTAGCCCACTGTCATAGAACTGGCTGCCACCGGGGGCTGGGCTGTAGAGGCGCACGCACCATGCCCTGCTAATGCCGAACACGCGCTCTACGCGGGCGTACATCTTCGCGCGCTCCTGCTCGTCGCTGCACGAGTAGAGCAGGCGGCTGCGGGGGTTGAGGTGGAAGCGGCGGCCCGCCATCGCGCAATACTCGGCCAGCATGATAATCGCCTTCGCCCCACCCATGATACAGATGCGTTCGCCGCTGCTCTCGCCGTCGATCAGGCACTTCATCGCCTCTATGTAGTTGTCGGTGAAGCTGCCGCTACCCGCCAGCGCGTATTTGATCGCCGCCGCACTGAAGACGCGGGCAGCCTCTGGGTTGGGGTCGAGCCGTTGGGCGACCGTGACCATGTGCAACCGCTGGCTCTCAGCCATGTCTGGAAAGAGGTGAGCGTGCAAGTTGGGCATCAGGGCAGTCAGGTAGAGGTAGAGTTGGTGTTGGCGCAGCGGCAAGGCGGCTGCTCCCGTACCAACCCCGGTGCTGACTGACACGTATCTCAGTTCGCTCAGGGGGACGGCGGGTATCTCGCGCCAGTTGGTGATGCGGTCTGGGCGCACTCCTCGCCGCTGACACCAGTCAGCATAAACGGGGTTGGCCTCGCACTGGTAGGCAAAAAGGCGTAGGGCCAGGGCGTTGAATACTCCACCACCCCAGGCTGCCCGCTCCTGCTGCTCGTCGCCGAGGGCGGGGCAGGTGGCTTCTATAAAAGCCCCAATGTCATCGGCCAGTTCCGCCTCCAACCAGCCCGGCTGCTCTTGCGGCTCGTGCATCACGAAATCCTCCCTCGTGTGCTACGCCGAAGCGGTGCTGGACAGGTTGAAGGGGTTGAAGTCGGTATCATAATCGTAAGCATCGCTCTGCTCGGCCTGCTTGAGCCTACCAACCACCAGGTAAGTAAGGGGAGTTGCTAGCATCTCGTACAGTGTTTTTAGCAGCCACTGGCTGAGGACATAGCCGACCAGCAGGCCTCCATCCAGGGTCAATGCGTCGCGGCCCAGCAGAGCAGAGAAGGCCAGGGTGCCGAAGATCACACTATCTAGCCCTTCACCAATCAAGGTGCTGCCGATGGTGCGTGTCCACAGGTAGTGGCCTTTGGTCCAGACCTTCATCTTCGCTAGCACGAACGAGTTGGCGAACTCGCCTACCAGGTAGGCAACGAAGCTGGCAAGCAAAATCTTCCAACTTAGGCCGAAGATGGTGCTGTAGGCCAACTGATGCTCGGCCCCCGCTGCGTCGGGCAGCAGACTGAGCAGGTAGATCGCGCCGACCGCCAACAGGTTGCAGACGAAGCCGATCCAAATCACCACACGGGCCATGCGGTAGCCATAGACCTCGGTTAGCACATCGCTGACGATATAGGCGACCGGGAAGATGATCGTGCCACCGTCAATGCTAAGGTTGCCATCGCTGCCGAACAGGTGGAAGGGGTCGAGCGGTAGGGTGAAGAAGCGCGCCCCGCTGAGGATGTTCGCCATGATCAGGCAGGTGACGAACAGGCAGGCGGTGACGACGAACCAGGGGCTAAACCGGGCCGCAGGGGGGGCTTGGTACTTTTGCATGGGGGCTGGTCTCCGATAGGACAGATAATGTCAGGTTTGCAAAGTATAAGCTGCTCCCTGTCCGATGTCAAGTGTGGGCCAACGATCCTGCCCTTTGTGAGGCTGGCTAGCAGAAACCAGACTCGCTGCCAATCCGCTGGTAGGCAGCCTTAGCAATGAGCATCTGCGCAGTCAGGGCTGCTTCACCTTCGGCTGCATCTTCTTCTCCAGGCGCAGCAGTCGTTTCTCGATCCCGGCTAGCTCTTTGGCACGCTGGCGGCGGGCGAGGTCGCAGGCGGTAGTCGTCAACTGGGCAGCGACAGCGTAGTTGCGGGTGCGGTGTTCGTGGTGCATGGCTAGCTCGATGTAGGGAAACAGCAGCGGCGTACCCTCGGCCACCAGTCGCTCCCAAAGCAGGGTAGCCTCGTCACTGCTACCCAGCCGCTTGTGGAGGGCAGCAAGGCGGGCGATCACTGCGGCGCGTTCGCCGCTACCGTCCGCTCGCTCCAGGGCCAGGCTGTAGATCGCAATCGCTCTTTGGGGCTGACCCTGCTCCTCGTAGCAGCGGGCTACCCCCAGTAGGTCGGCGGAGTATTCCAGAGCATCGGGGCTGCTAAAGGCGGCGCAGAGGTGCTGCACCAGGGCGAGCATCGAAACTATATCCTGCTGGTTGTGGTAGAAGACGCGCCGTAGGGGGGCAGCGTTGCCGCTACGCAGGTAGTCAAAGTAGAGGGTGGGGATCAACCAGCCTGGCACGTCTGCCGAACTACGCCGCAAGCCAATCACTGTCTCCTCAATGTTGCGGAGGGTACAACTTTCCAACCGTCCGCGCCAAACCCGCCGTGAGGGGGCCAGCAAGTCAAGGTGCAGAGGCTCGCTCATGCCGAAGCGCATCCGCGACATGGTGTAGCGCGTCTGCAAGAGGGGCAGGTCGAAGCAGCGACCGTTGAAGCTGACGATGCTATCCAGGCCGAGTTCACGACAGCGCAGGTTGATTGCGTGCAGCATCGCCCTCTCGTCCACGAAGTCGCGCATAAAGAACTGGCAGACCTCGAAGTGATCGCCCGCGATGTAGCCGAGGCCGACCAGGAAGGCGTAAGTGCCAGTGCCGCCCGCCAGTCCGGTCGTCTCAGTATCAATAAAGGCGGCGCGGCGCAGGTCGAAGTCACAGAAACTACGCTCTTTGGTCAACAGGGGGAGCAGGCTGGGTGTGTCGTGGCCGAGGGATGCGCGCAAGGGCAGGCTGCCATGCAGGCCATCCAGGTGGTGGCGGCTGCGGACAAGATAGAAGCTACCGGGCGGCGTATCCATTGTCCCGCCACGCATCACCTCATGGATTGGGCGGGCGGGGCGGGTGACCAGGGCAGCGGGGTGGGAGCGGTCGAAGGCGTGGTAGGGGATGAAGGGGGCGGTGAGCGGGCGGCCCTCGCTGCTGATCTCGCGCAGGTCATCTTCGGTGCTGGGCGGCCCATCGTGGGCATGGCTGCTCGTGCCAGCCCTCAACTGACCCTTCATGCTGCTGCTCATCAACTTGAGACGCTCTCTAACATCCACCTATCTGTAGCCCTTTAGCCAGAGGATACTGCGCCCGGTGCGCTTGTTTACGCCGAGGCGCGCCCGCTTGATGATCGTCCGCACCAGCAGTTCGTAGTTGATCATGTCCTGGTCGAAGCGGAAGCGGCCCTGTTTGGTACGAACCTCACACCAGGCGATCTGCTTGCTGCCCATGATAGTGTCTACCTGTTCCATCTCCCACAACTCCAGCCAATGCACTTGCAACACGTCGCGCCCGTCGCAGTAGGTGAGGTGGTAATCGTCGGTCACAAGTTCGATGTTGCGCTTCAGATAGTAGCGCAGAGCCAGCAGCGCAGACGGCAGGCCCAAGCCAATCGCCAGGCAGGTGAACTGCCCAAAGAAGGGGATGAAGAAGCCAAGTGCCTCCATCAACAAGACCGCCCCCAGCATCGTTGCTGGCACCAGGTAGAGGGCCGCCGGGTAGTAATAGCGGGTAACATTGCCATGCGTTTCCATGTTGGCAAGCAGGCGGCCCTTGCGCCGTAGTGGGCGGGTGGTGGCAGCAGCACTATCTTCGTTCATGAGTTATTGTAGAACAGCTTTGCTGGCTTTGTCAAGTTTTCGCTGACTCCCTTGCCGCAAGCTGAACCCCCTTCACCATACAACACAGTGGCAGTGGGCCAACGGTTCGCTGCATATGCTACGATGGCAGCCCTGCTCCTTGCGTGTGCTATAATGACGGCACGCCAGTTGCGGAAGAAGTACACGAGAGGAGACCACCGGGTGAGAGTGATCGCAGGTACCGCTCGTAGCCGCGCCTTGAAGGGGCCACCCGGTGCTGGCACCCGCCCGATGACCGACAAGGTGAAGGAGGCTCTGTTCAACATCCTTGCTCCCTTCGGCTTCGAGCAGGCGCAGGTGCTAGACCTGTTCGCTGGCACTGGTTCGTTGGGTGTGGAGGCCCTCTCGCGGGGGGCAGGCCACGCCGACTTCGTGGAGCAGAACGCCACCGTCTGCCGCATCATCCGTAGTAACCTGGAAACGACTGGCCTGGCTGAGCGCGGCAAGGTACATCAGCGTGCCGTCGCCCAGTTTGTCAGCAGCCCGCCACGTGCAGAAGGCACGGTTGTGGCTTATGATATAATATTCGCAGACCCACCCTACGCCGACCCCACGATCCCGCAGATGCTGCTGTCGGTGGGCGAAGCTGGCTTGCTGGCAGCCGATGGGGTGTTCGTCGTCGGTCACTCGTCTCGCGTTGGGCTGGACGAGCAGTACGGCTTGCTGCACCGCATCCGCCACCGTAGCTACGGCGACTCCGACTTTTCGCTCTACCAGCTTGCCGCCGAACCACCAACCAACAAGGAGTGATGCTCAGTGGAGAGGATCGCACTCTATCCTGCTACTTTTGACCCGGTAACTAACGGCCACCTGGACATCATCCAGCGGGCGGGCCGCCTCTATGATCGGCTGATCGTCGCTGTGTTCGATAGCCCGGCCCTCAAGAACGTAGTCTTTAGCCTCACGCAACGTAGCAGCATGATCGAGCAGGCGTTGGTTGAATTGGGGCTTGAGAATGTGACGGTCACGGGTTATAATGTGCTTACCGTCGAGTATGCCCGCAAGGTGGGCGCGCAGGTGATGATCAGGGGCATCCGCAGCAACACCGACTACGATTGGGAGTTCCAGCTAGCCCGCGTCAACCACCAACTCGCGCCCGATGTGGAGACCGTCTGCCTGATCGCCAGTGCTGAACACAGCTATGTCAGTTCGACGATTGCGAAGGATGTGGCGCGCATGGGCGGCGACGTATCCAGCCTGGTGCCAGCCCACGTTCACCTCGCCCTCAAGCAGGCGTATGGTAAGCTGGGCATCTGAAGGGGGGATGAGACTTGGATATTCAATACCTGATTGACCGCCTGGAAGCCCTGATCGTCGCGGGCCGCAAGGTGCCGATGACTAGCAAGGTGATGATCGACGAGGAGGCTCTCACCTCGCTGGTCGACCAGATGCACGCTGTCATCCCCGACGAGATCAAGCAGTCTAAGCGCATCCTGGCCGAGCGCGAACGGATCATTGACAACGCGCACTCTGAGGCGGACGAGATTATCCGCATGGCGAAGGAGCAGGCTGACTTCATGTTGCAGGAGAAGGGGCTGCTCAAGGCCAGTCAGGAGCAGGCCGACCGCATCATCCGCGAGTCGGAGGAGGAAGCCGACCGCATTCGGGTGGGAGCCGACAGCTATGCCTCGCAGGTGCTGACCGACTTTGAGGAGTTGTTGGCCCAGCAACTGCGCGTCGTCCGCAACGGGCGCGCCCGCTTGAGTAGCGGCGGTGCTGCCCCTGGTACTAACGATGCGGATGTGGAGAAGGGGGACGTGCTGCCAAGCAGTCCGCAAAATAGCCAGCCGGTAGCCCGCAGCGGTGTCTTTCGCCGCTAGCCTGCCTGCTGCTACTGAGGATTAACCTCTACGGTAAAGGGCTGTGGGTCAATCGTCTTGCACTCGCTACTGCTATGGTTGACTTCGCCTGGCTTGATGCCCGCCACCACCGTTGTGGCTGGCCTCTGGCACTGCCAGACTTCGTAATGGATGTGTGGGCCGCTGGAGAAGCCGGTGCTGCCCATCTCACCCAACCGGTCACCGCGCTTCACCGCATCACCGTCCTTGACCGCCACCTTGCTGAAGTGGCCGTAGACGGTGTTATAGCTCATGCCGGTAGCCGGGTTGACGTAGCCGAGGATGTAGACGGCGTTGCCGTAGCCAGTACCATCGGCCCGATCCTTGAGCGTGCCAACCAGCCCACGTTCGGTGGCGTGCAAGGGGCTGCCGCTGGCGGCACGGTTGCCGACGAAGGCAAAGTCGAGGCCGCCCAACCCCTCGTTCTGCCAATGTTCGGCGTTGGTCTGCGTAATGCGCCAGTCGTCGCGGCTAGGGTCAATCGGGCGGCCCCAAGGCTTGTCCTCGTCGTTCGGCCCGCGGTAGTCACTGGCGGGCGGATGGGTTCGCCCCTCATCTTCACGCCGTACCCCCCCTACTTGCAAGGCGGTGAAGGGTGTACCGCTGTTGCCTCCCGACCAGGAGCTAAAGACCGGCTTCGCCTGCTGGTGGGTAAGCAGGGTCAGCACAATGACTACACCAACGAGTAGGGCCGCCCCTGCCACATAGGTAGCCTTGTTGCTCATCCTCGCCCCTTGCTGTGCAATCATCGTCCTTACCTCCACCTGAACATATGTTCCCCTATTATGGCGCACATTCGTTCGCTTGTCAAGTGGTTGGCAATCAGGCGAGTTCATGCCTTGAGGCTATCTGCCAGCGAGCATTTTGTTCCTCTCAGGTTCGCTGATCAACAGGCCCCTATTGGCCCTGTGTAAAGCTGGTGCAATATCCTCTGGTTAGAGCAAGGTGCAGTGGCTAACGACATGGGATTGGTAACAACCTACAAGGTCTACCTAGCGGCCTTGGTAACATCTGGCTTTTTATCCAGAGATGATAGGGCAGAGCGCAGCTTACTAGCTAATCAGCAGTGCGTTGGCCTAAAGTTGCACTGGCAACTGCCGTGTGTTACAATTATATACGGCTAAACCATTAAACCGTTGATAGACAGCGCGCTGTAACCAACTATAGAAAGGCTAAACTATAAAGAAGCACATGATTGCCACCTTACCACTCCTAATCCTCCTCATCATGCCGCTTGGCAGTGCAGCCAGCCCACAGCTAGCGAAGCCCATGGCTCCCAGCCAACCACAGGTGGCACCGCCACCAAGCTGGTACGTCTACAGTCAGGGAGGGAAGCAGCTAAGTGGCAACCACATTCAGATGACTAGCGCAACCGATGGTTGGCTGGTCAGTGGTGAACAACACCGGCTCTACCGCTACAATGGCACGACCTGGACTTCTACAGATCAGAGTGCAGTACAAACCTTTGCCTTCACCAGTACTAACCAGGGGTGGCTCGTACGGACTGACCTAACTGGCATCAGCTTTCTCAACTACAATGGTAGCAGTTGGCAAGTTAGCGATGTGTTCACCAATACTGGCCCCAATGGAGCCACGTACAGCGTCAGCAGTATGCAGTTGTTCGCCAATGGTGGCGCAGCTTTGGGCCTCATTACCAGTACGCAGCTATCCAGCCCTGTACTCTTTCGGCTACTCAATGGTCATTGGTCTGCCTCGACCAGTGGTTCTACCCGTCTCAACTCTGCCACAGTGGATGCATATAGCTTCCTCAACGCTAACGAAGGCTGGGCGATCCTCGACGGTTTTGTCTTCCACTTTGTAGGAAGTGACAGGACACAGATCAGCAATCCTTGTGGCTCCACTGAGCCATGTAGCCTGACCAGCATTGCAATGATAGGCCCGAATGATGTCTGGGTAGGTGGAGTGCATGGTCTCGGTCAGCCATTTAACTTTAGGGGTCTGGCCCATTGGGTTAGTGGAACCTGGCAGCTGTATGATCTGGACTCAGGTGGCATAGGTACTCATGAGGTACCGGTGCTAACCTTTTACTCACCCACCATGGGTCTCATGACTCGCGTACTACAAGGACGTACACCTGTAACCTATCGCTGGGACGGTAGCACATGGGCCGGTATACCGTCTGGCCTCCTTCCAGAGGGTGTTGGGCCGTGGTACTTTACTTCACCAACCGAAGCGTGGCAAGCAACACAAACTGGTGGAGCTTTGCACTACCTTGACGGTACACTTAGTATGGTAATGCTACCTGGCTCAGTAGTTAGCCTCAGCTTTGTCAGCCCAACTGAGGGCTGGGCCATTGGCACCAGCCTGCTGCATTACTATGCCCCCTGCTCCGATAGCTACAGCGACGTACCCTCCACCTACTGGGCCTACCAATACATCCATGACCTTAGCTGCCGTGGGGTGCTGGCTGGTACGGGTAGCGGCAACTTCAGCCCCAATGCCGCCACTACCCGCGTGCAGTTCGCCAAGATGATCAGCCTGGCACGAGGCTGGGCGCTGCTCAACCCTGCTACGCCCAGCTTCAACGACGTGCCAGCCAGCAATCCACTCTACACCTACGTAGAGACGGCGGCGGCCAATGCTGCGATCACTGGTTACCAGGACGGTAGCTTCCGCCCCAACCTATCGATCAGCCGGGCGCAGACTGCGCTAATCCTGGTGCGGGCTTATGGCTGGCCGACGAACACGGCGGGCGGGCCGCACTTCAGCGACGTGCCGAGCGGCCACTTCGCCTATGCAGCAGTGGAGACGGCCTACAACCGGGGGATTATCAACGGCCTGAGTGCGACAACGTTCGCCCCCAACGCGAGCGTGACGCGGGCGCAGATTAGCAAGATGCTATACCTCGGCATCCAGCAGCCAACTGTGCCAACTACCACGCCCACCGTATCCGCCAGCAGCACAGTGACTGCCACCACCACTCTAATCTCCACCGCCACAGTATCTGCCACTGCTACTCTAACCGCCACCGCTACTCTAACCCCCACCGTTACCCAACGCTAGGTGCGACCATAAGACTCCCTCAGGTAGCAGCCTGCCAACCCAGCGAGCAACAACCAGGGGGTGCATCCAACCGGATGCGCCCCTCTTGCTGTCAGCTCATCCCCTTCTACTTCTCTGGCACGACCTTGACTGTGCGGCTGAGAGTAGGGGCGGTGCCGAGTGGGTGACCCTCGCTGTCGCTGGCGGTTAGTAGCTGGTCGGGCTGGCCGTTGGCGTAGACGCTGACCGCCAGGCGGTAGTCACCGGGAGCAGTATTGCCGCCTACCCAGATGTCGCGGAAGTCGGTGAAGGTCTCGGCCAACCGCCAGCCTGCTGTCTGCTGATAGCCGCCGAAGGGGGGCAGTGGCAGTTGGCTGGTCACTGGCTTGCCTGCTGCGTCCACCAGTTGCACGTTCATCGTGTAGCTGCCCTGCAAGGCTGGCTTGCCGCTCGCCTGGTTGTCTACCCGCCAGTAGAGGACGAGCGGGAAGAAGTCGGCGCGAGTGGTTGTCACGCTAGTACCAGCCCCCTGCGTCAGGTTGTCAGTTGGGGCGAAGGGCAGCCAGGCTTGCCCGCGTGGTTCGTAGTTGAAGCCGAGCAGGGTCAGGCGGTCGCCGTTCGGTGCGCTGTAGACGTTGGCGGCGTAAGTTTGCGGGCGCGGGTAGTAGCTGCCAACTACGCCGTTGAAGTTGAAGCTGTAGACCTCTAGCCCACTGAACTCGCCCCGCTTATCCTCCTGAATGTAGTTGCCGCTCAACCACCACCAGACCGAACCAGCCCACTGCTCATCCGTCTGCCGCTTGTCCTCCAGGCGCACACGGGTAGGGGATTGCAGCAACCAGGCGCGCCGTGCGCCATTGATCACCCCCGCCTCTGCGCTGTCCAGTTCGCGCTGGGTGCCGCTGATCACTAGCTTTGGCTCGATGCCGTTGACCACCACCTGCGGCAGGTTGGCTGGCCCTGGCCCATGGATCATGTAGTAGTCTACAGCCGACTTGAGGTAGCCGGGATAGACGATGATCGTGTCGCCCACCCTCATGTGTGTCTTGATGTACAACATCGCCCCGCGCCAATCCTCCTTCGTCGCCACCTTGCTGTAGTTGTAGCCCGCCAATGCCCACAGCGAGAAGCCCAGTAGTGGCACTACCGCCAACAGAGCGAGCCAGCGCAGATTGAAGCCCCTCAGCGCGACCGACTCCTCTCGGTCTTGCGCTTGGGGCTGCCTGCCGACTAGCGCAAACACACCATCAGCAACCAGTAGCAGCCAGGCCGGTAGCGCGACGATCAGGTAGCGGGCCTCGAACAGCGGCGCGCGCAGGGTCAGCAGCCAGAACAGGATGATTGGCACGAGTAGGTAGCAGGCTAGCAGCAGGGTTGGGTTGAGCTTTGCCGTTGGCAGGCGTGGGTCGCTGCTGATCCCCTTCGCCATCGCGGGCGTGAGGTGTGCGCTGCTGATGGTTCGGCTGGGGCTGGGGCTGGCTGCTGGCTGACGCAACCCTTGCAGGGTCGGTAGTAGCAGCCCCACCGCTACCAGCGCAGCAAAGAGCAGCCCGCCAGCCGTCTCCCAGACCACTCGGCCCGCTGGTAGCTGGTTGAGGCTGAACTTGACCACCACGGTCTGCGCGATCTCTAGCAGGCTGGTCGGTTGGTAGAAGCGGCTGACAGTGGTGCTGCGAAAGAGGAACTCGGCACGGGTAATCAGGATCGGCACGAAGGGCAGCAGCAGCAGCAGGGTTGCCAGCCCCCACTTCTTGCCCAGCCGCTTCTTTGCCAGCAGGTGCGCTAGCAGGTAGTAGCTCAACTGCGCGCCCAGCACCAGCACCGCCATCGCGTGCGAGGAGAGACTGAGCCAGGTGAGCAGCACGTAGAGCAGCCAGTCACTGCCTCGGTTGCTGCGCAGGGCGTGCAGGAAGGCGTACATACTCGCCAGGGTTAGCAGCACGACGAGGGTGTACATCTTGGCTTCCTGCGAATACCAGATGTGGAAGGGAGCGACCGTTAGCAGGCCCGCTGCCAGCAAAGCCTTGACACGTCCGGCCCTCCCCCAGAGCGCACTAGCGAAGGCATAGAGCAGGGGGATGGTGGCCGCGCCGAACAAGGCACTGAGGGCGCGCACTGCCGCCTCACTGTCGCCAAACACGCGCATCCAGCCATGCAGGATCAGAGTGTAGAGGGGGCCATTCGCACTGGCCTGGGTGAAGTCGGTTAGCAGGCTGCCGAGGTCGGCCTTCGCCAACGCCACCATGTCCGCTTCATCAAACCAGAAGCTCTGCTGGTTAATCTGGTAGCGGCGCAGAAAGAGACCCAGCCCTGTCAGCAGTACGACCACCAGCAGCGGCCACCAGCGGCCCACCGCCGCGGCCCGTCCTGGTAGCTGGGTGCCACGCTCGTCTGCCATGCCACTCTCCTGCACCACAACACTGTTCAGCCGATCAGCCAATTTGAACCTCCGACCACCTGAACCCATTCAGGTAGCTAACCTTTGCATCACTTCGCGCACCTGGGCCGCGATATGCTCCCAGCCGAGGCTGGCGACCAACCGCCGCCCACCCGCTGCCAGCTTTGCCCTCAGTATACCGTCGCCCGCCAGCCGCTGGATCGCTGCCGCCAACCCTGCGGCATCGTCCGCCTCCACCAGCAGCACGTTCTCACCGTCAACCAACTCTGGCAGCCCCTCCATCCCTCCTTGTGGGAGAGGATTGGGGTGGGTACTGACGGTGGGCAGGCCGTGCGCCAGGCAGGCTAGTAGGCTACCACGCCGCAGACTCGCGCCGTCGCGGAAGGGGAGGGCAGCTAGGTCGCCCGCTTGTAGCCACTCGCTGACCGCTGCTTCTGGCAACGGCCCGCTCCGCATTATACGCTGATCAAGCTGCAACCGCTTGCTCTGCTCCTCAATGTAACGAGCGAAGGGGCGATTGGTCGCGTCGCTCTCGCCAATCCCCCCCCCAACTATTGCCAGCCGATAGCTAGCTGGTAGCTGCGCCAGGGCGTGTAGGATAGTATCTAGCCCCTTGCTCTGGTTGAGCAGGCCAAAATAGACCAGCAACGTGTCCCCCTCCGCTATCCTGTGTGCTAGCCGCCAGCCCCTGCGCTCGTCAGCCGTCACCCTACGGGCTGCAATGTTGCTGCCAATGGGAATAACGCGCACCTTCGCCCCCCAGCCGCCCACCTGCGCCGCGTCCTGCGCGTTAGTGACGATAGCTACGTCGCTGAACTTGAGCAACAGCCAGTTCGCCAGCCATCGCAACCGCCCCGCTTTGGGGAACAGGTAGGGAGGCAGCAGGTCATGGAAGGTCGTCACCGTGCGGGCAGGATTGCCGCGCAGCTTGAGGTAGAGGGGCAGCAGGTTAATGGCTGGGTGCATCGCATACGCCCCGGTCTGGTACTCGATGTTGAGTGCGTCGATTTTTTCGCGCAGCAGTAGGCGATGCACCTGGCCCAACATCCCCCAGCCGTAGGCAGCCGCGAGCGGTGCGCCAGCCGCTCTATCTGCTGGTTCTAGCCCAAGTGGCTGCCTGACGACCAGCCTGCCACCTGCGCCAGCGGTAATCACCGGGACGGCCAACTCGCCCGCCAGCTTGCGGGTGTAGTCGCCCACTCCCCCCGGTTGCGGCGGGTACTCTGCGCTGAGTAGGGCGAGGTTGGGGCTGGCCGCTGGCCGCAGGTAGCGGCGGTAGCCGTTCGCCAGCACTTGCAGTCCCGCCCGCAGTCTGGCAGCGCGCAGCGGTCGCTTGTGGCCTAGCAGCCACTTGGCCGCCTCAAGCGCGGTCTGTTCACTTTCGAGCAGCAGCAACCAGCGGCGCAGCCAGCGAGCGCGGCTAACCCCCTGCCACTTGGCGACATAGCGCACCTTGCTAACGTTGAAGTTGATCTGGCGGCGAGCTGTTGCCTGCCCGCTACTCTGGCCCTCGGCGTGTACTACCTCAGTGGTGGGCAGGTAGGCAACCGCCCAGCCTGCCTGCTTCAGCCTCCGCGCCCAGTCTACCTCCTCACTGTACATAAAGAAGCCCTCGTCCAGACCTCCTACCTGTTGGATAGCCTCGCGGCGCAGCAGCAGACACGCGCCGGTCAGCCAGTCCACCTCCTGCGCCACCTCGTCGGCCTGGTCAGCGCAGTAGAAGTGGCGTAGCAGGCCAGAGCGGGCAAATAGCGGTTGCAGGGGGGTACTCTCGATCAGCAGCGTGGTGAAGGTAGGGAAGCGGCGGCGGGAACTCTGAGCCGTGCCGTTGGGGTAGCGCAGGCGTGGGCCGACCATGCCTAGCTGTGGGTTGGCCCGCAAGTGGGCAAGTAGCAGGGCGAGGCTACCAGGCTGCAATGCCGCATCGGGGTTGAGGATCAAGACGTAGGGGGCAGTAGTGGCGGCGAGCCCCTGGTTTACTGCTGCTGGAAAGCCGCGGTTGTCGCGGTTGGCGATCAGCATTGCCTGCGGGAACTCGTGGCTGACGAGCGTGGGGCTGCCATCCGCACTGGCGTTGTCCACCACTACCACTTCGACCGCCACTGCTTGCGCGTAGCAACTAGTGAGGCAGCGGCGCAGCAGGGCTGCCACGTTCCAGCTTACCACCACGATGCTAACCTCGGCTTGCCCATCCACTGGCTCGATCATGCGCCGATCATACCATATTGTCAGCGGGCAAGTAAAGAGCCGCCCCCAAAAGGAGGCGGCTACCTGCATTGTGCTTGCTCCAGCGATGAGGCTAGACCTTGCGCTGGCCCGTTATCGCGTTGACGATGGTCGTCAGCAACAGCGCGCCAACGAAGGCAGCAGCGATAGTGCCGATCAAGCCCGTGTTCTCATCCTTGAAGAGGTTGAGAGCGTTGAGGAGAACGCCGAGCAGCAGTGCGCCAATGATGCCGACCACGACATTGCCAATCAGGCCGTAGCTGCCGCCCTTGCGGACCTGACCGGCCAGCCAACCGCCAACCGCACCAGCGATGATCCAGCCGATGAGACCCACCCCGTAGTTGATAGCGAAAACTTCCAACATCTTAAGCCTCCTTGTTGTGTGTTTGTTTTGTTACTTCGCTTACGTTTGCGGCTTTCCCCACGTTGCCGTCTTCCTTGCCGCTTGCACCAGATATAACTTGCGCTCGCCATATTTGTTATGCAAATTATATGCCAACATCTGGCAGTTTTGGAACCAACTTGCTGGCTTGTGCGTACCAATTCTCCGCCTACGGTCAGGGGGGCGTGGCTGGGGAAGTGGTAGGCGTAAGTCTTCACGGTTGTCAGGCAGTAGTGGCTGCGTGAAGGTAGGCGAAGCGGCTGCATCTTGCGGGCCGCTAGTAGCCAAAAGCCCCTCCATCAACGAATTGGAGGGGCTTGCTAGTTCGCCAGCGGCGAGTCAGTCCTTGCGCTCTGGTTGGGCAGGCTGAGGATTGGGGCGCACATTGCGGCCATACAGCCCGCGCAGGTTGTTCGCCCTGATCTTGTACAGTCCTTGTAGCGAGCGGGCAACATCGCGCAGCAGGCGCACCTTTGTGCCACGCTCGTCGTGCCAGCGCACAGGAACTTCCTTGATCCTTAGGCCGCGTCGTTGGGCAATGAACAGCACTTCAGCATCAAAGCTCCAGTCGTTGAGCGTCTGGCGGCTGAAGATGTCCTGGGCGGCAGCCCGGCTGAAGCTCTTGAAGCCACAGGTGAGGTCAGTCAGGTTGCGGGTGATCAAACGGTTGGTCAGCCAGGTAAAGACTTTGCCCATGTTCTCGCGTAGCCAGGGTTGGTGGCGGACGATCTCGGCCCCCTTCATCTTGCGCGAACCGATCACCGCGTCGTAGTCCTGCTCTAGCCAGGGCCAGAACTTGTCCAACTCCTCAATCGGGGTGGAGAGGTCAGCGTCGGTAAAGAGGATGTAGTCACCCTTCGCGCTGAGCATCCCTACCCGAACGGCGTGGCCCTTGCCGTAGTTGCGGTCGCTAGCAAGCACGCGCAGGCTTGGCACCTCACCCAGTTCCTGTTTCGCCACCTCAATGCTGCGGTCGCTGCTGCCGTCATCCACCAACAGCACTTCGTAGCTGTAATGCTGCCCTCTGAGGTACTCGGTCAGGCGGTGCAGGCTACTGCTGATGCGTAGTTCTTCATTGTACATGGGGATGACCACGCTGAGGCGCGGGCGTTCTTCGTTGACCAAACCGATCATGCTCCTATCTACACGGCTAAAGCTGGCGGTAGCTTATCACAGCAGGGAGGCAAAGTCAAGCCCAATATGCTATACTGAAGCGAGGAGGGTTGGATGCTACAGGAGAGCCGCTATCCGTTTGTTGCCGTGGTTGGGCAAGAGGAAATGAAAGACGCGCTGATCCTGGCGGCGGTCAACCCGCGAGTGCAGGGCGTGCTGCTGTTGGGCGCGAAGGGGACGGGTAAGACGAGCGCGGTGCGTGGCCTGGTCGAGATTCTGCCAACGGTCAACGTTAGTACCTGCGCCAACGGCCTCGGCTGCCGCCCCGAATACCTGCTGACCGCTCCCGAACTGGTCTGTGCCTCCTGCCGCGACCGCCTGGCCCAGGGCGAGGAGATCGCCACCGATATGCAGCAGCGATTGGTCGAACTGCCGCTCAATGTTGGGGTGGAGGACGTAGTAGGTGGGGCGAACCGCCGTCTGGAGGTCGAGCAACGCCGCCTGCGCTTTGAACCAGGCATCCTCAGTTATGCCAACAACAACATCCTCTACATTGACGAGATCAACCTGCTGGGCAGTGATGTGCTAAACGCGATCATAGACGCAGCCGCGACCGGCTACACGGTGGTGCGGCGTGGGCTGGTGGTTGGTAGCTACCCCTCGCGGTTCACCCTGGTCAGCTCGATGAACCCAGAGGAGGGCGATCTGCGCCCACAACTGCTGGATCGCATAGGTCTGCGCGTCTACGTCAACCCGGTTGCCACGGTAGAGGAGCGGCTAGAAGTTTACCGCCGCTTCAGTGCCTACCAGGACAACCCGGAGGGCTTCCGCGCCAGCTATGCGGGGCAGACCGCGCTGGTACAGGCGGCGATCACCCAGGCCCGCTCCAGGCTGGCGCAGGTGAAGGTGGGGGCCGCGGCAGGGGCGGCAGCGATAGCGGTGATCCAGCAGCTAGGCATCGAGTCGCACCGCACTGAGATCGTGCTGTTCGAGGCAGCCCGTGCCTATGCCGCCCTGGACGAGCGCACAGAGGTGAGCAGCAGCGACGTGGCCGCCGTTGCTCCATTGGTATTGCGCCGTCGCCGCACCGCTGGCCCCGACTACCAGGCCGCCCAGCAGCGCGAGGATGTGGAGATCGGCGCGGTAGTACGCGCCCACACTGCCAGCCTCAGCAAGCTGCAACAGCGGCGCAAGGCGAAGGCTAACCAGACCCACAACGGCGCACAAGAGACAGAGCAGTAAAAGCTACGCCCGCTCACCCAGTATCTCCTTCAACGACAAGCCCAGCCGTCCGCTGCTTGCCCGGCCAATGCTCGTGCAGCAGCCAGCCAAACCAGAGGAGCAGCGGCAAGGGGTAGAGTAGCCAGATCGACAGCCACTCTGCATCCATGTAGGTATACTGGTTGGGGCGCACAAAGAAGATTTGCAGCCACCACACGGCGTAGATGCTCATGCTCAAGGCGCAGAAGGCGACCACGCGGGCAACAACCCACCAGCCGGGCAACAGTGCGCCGAGGGTGATCAGCCAGAGGAGATACCAGGGCTGGAACCAGAGGCAACAGAACAGCAGGTAGAAGAAGAATACTTCAAAGCAAGCTCCCACCAGTGTCGTGCTGCCGCGCCAGAGGCGGAGCATTTGGTAGCCGAGCCAGAGAGCGAGCAGCAAGGTGGCGATGCCGCTGACCAGGTGCGCTGCATCGCGCCACTGCATCCCGCCTTGCTCGAACCAGGACTTGAGGGCGGTGGGGAGCGATACCGTGTATATCTCTGCCCTTTTCTCCAGCCAGAGCGTCTGTGGCCCGTGCCAGACTGGCAAGTAGGCTAGCAGGAGGGAACTGGCTGCCACCACCACGCTGAGGTAGAGAACCTGGGCGCGGCGCAGCGGGCTGGCAGCCCGGTCGCGCAGGCCGTCTAGCCAAAAGAGAGGGAGCAGCAGCAGCGGCAGGAACTTGACCAGGGTACCGACCGCCAGCCAGAAGGAAGCCAGCGGCCCACGCCAGCGTTCGCGCCCGCGGCTGACCACTAGCAGAGCCAGCAGCACTGGGGTGATCATCAGCGGGTCGTTGTGCGCGTTGGCGGCCACCTCGAAGACGGCTAGTGGGTTCCAAAGGTAGAAGGTGAGACCGCGCCAGACCCACTGTGGCTGCTCGCGACGGAGTAGTAGATAGAGCAGCCAGCCGTTGCCGAGGTAAGCAGCGACGGCCAGCAACTTGAAGGCCAGGTAGTTCGCTAGCAGCCCATTACCGGCCAGCTTTGTCACCGCCGCCGCGACTGCTTCCCAGACTGGGCCGTAGTAGCTGGTGGCGGTGTAGGATTGCGGGTTGGTGAAGGGGAAGAAGGGGTCGTCCTTGAAGACAGTAGGTAGGACGGCGAAGGGGTTCTGGCCGTAGACGCTGCTGATCCGCCCGCGCATGATGTAATCGGTGATGTCGTTGGCGAGGATGTAGTGGCTGCCAAGCTGCACGAGGAAGAACATGAGGGGCAGCAGCACCAGCGCGTCACGCAGGCCGCTGCCCACCTTACCCGCTGGCGCGAGGAACAGCACGCGCAGGTAGATGAGGAACAGGACAGCCCAGGCTGCTACCAGGGTGAACCCTGCCGTCTTGTCGTACCGCTCGACCTTGCCCACATCTAGCAGGGGCTGGGTAACGTATCGCCAGAGTGGGTAGCGTAGGGTGATTGCCAGGTAGAGGGTGAGGCTCAAGCCGCCATATAGCCAGCAAACAACCGCCCGCTGGTCAACCCGCTGCTTCGCCACCAACTCTATCATTGCCGCTCCTACCTAGATGGCAAGAGGAGCGTAAACCACACGCTCGCCTGCTCAACCTGCGCTTGTGCTATCGCTCTACAGTTGTTTGCGGGTAGCAATTTGCTCAGCAACCCCCTGGGCGAGCGCGCGAGTGGGGGCGGACAGGCTGCTGAGGTGCGCCCGCGCCTGGGCCATGTAGCTGCGATACTGGAAGAAGGCAGAGAGCAGCGCGACTGCGGTGTAGATGCCGACCAGCCACCAGATCACGTAGTTCTCCTCGGTGATGTTGAAGATCGCCAGCACCGCGAAGACGGTGGAGAGCAGCACCCCAAAGCCGAACAGGAGCAAGAAGGTCGCTAGCTTGGGCCGCCCAGTCATCAGCCAGCCCATGCCAGGTACCACTTCTAGCATAGTGCCGGTCAGGGCGCGGCTACGGGCAGCGGCCATGCTCTTGGGCAAGGCGCGGGGGTGAACCTTCGCTCCATCTAGCACAGCACGGCCCAGCCCGCCGAACCGCTGGCCGAAGTAGTTGCGGATTGCCAGCCAGCCAATCGCCTGCATGATCACCACAAAGAATAGCAGGTAGCCTACGCCCTGGATCGTGGTCGAGGTGAGCAGCAGCGTGTCGTTAAGGGTGGGGCCGAGCCACAACTGGCGCGCCTGTTCAAAGCTGCTGCCCTGGCGCATCAAATCACCCTCTGCTACGCCAAGTAGGAGATTGACGGCATAGACGCTGACGATGCCGAGGCAGAGGACGGCCACCGCCACTTTCGCCAGCCCAGTGTTGAGTGGGCGGCCACTGAGGCGCGGGGCGAGGAACATTATGAAGACCATCAGGCTGAGGACTACCCCGCCAGTGGTGTTTAGCTGGGCGTGGGCGAAGGGGGTGACGAAGTAGCCAGCGTCGCCCGAAGTCTGCAACCACTTTTGAGTGTAGGGTAGAGCCTGGATGATGCCCTGGATGGTGCCGAACAGCAGGAAGGTGGCGGAGATGCCTACGACGCTAGCCAGCCAGGGTGCCTTGATCGGGAAGCTGCTGGCGGGCTGCATGGTCGCCTGCTGATCCTCGGTCAGCCGCCGCTTGTTGTTGAGCGTCAGGTAGATGTTGGAGATGTAGGTCCAGAAGCCTGCTGCCATGAAGCAGGCTGAGCCGATGATCGCAATGTTGCGCCAGATCGTGTCATTGGCACGGGCTGCGTCAGGAGTCCAGCCGAAGCGCACCACCTTGTCGCCTTCGATGAAGCCGAAAACAACCAGCCAGAGCCAGAAGCTAATCATGCCAAAGCTGGCCGCCCGGAAGCTGAAATTGGCGAGCTTGACGCTGGCGATGGGCCGATTGAAGATGCGTGGCAGGAAGTAGTAGCTGAAGCCCATCACCGCTAGCGCAACGCTGACCAGGTTGATGTGGGCGTGGGCGGTGGGGTCGATCTGCTGCCCAGCGGTACCAGCCTTGCGTAGCCACTCGGTAGACCAGGGCAACACCTGGTAGACCCCCTGCACGGTGCCGATGAACAAGCCAATAGCAGCGACCGCAAAGAACTTGGCGATGTAGTAGTCGTTGGCCTTGCCCACCTCGTTCCAGCCGATCAAGTTGAGCAGCCGCTGCTTGAGTGGCGCAGCAGTCGTGATGACCTGGTCAAGCTCTGGTGAGTCTAGCCCACTGGCGAGGGCAAGCTGCTGGCGCAACCGTCGCTGCTTGCGCCCCTGAAAGTAGGTGACGAGGACATTGAGTACCATGATCCAGTAGCCAATACCCATGAAGCTGGCGCAGGCACCAACCAGTCCCCGGTGCCAGCCGTCTAGCATCTGGCGAGCAGCATCGTAGGTGTAGCCCTGTGAGACTACCAGGCTCCCTTCCCACAGCCCCATGCCGATCATGCTGAAGTAGAAGCCGTACACGCCAAAGAGGATACACCAGAACCCCAGGTTGCTGATGCCGCGGCCAAAGAGCGGGCGGCCCATCACGCGGGGCAGCACGTAGTAAATCAGGGCAGTCATGCTGATCGTGCCAGCTGCCACCACTGTGATGTGGGTGAAGGAGAGGATCGAGACCATTCGACCACCGTAGTCGGCATGGCGAATCCAGTCAAAGAAGCCTGGCACACGCATCAGGATGCCCTGGGTTGCACTGAACAGCAGTGCAACCGCCGCCGCGAAGAAGAAGCGCAGGTACCCGCGCTCCTGCCCCTTCATCTCCTCGGCCACTTGCCCCTCACTCAGTAGCGACTTAACCAGTGGGTCGGCCTTCACTGCCATCGCTGGCACTGCCACCGCCTTCAAATTGTTCTCCATGATTGGCCTGCCTCTCTGCTCTCACCAAACCGCAAACGCTTTAGTTGCACACAATTATAGCCATTACTGTTAGAGGGCTGCAATTTGGGGGCGTAAACAAAGCATAAAATAACAGTGGTTGGGCGGAAGCTCTACTTGCCCAGGTTGAGGTCGGGATAACCAACGATAAAGTAGGCGTAGGCTTTGCCGCCATACATGGAGTCGGCTGGCACCTCTACGCGGTAAGCACCCTCGGCCCAGGCACCGCTAGCTGCCATGAAGCGCACCGCTTTGTCGCTCTTGCGCTGCACCTTCTCGAACTGGAGCGAGATCGCCTGCTGCCCGTTGCTTTCTGGCTTGAGCAAGTAGACGTGCGCTTCTCCTGCCTCGAAGTCCATGGAACCGTTGACCGTGACCCAGGTTGCGTCACCCAGCAGGAAGCGAGCAGCGTCGGCTGGTACCTGGTTCTGGAACTGGTTGACCACATCACTGGTCAGGTCAAGAATCTGGTAGAAGCCCTTACCGGTGGTGATGAACATCCCGCGTCGGTCGGGGACGTTGCGGTTTGCGCTATCGCTGCCTACCGCCATTGCTGATGAGGAATCGCCAGCAGTACGCAGGAAGTAGAGTTGATAGACGCTGATTGTACTAATTGCTATGGTGCCGAGGACGATCAGCAGGTAGATCAGCGGGCGCAGGCGGCGCATGATCGGAGGCAGTTCGCCGTACTTGGGTTCCGGCTGCTGGGGCGTGAGGCTCTGCTGCGCGTCCTCTTTTTCTTGCAACATAGGTAGCTTTCCAGGTTGAAACAGCAGGGTCAGGAGACGACCTCAAAGACCTCAATCAGGGGCGGGCTGAGGATTTCGTCAACGCTCGCCTCGAAGTCGCGCACCATCGGTGCATTGGCGAAGTTCTGCAAATCGGGCAGGTCGTAGAACTGCATATAGATTACTACCTTGATGTCACCCTTCTCGGTCTGGCTAGCCCAGACACCCCCCCGATGGAAGCCACTGGTGTTCTGAGCCACAATCTTAACCCCCTGCGTGGCCGCCAGGTAGAGGTTGTGGCCCGGCTGAATCTCCTCACTGCGGGCCGCAGGGACGATGAAGGTGGTCATACGCACAAAGGCCATTGTTTGTCATACCCTCTCCGCCCCTAACGGGCCGGGTGGTGGGGGTGCGTCTTGCACCCAGGCGGGGTTAGCGGTTGGCGGGGTAACGGCTAAGGATGTCTTGCACCTGGTCGTGGCCGCCGTGCGCGATATAGAGGACGATGCCGACGGTGATGATCAGCCCCGCCATGCTCATCAGGATCACAGTTAGCAGGTTGAAGCTGCCAGTACCATGCCCATGACCACCAGCCGGGAGCGCAGCCTGAGACTTGCCGCCGATCCCCCCGCCAGCACTTCCGCCCGCTGCTGCCTCGGTGCGCGTGCGTGCCTCCAGGAAGTCAGGGCTATTTGGGGTCTCTGCTGAACTCTCCTCCACCGTCTCGTCTGCGCCACCCTCGATAGGGGCAAGGCCATAGAGCGGCTCGGCAGAGTTCTCCTCACCAAAGGCAGCAGCGTTGCGCTCGGACTTCACATCCTGCAAGCGGTTTTGTTGGCGCGGGGTTGGTTCGCTCATCATTTACAGTAGCCTCTCTTGGGGGCTGACACGCCTAATACGTGTAGCCGAAGAAGAAGTAGATCAGGGTGTAGGTGAAGAAGAAAAGAGTGACAGCAGCGTAGGTGAGCATCAGGAAGACTGGCATCTTGCCGTTCGCCTCAGTGGTCTGGCCTGCGAAGTCCTCCACATTGCGGCCAAGCTGGTTGGCTGCCTGCTTGCGGTACTTCATCGCCGAAATGGTGAACCAAATCAGCACGGCGATTGCAATGCCCCATATCCACTCGATAGCGTCCAGGTGCCACTGCCACTCCCAGGGGAGAATGTTATCCCAGGGAAGATTGCCACCAGTGCGGTTGATAGTCTCGTTTGGGTCCATCAGTATTCTCCCATCAACTCTTTGTATTCTTCACCGTCCTGCTCAAGCATCCGGTACTTGCTCTCCTCAAAGTTGCTGAACTGCCCCTTACGCCAGGCGTAGAAGATGACAAAGGCAGTGCTGGCAACCAGAAAGAGGGTGAAGTAGAGCATCTCCATTGCCCCCGACAACTCCTCACCCGCTACTGCGTCGTGGGCGTAGGCGGGGCTAGCCATTGCCGCTATAAGCAGGCTGCTTGCCAGCGCAAGAGTAGTGCGCCTCATTCGTTTCATCACTGCACCGCTTTCCAGGCCAGCTTGCTGCTGGCAGGGCGCAAGAGGGGGTTGCCACCCCTGCGCTCTTCTCTTGTGCTACTTGCTGCCGCCGCTAGTGCTGCCAGTGCCGCTGCCTCCGCTGGTGCCGCCAGTGCCAGTGCTGCCTGCTCCACCGTTGCCGTTGTTGCCACCGCTGCTAGGCGGCATTGAACCACCGTTGTCTGCGGGGCCAGTTGAACCATTGCCAACTGAGGAGGAGACCGGGGTGACAACCCCGCTGGTGCCAACCTGATAGGGTGGTGGGTAGATCGAGTTTTGGATTGGGTAGTTACCCACGTCGGGACGCTGCTGCTGACCGCCAGTGCTGGGGTCTTCTACGCCAGTGCTGGGGCCAGATGGGTTGAACTTCGGCCCGATATTCTGTGGGTTGTAGTAGCTGCCCTTGTTTACGATGTTGAACTGGGTGCGGTAGGGGTTCTTGGAGGGGTCTTGTGGGTTGGCGCGCACCAGTTCTTCGCTCCGCTGGAACATCTCAATCGTCGGCTCGCGTCCAGCGGTCAGGCTGCCATAAGGGACAGTACGCAGGAAGTTGACCGTGTCCCAAATGTCGTTGACGGTAAGGAAATCGCCCCAAGCTGGCATGGAGGTGCCTTCTACGCCGTAGAGCAGCGCGAGGTACATCTGGCCGTCGGAGAGCCACGCCTGCTGGTTAGCCTGGGTGAAGTTGAAGGGCTGCGGCTGAACATAGCGAGCTGCTGGCCCCTTGCCGTCGGCGTAGACCCCATGGCAGCCGATGCAATTGGTCTGGAAGACGTATTTGCCATGCTGCAAGCTGCGCGGGCTGGTCGGGATCGGGTTGGTCACGTTAGCCCAACTGTCATCGAACATAGCCTGTACCTGCAAGCGACGGTTCTTGAACGGGTCTTTCGGGTCGTCGCTGGTCAGGCCGCGTGTGTATAGGGTGGCCGACTTGACTTCGTGCTGCTTCTGCGAACGGGCTACCCCTGGCTTGCCGCCCAGGCTCTGCACGTAGCTGATCGTGTCGTTGCGTTCCTCATCGCTCCAGAAGCTAAACTCTGGCATGATCGACTTGACGCTGGTGTAGCGTGGGTTGTAGAAGTGGGCTACGTGCCAGTCGTCGGGGTGCGCGCCACCCTCCTGCGACAGGTCGGGGCCGGTGCGCTCCGAGCCGAGCAGCATCCCCTTCTGGTAAGCGAAGTCACCCGCTTGGGCCACGCGGCCCAGGGTCTCGAATGACTTAACCCCTGTCCAGTCCTGGGGGCGAAGATACTGGCTGTGGCAGTACCAGCAACCGTTGCTAGCGTAGATCGCCCGACCATGCTCCTCCGCTACACTGAGCGGGCGGGCATCAGGCGAGGGTTCGACCTTGTAGGTAAAGAAGGGCAGGGCGACCACAACCGCAGTCACGCTGAGGACGATCAGCAGTGCGCCAAAGAAGATGGTGGGGTAGTCCATCCGCAGCACAAAGCGTCGCGCCTTCAGTCCCGTGGCCGCCTCGCGAAAGCCCTTCTTGATGTTGTCGGTAATCTGTGCCATTCTTGATCCTCAGTCGCTAGTAGTCAGTCGTGGGTAGTCGCTTGCTGGCATTGCTGCCCTGCTACGTTGGCATGTCTGCTCACTGCCAGTTTGTGGCTGACGGCTGACCACTAAGCTGGTACATCAGCCGCCGAGATTGCGCTGCTGGCGCGGATCGGTTCGCTGGAACGAATCGTCTTGTAGATGTTGTAAAATTGGAGGGAGAAGCCTGCAAAGAGCAGGATACCGCTGATTGCCCGCCCAATGTAGTAGGGGCGCATTTGTGGCACGCCTGCGTAGACCGTCTGGCCTGCCATCCACATACCACCCTGCACGAGGCCACCGACCTGCAAGGTGATCATCATCAGGATGAAGCCCATCGTCACTAGCCAGAACTGCGCTTCGGCCAAAGCGGGTGACCAGAGCCGTTTACGGCTGATTACTGGCACCATGTATAGCACCGCCCCCATCGCCCAACTACTCATCGTCCCCAGCATAGCGAGGTGGGCGTGGCCTACGATCCAGTTGGTGAAGTGGATCAAGCGGTTGAAGCCCTGGATCGCCTGGAATGGCCCCTGCACGCAGGTGACGAAGTACCAGACCGTGCCGACGATCAGGAACTTGAGGGGGATGCTCTCGTATATCTTACCCCAGCTTCCACGCATCGTCATCCAGATGTTGCCGAGGAAGGTGAAGACTGGCACGAACAGACCGATGCTACCGAGCGTGGCAATTGTCTTCAGGTAGCCGGGGGTAGGTGTTTGCAAGATGTGGTGGTGGCCGACCATCGTGTAGAAGAAGGCTAGCCCCCAGAAGCCGATCAAGCTGAGGGTGTGGCTGTAGAGTGGAGAGCGGATGATCACTGGCAGGAAGTAGTAGACCATAGCAACGCCACCAGGGGTGAACCAGAGGCCAAGAACATTGTGGCCGTAGTACCAGTTCCAGATCGAGTCGCGAATGCCGTCAAGGCTGCCGCCGGGGAAGCCGAGCAGCAGATTGCCGTTGAAGGTGCCAGTACTGATCCAACTGGTGAACGGATCCCAGATCACGTTGCCGATGGCGTAGACGATTGGCAGCCAGAGCATAGCACCTGTGATGTACCAGAGGGAGACGAACAGCTTCTTCTCTTTGCGAGCGAGGATGGTACGCACAATATTATAGAGGTTCATCAGCAGGACGACTTCTACCAGAATGTCAATCGGCCAGATCAGTTCAGCATACTCGCGGCCCTGGGTGTAGCCGGTAAGCAGGGTAAAGAGGGCGAAGATGCCGACGAAGTTCCACAGCACCATTGCAACATTGCCCAGCTTCTCGCTGTATAGCTTGGTGCCGCAGAGTTTTGGCACAATGTAGAGGAACGCCCCAAAGTAGATACTGCTGACCCAGAGGAAGAACATCACGTTGACGTGCAGCGGGCGCAGGCGACCAAAGACGAAGAAGGGGATGCCACCGAGGAAGTCGGGGCTGACCATCTCCGTGGCGGCGACCAGCCCCACCAGGCCGCCGATGATCACCCAGAATGCCCCGGTTACTACAAAGTTTCGGGCTGCACTGTACTCTTTGTCCATTAACCTCTCCCCTCACCTTCCGCTTTTACCCGATCTCGCCCATTTGTGGGGACGTACTATCACGCCCCCGGTTAACTGCTAAAGCCCATTACTCTGCCCTCTACTCTACATCCGCCGCGATCTCGCTGTCAACTTGAGGGCGCGGTTGGCCGGGGTATCAGCGGCGGGCCTTCCCTCTGTGTCAACTTGGGGACTAGCCACTACCGCTTGTGCGCTGATCGTGCGCGGGGTCAGCTTCAAGGCGAGGCCGATCAGTACCACGCTTGCGCCGAGGATCAGGATCAGGTTAAGCCAGGTCAGGTCAACCTTCGTCCCAGCCACCACGTTGAACTGCACCCAGCTAGCTACTGCCTTGCGGCTTTTCTGCTCGAATATCCCTGGTGCGCCGTTCCAGACTGCGAAGGCGACGTTGGTGCTGTGGCCTGGTTCGATAGCGGCAGAATTAGCGTCGCCCGTGCTGAACTTGCGGCTGAAGACAACGCTCCAACCCGTCTGCTCTGCGCCAGTCTCATCCTTGAACTTGCCCCACACACCATGACCCTGGGGGATCATGCCTGCTGCATCGGCAGCCTTGCAAATACCATTGCTCATCAAGTTGTAGACAGGGGGCTGGCCGTTGCCAGTCGTCTCGTTGGTCGTCTGGAGGCTAGCTTTCCACTGCCAGATGTTTACTGGCGCATCAAGCTGACCCATGCACTGGAAGGGAAGGGCTTCACCGACCTTCATCGGCCACTGCACCGCCACTGCATCGCTAGCCTGGTAGCCGTCCTCCTGGTTGTTCATCGTGTCGTCGTGCCAGCTAATCTTGATCGCCAGTTGTTCGCTGCTCGCGACGGCTCGGACGACTACGGCCTTCGTGCTGCCACCACTGGGCCGCACCATCTGCTGCGCACTCATCGGCACCACGATAGCAGCCACGTCCTTGCCACCCGCCTGCGTCCATATTGCAGCGTCGGGGTCGTTAACTGGCAGCTTTTCGTTGCTGCCGAGGATACTTGGCTCGATGGTGATGGTTGCCGAATTGACCAGGCTGAGGTTGGCACTGCTAAGTAGTAGAGCCAGCACCGCCAATCCAGCCACCAGCAGGCTTGGAGCAGTAAACTTGTGCTTGCGGAAGTTGATCATCACTGTACCCTGCTATGGGGTTTTGGCCCCACATAGAGGGCGCGCTTGTTGCACGCCCAGCTTGGCTTCACTTGTGGTTGCGTTGCACGCTTAGCGCAGGCGCGACAGGTAGCCCGCGATGTCGAACAGGTCGTTAATGCCATTGTTGTCGCGATCCTGGAACTCGATCTTCGGCATATAGCTAGGGTTCATGTGCGCCGCCTTGTCTACGATAGCGACAGCGGGCTGACCCATAACCACAGTCTGGGTGTAAGCAGGCAGGGTCGGCATTGGGGTGGTGTTGTAGAGGCGCATGGTCTGGGTAGCAGTAAAGCTCCAGGTGTAGGGGCCACGATTCCAGGCTGGCATCTCCTGGGGATTGTAAATCCAGGCAGTCAGCCAGTTTTGGGTGCGCCGCCCACCGACCGCGCTCAGGTTGGCAGCTACCTGCCCACCAACATTGCCGACCAGGTGGCAGTTGAGGCAGCCATAGCCAAGCAGCATCTCCTTCATTCCCTTGTTGCGGCCAGCGGGGTCGCCAGGGGCATTCGGGATGTCGCCTGCCAGGTTTGCCGAGGGAACGTAGTAGAGGGTATTGCTAAAGTCGCCATATTGCAGGTAGTCGGTCAGGTTGTTGATCTGCTCAGTGTTGAGTGAGCCGCCATTCTCTTGACCCCACGCTGGCATATTAGGAACCTGGGGGTTGGGCTGGATACCCTGCCGCCCCTGGTGCAGCGTCTTGTTGATGTAGTCATGGGCGGCGTCCAGGTCAGCAGTAGCATCACCACCCACCTCCTTCGCTCTCCACTCACCGCGCTGCACTGCTGGGCCGATGCAGCCCTCACCGAGCGGGCCATGGCACTGGGCGCAATACTGGCCGAACAGCTTCTGTCCAGCCAGAGCCGAGGATTGCAATTGTGCGTTGCTGATCTGCGTACCACGCTGCCCGTCGATGACGAAGTAGGCAATTGCGCCGAAGATCAACGCCAGGGTCAGGGCGATACTCAGGATTCCTTTGTCGTTCATGATTGCCTCGTTTCCTCAGCTTCCCCGCCACTGCCTCCAGCGAGGTTGCGCGAACTAAACTTTGGTCGCCTGCGTCTTGGGGTCAGCCTTGATCCGCTGCTTAATCTTACCAGTGTCCACCGTCACGTTGTCGCCCTCGAGGGTGATCTCCATGTAGTCAAGTGGGCGCGGGGCAGGGCCAGCAACGATCTGGCCGTCGGGGATGTAGGTCGAGCCGTGGCAGGGGCAGTGGAACATCCCCACGTACTTGATCCCCTCGTAGGTGAACTCCTCTTGCGGGTTCCAGGGGACAGTGCAGCCGAGGTGGACGCACTTCCAGTAGAGGGCGATCAAGCCGTCCTCCAGGTGTATCATGTAGAAGCGGCCATCGCGGTTGCGGGCGGTTGCCCCGATCACGCTGGTGATGGTGCTACCCGCTTTGGTCTGGATTGGAAAGTCGGCTACCTTGCCCGCCTTCACTTTGCTGCCAAAAGCCTGCGTCTTGCGCGGCAGAAAGAAGCTGAAGAAGCTGCCCGCACCCAGTGCGCCCAATCCGGCCATCGCGCCCATGAAAATGTACTTGAAGAAGCTGCGGCGGGTCACATCCCCTTCGGCTGTCACCGAACCGAGATCCATCTGCTTGCTTTGTTCGAGATCGGGATTAATGATGCGACTCATTTAGGGTAACTCCTGTCGCTAAACTTGATAGCAAGGGGCTGGTACCTGCCAGCCCCAACCTCAACCAACTAGCTGGTTTCGCCCAATGCCCAGGGCCAAAGCAAGGACATCGAGTGGCCGCGGAAGGCAGTACCAATGATCGTCAGCAGGACGTAGCTGGCAACAAAGCCAGTGAACATGGCAATTACGATCTCGCTCTTGTTCGCCTTCCAAATCAAGCGTACCAGGAAGCCGAGGACGAGGGCGAGCATCACGATCACGCCGATGGGGAAGAACCAGCCAGAGAGAGCTTCTAGCAGTTGGCCCTGGAAGGAAGCCGCGCTATCATCCTTTGGCACACCGAATACTCCCCTTATCAGGCCGCCAATCCACTGCTTGGCGGGTAGGGCCGCATCGATCAGCACCAGGGCGATCTCAGCGATCAGGGTGTAAAGGAAGCTGAAGATGAGGACGGGGATGCCTTTGTTCGAGTAGAACCAGACCCCAGTCCCCTCTGGCTTGTTGTCGATGTAAGGGATCGCTGCCAAAGCACCAAGCGCAACGCTGGGGATGATCACCCCAGCAAGGGCGGGGTTCATGTGTAGCAGCAACTCTTGCAGGTTGAGGAAGTACCAGGGAGCCTTCGACGGGTTCGGGGTCTTCTCTGGGTTGGCAATCTCAACCAGTGGCGCATTGATCAGCACGCCCAGCAACAGTGTGTTGAGGGTAATCACCACGGTGGCGATGAACTGGCGGATCATCAAGTGCGGCCAAACCTGCACGGTGTTGGCTCGCCTGCGCGAAACACTAACCTGTGCCTGCCCACGTTGCTCTGCCAGCCGGTCGATCATCTCGCGGCGGCTGGGGGTTGCCCCTTGTGGCTTTGTTGCAGCCATGTCAATCTCCTAATCTTGTTCCACCTTGAAAGAGGTTGGGCGGGGGTCTGTCTAGAGGCCGCGAGAGAAGCCATCCTTGCGGATGCGCCAGAAGTGGACGCTGAGAAACAGCGCAGTGAGCAACGGCATGGCGATCACGTGCAGGGTGTAGAAGCGCACCAGGGTTGCCTGACCCACCGACTTGTCGCCGAGCAGGAGCAGGCTGACCAGTTCGCCGAGGTAGGGGGTAGCCCCTGCCATGTTCGCGCCAACCGTTACCGCCCAGAAGCTCAACTGATCCCAGGGCAGTAGATAGCCGGTGTAGCTAAGGAAGAAAGTGCAGAATAGTAGCACTACGCCAACCACCCAGTTGAACTCACGGGGTGGGCGATAGCTGCCAGTGTAGAAGACACGGCACATATGGAGGAAGACAGTGATCACCATACCATGCGCCGACCAGCGATGGACGTTCCGCATCAACTGGCCGAAGCTGACCGTACCCTGAAGCTCCTTCATATAGTTGTAAGCATCTGGCACCGTCGGCACGTAGTAGAACATCAACATCACGCCAGTGATCGTCAGCAGCAAAAAGAATAGGAACGAGATGCCACCGAGACCCCAGGTGTAGGTGATCTTGATCGCCTCCGGGCGGGTGCGCGTCGGTTGCAGGTGCAGGAAGACGCTGTTCATCACCGCCAGGGCGCGAGTACGGGCGTTGTTCGGCCAGGGGTTGCGGATCACAGAGCGATAAATCTGCGAGCGCGTAAACCCCTCATACAGACTGCCTGGGCTGAACCGGCCCAATCCTTTTCGGCTATTAGCCATCCTCTACTTCTCCCTCGTCGTAGCCTCTCCTCAACCCCGGTGGGGTGTGGCGGTGCAGCTTACTGGTCGGTTTCCTTCGTATCGTCGCTGGTAAACCGCTCAATTGCATAGAGCATCGCCAACGAGAAGACGATCATGCCAAACACGATCAACAGTTCAATCGTCTCGCCAACAACCATAGCAACACCTCCTGAGAACCCCGGATTAGCATTGAGGTTAGCTGACTGTGCCAATGCTGGTCAGTGCTGACTTCCTCTCCGCTATTATACCACGCGGTGGCCCAGCGCAAACGCACTTAGCGCATAAACCTTGACGGTGAAAACATTAACGTGGCTTTAATGTAAGGTTAATCCAGCCTTTGGGCGCAAGCCCACAGGTGCTGCTCTTACGCCTGCCAACGAGGCCGATTGTAGCACACGATCAGCATTGCCGTCAAGGACGGTCACGCCCGATCTACGGCAGCAATGTTCGTGCCGCCGCCCTGCTTGACAGCCCCTGGCCCTACCTGTATAATCGCAGTTAGAATAGGTGAAGATCGGATGGGAGGCAGGCCCGAAATGGCGATCCGCGAACAACTGAAGCAGGATTTGGCCGCTGCAATGCGCGCTAAGGATGAGGTGCGCCGTGATACGATCCGTATGTTGCAGGCCGCCGTCAAGAACACCGAGCTTGAGAGCCGCCAGAAGCAGATGCAGACGATCTTCGCTGCCGAGCAGCACGACTTGCAGCAGCACCTGGCTGGGTTGCAAGGGGCGGAGCTGGTCGCCTTCAAGAGCAGGGTGCAAAACGCCAGTGATGATGAATTGGCCGCAATCAAGGAGGAGCTTGGTATCCGCCGCACAGCAGAGCGGGAGGCGATCATCGCTGACCCACCTAGCCTGAGCGATGCAGAAATCACCGACGTGATCCGCAGGCAGATCAAGCAGCGTCGCGACTCGATTGAGGCTTATGACAAGGCGAACCGCCCCGAACTGGCCGCTGCCGAGCGCGCAGAACTGGCAGTGCTGCTGGCCTACCTGCCAGAGCAGCCCTTCAGTGAACAGGAGTTGCGCGCTCTGGTTCACCAAGTGATTGCCGAAGTGGGAGCGACTGGCCCCCGTGAGATGGGCAAGGTGATGGGTGCGTTGCAACCACGCATCAAAGACCGCGCTGATGGACGGGCCGCTAGCCAAATGGTCAAGGACCTTCTTGCTAGCTTGTAGCAGATGGTAGATGGTGAATAGTAGCCCAGCAAATAAGCCCCTCAACCAGCAGCCCCAGCCTGTATCATAACTCTATAGAAGTGGGTGACTCGATGCCCGAACCGCGGAATGGTAGCCTGGAGCCAACCCGACCCCCCCGCCCTGATAAGCTGACGAGCGGCAGCTTGCCCCTCCCATCTGCCGAGAGCAGCTTCAGCGGCAACCGCGACTGGTCGGGCTGGCTTACCTTCGTTGGCTTCAACCTGATCATGGCTGTGTTGGTCAGCCTGATCCTCCTGTTCCAGTACCTGCCCACCGGCCTCGTTACCAACACCGTCCTCGGTCAACCCGCTGGGCAGACGATCTACGCCCCACGCTACGTCCGCTATGTTAGCAGTGTGCAGACCCAGGTGGCCAAGCAGGCGGCTCGTAACGACCCAACCAACCTCGTCTACGACTACAACGCCAGCCTGATCGCTGGGCAGAGCGCAGACCTGCAAGCGACTATCCGCTCGATCACTGCTGTGCGTGGTCGCCTGCTCAGTGCCGCCGACAAACTCAGCAGCCTTGTCACTTTGCCTGGCTTCAGCGTCCAGCGTGGCGAGGCGCAGGTGATCATCAGTCTCAGCGAGACTCAGTGGCAGGAGACAGTCAGTGACACCCTTCGTACCTTCGACGTGCTGATGAATGGGCGGCGGATAGTGGATGCACGGGCGGTGGACGATGCCCGCTCTACTATCCTTGCTCTCAGCGACCGCAGCCTCGACGAGCAGCAGCGGTTGGCCGAGCAAGCTCTCGTCGGTGCCTACCTCAAGCCCAACGTCCTGGTTAATGAGACGGCTAGCAATGCTCTGCGCGACAAGGCAGAGGCAGCCGTCTCTGCCGTTACGGTGGAGGTGCAGAAGAACCAGATCGTGGTCAGCAAGGGAGAGATCGTCACCGCCCAGCACGTGGAGACGCTCGAACGGATCGGCCTGACGGCGCGGGCGATAGACTGGGAGGATGTGATCGGCACCGTCGGGCTGGTCACTGTGCTGCTACTGGTTGCCAGCAGCTACCTGTTCCTCAGCCACCACCAGATGTGGCAACGCCGCCGCCCACTGCTGCTGATCGCCATGTGCCTGCTGATCCCGATTGGCAGCGCACACTTCATCACCGATCATGTGCTGTTGCCGTACCTGCTGCCCTTCGCCAGCTTCAGCATCCTGCTAGCCGTGCTGCTCAACACCGATGTAGGCATAGTCTACACGATCATCATCAGCCTGCTGGTGGGCCTGCTAGGCAACAACAACTTTGAGCTAACCGTCTTCTATCTGGTCAGCGGCATGGTTGGTATCTACGCAGCGTGGCGGGCTGAGCGTAGCAGCGACTTCGTGCGGGCGGGGCTGGCGGTGGCGGCGATCAACTACCTGGTGATCATCCTCTCGCGCATCCTCAGCCACAGCTATGATAACACCGCGCTGCTCGAACTGGCGGGGGTGAGTTTGCTTAACGGTGTTCTTTCTGCTGCCTTCAGCTTCGCCGCGTTCAACCTGCTGGGCAATCTATTTGGTACCACCACTCCCCTGCAACTGCTCGAATTGGCCCACCCCACCCAGCCGCTCTTGCGCCGCCTGATGTATGATGCGCCTGGCACCTATCACCACAGTCTGGTCGTGGGCAATCTGGCCGAGCGTGCTGCCGAGGTGGTGGGGGCCGACCCGCTGCTGGCCCGCGTTGGTGCCTACTATCATGACATCGGCAAGGTGCTGCATCCCGCCTACTTCATAGACAACCAGACCGGCATGGACAACATCCATGACAGCCTGCCACCCCGCGAGAGTGCCTACATCATCAGTGACCACGTGCGCGATGGAGTGGAGTTGGCGAAGAAGTACCGCCTGCCCAAGCGGGTGAGCGACATCGTGGCCCAGCATCATGGCACTACCGCTATCAGATTCTTCTATGACAAGGCGGTGGCGCAGGAGGGTGCGGGGCGGGTGGACAAGGCGGACTACCAGTACCCTGGCCCGCGCCCGCGGACGAAGGAGGCGGCCATTGTCATGCTAGCCGACTCGGTGGAGGCTGCCACCCGCGCCGCTGTGCAGAGCGGCCAACTCAGCCGTCGGGCCGAGGGCGAAAGTGGTCAGTTCAGCAGCAACTTCGACGAGGAGCAGTTGGGGCAGGTCGTCCACAAGGTGATCGGGGCGCGACTGGCCGAGGGGCAGCTTGACGAGTGCGACCTGACCATCCGTGACATCGCCAGCATCGAAGGGGCCTTTCGGGCTATGCTGCGCGGCATCTACCACCCGCGCATCGTCTACCCCGACCGCAAGACGCTGGCTGCTACCTCCAACACTGCCGAAGCCGAACTACCAGCGGTGCTGGAGCCGGTAGTCCTTAGCAGCGTTAGGGGCGGCACTGCCAGCCATCGCCAGCGTAACCTGTTTGCTCTCCGCAAGCGCGGCAAACCAGAGTCGCGCAGCTAACCAGTGGGCAAAACAAAACGCCCGCTCCTGGTGGGATGGGCGTTTGCTACAAGGGGCTGGGTTAGTTACTCCGGCATTGGTACCGGGGCGTAACGCTCGACAGTGGGAGTAATGTAACCCTGGGCCTTCGACAGCTTCTTCGCCATCCGCGACTTGCGGCGAGCGGCCTGGTTGGGGTGGATGATCCCCTTCTGCGCGGCCTTGTCCAGGGTTTTCTGTGCCTCTTGCAAAGATTGGGTAGCAGCGGTCAGGTCAGGTGCCTGGCGCGTCTTGCCAATACCGTAGCCGAAGATCAGCCGCTCGGTATTGGTTACGAAAGTCTTCAGGGCCGACCGAATCGGCTTGTTCCGCAGCCGCTTGCGCTCAGACGAGCGGATTGCCTTGAGGGCAGCCTTCTTATTAGCCAAACTAACTTGCCTCCATTGATCTCTGTCTGGTAAAATGGCGCATGGCGCGCCGTCGTATCTACAATTCTAAGCCTGCACTAACGGCAGGGTGCAGCAGCAGAACTTTGCGAACGGTTCAGTGGCAAGAAATTATAACCCACTTCGCCGCAAATAGCAAGCATTGGCGCAACCGCTGGGGTAGACAGTGGGTTGGCACGACAGATAGTGCAGATTGCAGAGCAGCGGCGATCATCCGCTGGCTGCTGCCACTACCCGGTGTTGTTCAGCTTGCCGTAGCCAGTAGCCGAAGAAATGAGCGTAAGATGCATATTCGTCCGATGCGTGAGGCCGATGTTGACCACCTCGATCAGATCGACCCCACCTATGTCAGCCGTAGCTACCTGCACGTAGAGGTAGAGGAGGGTGGCAGCCTGGGGCGTAGCTTCCGCCTGGTAGAGCGTGAGGTTTGCCCGCCAGAGGTGCATGGTGACGGCAACCGCTACGGCGCAGCAGAGCAGGCCCACGCCCGCCAATCACTGCTGACAGGTGATGGACTGCTGCTGGTAGTCGGACACGAGGGGCGGATCGTCGGTGCGCTAGAGGTGGAAACGCGCCTCTGGAACAATACGGCGGTCGTCTGGCTGCTCGTTCTCTCGCCAATAGCGCGCGGTAAGGGGGTGGGCGCGCAGTTGATCGCGCAGGGGGTGGCCTGGGCGCAGGCGCGCTACTTTCGCGCTATCTGGTTGGAGACGCAAACCAGCAACCTCCCGGCCTGCCGCTTCTACGCCCGCTGCGGCTTCCAACTGGCGGGCTTGGACACGATGTTCTATACTAACGAGGACGTAGCCAATGGTTCGGTCGCCCTATTTTGGTCTCTGAACCTGGTAGCGGCGGACGATGGGCAGCCGCAAGTAGCTGACGCGAAAGGACAACCAGTTGGCTCGTCTTGACACTGCCATACTACCCCAGGATGACGAACCCACCGCGAAGGGTGCCAGCCCTCATTCTACGCCAACCACCCTCTCCTTTCCGATCTTGGATGAGGGCAACCCGCTCGACCCTGGCGGCACAGAGATGTACGCCACTGCCAACCTGCTAGCCGATCAGCCAGCAGCCAGCCCGCAACCTGTCTCTGGCCTCGGTCGCTCGATCTTGCGTAACTTCTCGGTGGTGATGATCGCCTTCGTCCTCAGTCGCGTCCTCGGCTTGCTCCGCGACGTGGTGATTGCCGCCCGCTTTGATCAGACAGAACGCGACGCATACTACGCTGCCTTCCGCATCCCTGACACGATCTTCCTCCTAGTGGTCGGTGGCGCAGTCAGTTCGGCCTTCATCCCCGTCTTCAGCGCACAGCGGGCGCAGGGCAAGGATGCGGCGGCCTGGCGGCTAGCTAGCACGCTGATCAACCTCTCGATCATCCTGGTCAGCCTCTTTGGGATCGTGGCCGCCTTGCTTGCACCGCAGATCATCGGCGGGCTGATCGCCCCTGGCTATACGGGCGAAAAGCTGCAACTGACCATCAACCTGACGACAGTGCTAATGCTCTCGCCACTTTTCATGGGGCTAGGGGCCTGGGCGCAGGGCATCTTGAACGCCGAACACCGCTTTGTCCTCTCCGCCTTCGCCCCCATCTTTTATAACCTCGGCATTATCGTTGGCGCACTGTTCTTTGCCCCCTACATCGGGCCAGTAGGGCTGGCCTGGGGCGTTGTCTTGGGGGCGATCCTGCACATTGCCACGCAGGTACCAGGCCTGTTGCGGCTAGGCATGAAGTACCAGTTGCGGCTCAACCTGCGCGACGCAGGGACAGGTGAAGTGCTGCGCCTGATTGGGCCGCGTGTCGTGGGCCAGATCGCCTTCCAGGCCAACTTCATCATCATCACCTCCTTTGCCAGCAGCAATAGTGGTTGGGTCAACGCAGTCAACTACGCCTTCACTCTAATGATGCTCCCCTTTGGCGTGTTCGCCCTCAGCCTCAGCACGGTCGTCTTCCCCACCCTGGCCGAGCAGTTTGGGCGGCGGGAAGTGGCTCAGATGCGGGTGACGGTTTGGGGTGGCGTGCGCCTACTCGTCTTTCTCAGTGCAGTCAGCAGCGTGTTCCTGCTTGTGATGCGCGAACCCATCGTGCGCCTGCTTTATCAGCGCAACAAGTTCACTGCCTCTGACACCGCACAGGTGGCTGACGCGCTGCTCTACTTCAGCCTGGGGCTGATCAGCTACGCGGTGGTGGAGGTACTAACCCGCTCATTCTATGCCATGCACGATACCCGCACGCCGGTGGTGATCGCCCTGATCACCGTAGCGGTCAACTTCCTCTGCTGCCTGCTGTTCGTCGGCCCACTGGGGCAGGGTGGCCTTGCCCTCGCCCTGGTGCTAAGTACAACAGCCGAACTGCTGATCCTGCTGCTGACCATTCGCCGCCGCTTCAGCCGCCTCGATCCCCAGAACGCTGCCGTGCAGCAGGATGAACGCAGGGCGATTAGCGGTGCGCTCAAGAGCATCGGGGCGGCGGCGGTGGTCGGTCTGCTACTGCAAGGCTACCTCTCCTTCCTTGCGCCCATCTTTCCCGCTGGCCTCTTTGGGCAACTGCTATCTATGAGTGGGGCTGGCTTGCTGGCGGTGGTAGCCTACCTTGCCCTCAGCCTGCTGCTCGGCAACGCAGAGGCACGGCAGTTGTCTGCGCTGATTACGCGCCGTCTGCGTCGCTGACCTCCAAATCGCACTTTCCAACCCCATCTGTCAGCCGCTTTACTGACCTGGGTCAAAGGGTTTACATTCCAGCCAATCCAACTACGGGTTGGCGAGACGCATAGTACCATTTTCCCCCCCTCAACAGGACTTCTACCCTATTGTGAGCATCTACCTTTCACTGCTATAATAGGCTCAGGTGGTAAGGAAGCGGTAAGGCTTACGCAGCCATCGCAATCATCCGCACTAATTCTTTTTCGCCCCAAGAGGGCAAGCGTAGGAGCCACACAATGTCTAGCCTGAACTTTGTCCGTCGCCTCAGTTTTGCTTTCATCGCTGCTATGCTGCTAGTTACGCTAGCACACATCGGCAATGCTGCTGCCCAAACCGCCCCCGCCGCTGCCATCATCAAGTTGAATGTGCAGGAGCAGGCACTGTTCGACAAGATCAATGCCGCACGCAAGACCGCTGGGGCCGCTCAGGTGACTCTCAGCCCGGTGCTGGTTGACCTCACCCGCTACCGCGCCAGTGACATGGCAAAGCGCAACTACTTCGCCCACGTCACCCCCGAAGGCACCAGCCTGATGGATTGGCTAGTGGCCCGCAATGTGGACTTCCAGGACGCTGGCGAAATCATCCACCGCAACACCTACAGCCTTGCCACCACTGCTGACCAGGCTTTCCAGGGCTACTTCAACAGCAAGGTTCATCATGACATCATGCTAGACCCGATTTTCAGCCAGGCCGGGGTTGGTATGGCGAGCGACGGTAACGGCAAGAACTACTTCGTGGTTATCTTCATCCAGCCTTATTGATAACCCACTAGCAGCAGGCAACGGCGCATCCACTCTGGATGCGCCGTTTTAGTTTGTCTGTTCTCGGCCAGGATCAGACCGCTAGCCTGTCAGGCTGCTCTGCACTCAGCCGCTCGCAACCACGCCGTTGTTGGCTGCTTAGCTGGTTAACCCTACTGTTCGGGGGTCTAGGAAACAGTTACCGCGAAGTGGACGTTTGGCGGTAGACGACCACGTTGAAACCCAGTACCCAGGGTTGTGGGGAACAATTACTCCGCAACGTGGCATGAGCTTTCCAGTTGTTGCCCTGACCTGCTGTCGATAGAGGGGCGCAGGATTTTGCGCCCCTCCTGCTCATCTGCTTCCTAGCTAGCGCAGTGGTAGAGCTTCGATGGCCCGCCGCACAACCTTGCTCAACTCCCCCCGCCGAATGTTGTCGTTGGGTCGGAAGCAGAGGGTGGAGCCGCCACTGGTACAGGCCGCCCCGTTGATGATACCCCGTGCTGCCAGCGTTTCGATAGCAGCGTAGGCGAAGTTGTTGCTCGGCACATCGGCGAAGGTCGGCACTGCTGGGCTGGCGATAGCGTAACCGCGGCTGCGCTGCACTATGATCGCAACCTGCGCCCGCGTCACGTTTTGGTTGGGGCGGAAGCAGGGCTGGCTGGTAACAGGAGTGCCTGCACCCACGCACTGAGCGGGAGTGAAGCCGGTGATCGCCCCGGCCTGCGCCGCTGACTCTACATAGCCGTAGAAGACGCTACTGGTTGGCACATCGCTGAAGGTAGGGGTGAGCGGGTTGAAACTGGGCAGGGCAAAGCCGAGCGTGGCGACTTTGGCGAACTGGCCGCGACTGGTGTTCGCGTTGGGCTGGAAGCTGCCACCCGTGAAGCCGCTGATTACCCCGCGACAGGCCAGGAAGGTGATATCGGCGTAGAACAGGTTGCTGGTCGGCACATCGGTGAAGCTAATCGTGCAGGGGGTAGCGGTCGCCGTTGGTGTACCAGTCAGGGTCGCGGTAGCAGTCAGGGTTGAGGTGGCAGTGCCAGTCAAGGTGGCGGTCGAGGTTGGGATGACAGTGCCAGTCAGGGTCGTGGTACCAGTCAGGGTTGGCGTGCTGCTTGCTGGGCTGCCTGTGGCCGTCGCTGTCGCGGTACTGACGATCCCAGTTGCGGTACGGCTGACGGTCGCGCTAGGGCTGGCAGTCAGAGTTGGCGTGCTGGTTGTGGTGTTGAGCGGTGTGCTGGTTGCTGTACGAGTGGGGGTAGGGGTAGCGGGCGGTGGGTTGTTGAGCCGAGCCACGAACGCATCCTGGTTGCCGAGGATGGTGGGCGAGAGGGCGTTAGTGGTGGTCAGGTTGGTGGATTGGCTGTCGCCCACAATGTAGGCGTTGTTGGCCGCATCCAGCCCGATACCAAAAGCGCGGTCGGTGCCGTTGCCGCCCAGGTAGGTCGAGTAAGCGAGATTGAGGCTGCTACCCACGTAGTTGAACTTGCTGACGAATGCATCGCAGCCGCCTCTGTTCTCCGCCTGGTAGGGGTCACGGGTGGGGAAGTCGGTGGAGCAGGAGAGGCCAGTCAGGTAGGGGTTGGCCGCCGTGTCGAGGGCAAGCGCAAAGGCGAGGTCGTCGCTGGTGCCGCCGCCGAGGTAGGTCGAGTAGATCAGCGAACCTGTCCCGCTGATCGTCGTGTTCAGGCGGCTGAGGAAGGCATCGGTGCCGCCCTGGTCAACCTGGTAGGGGTTGCGAGTGGGGAAGTTGGCCGAGGCGGTGAAGCCTGCCACGTAGGCGTTGCCCGCACTGTCGGCGGCTATCCCTCTGCCAACATCGTAGCTGTCGGTGCCACCCAGGTAGCTGGAGTAGGCGAGCGTGAGGGTGGGGCTGATGTAATTCAGCTTGCTGACGAACACATCTGCGCTGCCCTGGTAGCTTTGATATGCCCCGACTAGCGGGAAGTTGGTGGAGGCAGTGTCGCCCGTGACATAGACATTGCCCGCCGTGTCCACGGTGACCGCCCGCCCAAAGTCGCTGTTCGTGTCGCCAGCCAGATAGGTTGACCAGAGCAGCGAGTTAGTGCCAGTCAGGGTCGTGTTGATCGCACTAACCACGGCATCGGTGTTGCCATACGGTCCCTGGAAGGTCTGATACTGGTTGCTCGTCGGGTAGCTGTCGCCGTAAGTGCTGCCGGTGAGGTAGGCCAACCCACTACCGCCCACCGCCACCGCCAAGCCGTCGCTGTCGCCACCATTGGTGGAGCCGAGGTAGGTGGAGTAGAGCAACGCGGTGCCGCTGCTGTTCAGGCGGCTGAGGAAGATATCGTTGCTGTTTGAGGGATTGGTCTGGTACTGGCCGACGGTGGGGAAGTTGCTGCTGGTGGTGGTGCCGACCACGTAGACGGTGCCAGTTACGTCCACCGCGATGCTGTTCGCCGTATCATTGCCGCCGCCACCCAGATAGGTGGAGTAGAGAAGCGTGCCAGTAGGGCTGAATTTGGTGATAAAGCTGTCGCGGCTACCTGCGTTGCTGGGCTGCAAAGCCCCAGTGGTAGTGATGAAGTTGGTGGCGGTAGTTATGCCAGTGACGTAAGCGTTGCCCGCCGCATCAACCGCGACTGCGTTGGCCGAGTCGCTATCACCGCTGCCACCGAGGTAGGTGACATAGCCCGTAGTTAGTTCAACCTGTGGGTCGATCACTAGCGGTTGGCTGCGGTCGTAAGCCAACACCGCAAAGCCGAGGCTGCCGTCTGCGTGCAGTTGGTAGCCACCCGCCACCTCCCGCCGTCCCGCCGCCGTCTGCTGGTAGATGGTCGGGGCAGGCTGGCGCAACAGCCCAGCGGCAGTGTGCAGCAGCAGGTCGCCACCAACCATCTCCACCCGCTCGGCCCCAGCGATCTTCAGGCTGATAGCGGCTGGATCAGCCCCCACTGCCAGCCCAAAATCGTACTCAAGGTTGCCCGCTGCTCCTTCATAGTAGGTCAGGTTGATACCAGGATAGACCCCCTGGTAGGTGACGCTGGCATAGGATGCCACCCCTGTCCGCCAAAGCGTGGGGTCGTTGCCTAGCAGGTAGTTGCTCACCCCTGCCCGCCGCTCGCCTGCGACAAGGGTCGGTTGCTGGTTGCCGCTCTGTACCTGGAAGGCCAGCACTGCTCCCGCATGGCTGGCGGATGCTGCTTGCGCTCCGATCTGCATCACTGCCCCCTCCGCAGTCAGGTAGAGGCTATAGCCCTTGCCGCGAGCGTGGTATAGTACACCGGGGTCAAACTGGCCGACATTCGGCTCAAATCGCAGGCTGTGGCCGTAGCTGGGCGCGCTGGTCTGGGGGTTGGTGACCAGCAGGGTAGGTGTCGCCACCTGCCCCCCAAATCCGCCACCCGCCAGTAGCACGGCGACAAGGACGACTAGCAGATAGCGCAGCAACTTCTTGTTCATCACTTAACTCCTCTTGCTCAACCAGATGAAAGACACGATAATAGCTTGCTCCGCCGCTGATTATAGCATCATTGCTGTGGACTTGCAGTAGCCTGTGCGAATCAGTACAGGGGCAGCCGCAGTGGGCCGAGCAGTGGATTGTGCAAGCGGACACGTTGATGCTAGCTCTCCTGCACCAATGGGTGGTATAATAGGGGCTGAGAGAACCGCAGGCCCTGGGGAGGTAGTATACCATGCGTTGGCTACGTAGCAGGCAAGCTGAACACAGTATCATCCTCTACAGCAAGGCGGGTTGCCACCTGTGCGTTGAGGCCGAGGGGGTGATTGCCCGCCTCGCCCGCCGCTATCGCATTAGCCTGCTGAAGGTGGACATTCAGGACGATCCTGCCCTCTACGAACGCTACAAATACACGATCCCGGTGGTTGAGGTTGACGAACGAGCGGAGATGGAGTGGCCGTTTGATGAGGCGAGCCTGGCCCACACCCTGGAGATGACAGTTTGAGCTATGCACCGTATCCAACTCAACAACCGCGCGGGCCGATGGCCTGGCTAGACGCTGCCGCCGAAGGGGTAGCCCGCCACTGGCTGGCGATCCTCAACAGCCTGCTCGGTTTGTTCGTCACCCTGCCCTGGCTAGCTCCGCTCTTTATGGCTCTCGGCTGGCAGGGAGCGGGTGGCTTGCTCAACCGCATCTATGCAGGCTTCTGCCACCAGTTGCCAGAGCGTAGCTACTTTATCTTCGGCTACCAGGTGGCCCACTGCCACCGCTGCGTCTTCTTCTACGGTGGCATCTTCGTGGCTGGGTTGCTCTACGCCCGCGCAAGGCCACGCCTGCTGCATAATGACGGTCGCGGGCTGATCAACTACACGGCTCTCGCTATCCCCACCGCTGTGTTGCTCTGCCTGCCAATGCTGGTGGATACTGTCACCCATATCGTAGGGCTACGCAATGGTGGCTGGGGCGGCGACCAGCTTGGTTCGCTCAACTGGTGGCTGCGGCTGGCAACTGGCTTGCCCGCTGCCTTTGCTCTAGTCTTCGCCGCCTACCCTCGCATAGATGCAGGCTTCGCCCGCTCTCTCGCCTACACCGCTTACTACCGCGCCGCCGAACAAGTACCAGTAGACGGGGGTAACCACAATGACTGACATCTCGATCTTCGTGGCCTTCACCGCTGGGCTGTTGGCCTTCCTCTCGCCCTGCGTGCTGCCGCTCGTGCCTGCCTATATCGCCTACCTGAGCGGGGCCGCCGTGCAGCAGGTTGACCTCAACGCGCTGCCTAGTGGGGCAGGCAGTAGCCTCAAGGTCGCGCCGGTCGCTGGGCAGGCGATCTGGAGGCGGATGCACGTCTTCCTGCACGCACTGGCCTTCGTCTTCGGCTTCGCCATCATCTTCAGCCTGCTGGGTCTAGGCCTCAGCTTCGTCAGCAGCCTGCGCTTCCTGCAAGACAACCGGGAGGTAGTACGTTGGGTGGCAGGGGGGCTGCTGATCATCTTCGGCCTGCACTCGCTCACTATGATCAACATCCCCTTCCTCAACCTGGAGAAGCGGCTAGAGGTTAACGCCAATCCTGCCCTCGGCTACTTCAGTTCAACCCTTGTCGGTATGGGCTTCGCGGTTGGTTGGACCCCCTGCGTGGGGGCCGTCCTCGGCTCGATCTTCAGCCTGATCCTCAGCGATCCCCACCCCAACCTCTTGCAGGACGGCTTGCTGCTGTTCAGCTTCGCCCTCGGTCTCGGCGTGCCATTCCTGGTCGCTAGCCTGGGCGTGGTCGCCATTACTGGCTTGCTGCGCCGTCTCACAGCACGGGGGCTGACCTGGCGGCTGGGCAATTGGCTGGTGTTCAACAACCTCAACGTGGTCTCAGCGGTCAGTGGCGTGTTCCTGATCCTGATGGGCTTCTTTATTGCCACCAACCAGATCAGCCAGCTCAACCAGTTCTTCAACTTCCTGCCCACCAATGGCCTGAGCTAACCACCCCTCATTATGCAAGAGACCGCCAGCGAAGAACTAAACATTGAGGCTGCGCCACCGGCTAATCCGCCACCAGTGGCAGGCACGCGCCGCCCAAAGCTGGCCGCCCGTCTGCTGCTGCTCGGCTTGCTGCTGCTCGGCTTGGGCTTGCTGCTGTTCTACCGACCTAGCGGCGGCCTGGGTGATGATGTGGTGGCAGTGGTGAACGGTGAGCAGGTGCTACAGAGTGACGTAGACGTGCAGATTAGCCTGCGCCGGGCCTTGCAGGAGGAGGGGCTGTACCCCAAACAGGCGGTTGCCCCCAGCGATCTGCTCAACGAGGTGGTGCAGCAGCGATTGATCGTGCAGGAAGCGGCCAAGCACAACTTTGCCGCCCCTGCCGCCGCAACGGTGAGTAGCTACCTGAGCAGCAGCTTGCAAGCGGCGAACGGCAATCTTGACCGCCTCTACGCCACCCTCGCTCGCTACGGCCTCAGCCGCACTGTGCTGCTGGACACGGTGCGCGTGAAGTTGTTGGTAGACGACTACCTCGCCAAAGTGGTGCTGCTGGGGGTCAAGGACGCTGCTGAGCGACAGGAGCGGCTGAACAGTTGGCGTACCCAGCTTTACGCGGCCAACGTCATCTACCCCCACCCCTTGCGCGACGACAGCGGCCCAGCGGCGAAGGTAGGCCGCCTGGCCCCAGAGATTGCTGGCCGCGATCTGGACGGTCAGCCCTTTAGCCTGACTGCCCTCAAGGGCAAGCCCCTGCTGATCAACTTCTGGGCGACCTGGTGTACCTACTGCAAGCGCGAGATGCCGTTGCTCAACGCCGCTTACCAGCAGCACAGGGCGGCTGGCTTGCAGATGCTAGCCCTGAACACGGGCGACACCGCCGACGCTGCAACGATTGACCGCTTCCGCAAAGACTTGAAGCTGGATATGCCAGTGCTGATCGACCCTGGCAATATAGGGCAGACCTACAACGTAGCAGCCTTCCCGACCACCGTGTTTGTGGACAGGGAGGGGAAGATCGCCTTGATCTTCTACGGTGAGATGAAGGAAGCGACGCTGGCCCAGGGGTTGGCCCTGATCCTCAAGTAGCAAGTGGCCCTGGGCAAGCTAACCCACCTGGGCTAGCAGCCACGTGAACTCGCTGGCGAACTCTGCGTCGTGGTCGAGCAACCACTGGTAGTCGGCTCGGTCAGCCTCTGCCGTTTCGCGGGCGGCGGGGTCAACCTGGATCGCCTCGCGCAGATAGCGCAGACACTCCTCTGCCTCGTGCAGCAGCGCGTAGGTCCAGGCAGTATTGTAGAGTGCGTCCTCGTCGTCTGGGTCAAGTGCAAGCACGCGCTGGAAGTCGGCCAGCCCCTCGGCATAGCGGCCCAGGCGGGCATAGCTGATCCCCCGCTGGTTGAGGGCTACATCATCCTCCGGCTCAAGGGTGAGGGCCGCGTCGAAGTCCTCTAGCGATTGCTCATACTGGCCGAGAGCCTGGTAGCTGCTGCCCCGATTGACCCAGGGGTTGAGGAAGCTGGGGTCGAGCGCGATGGCCGCGTCGAAGTCCTGGATCGCCCGCTGCTGGTCGCCCGTTCCCGCGAGGGTGAGACCGCGGTTGTCGAGGTGTACAGCATTGTCCGGCTCAAGGGCGATGATCTGGTCGCAGTCGGCCAGCGCATCCGCAACGCGACCAAGCTGAGCGTAGGTGGCCGCTCGGTTGGTGAGGATGTCGCTGCTCTCTGGATCAAGCTTGAGGGCGGTATTGAACTCGCGCAGTGCGGCTGCGTAGTCCTCCGCCTCGTAGTAGGTGATGCCTAGCGTGAAGTGGTGTTGGATCACCCCACTGCCGTCTTGTCCACCCTTCGGCTTGCCTGCCTGTTGCCTGTTCATCTTCTTCCCCCCCCATTGCCAGACCAAAAAGGAAGCCCCTCTCCTGTCAAGAGGAGAGGAGCCTGCGTGCTGCGCTAGCCTAGCTGCCGTCGCTGTTGCTGCTGCTGTGGGTCGCCAACAGGTTGTCATCACCCTGGAAGGGGTGTTCGAGCATGATCTGCTTAATTTGTTGGCTGATGCTGATCGCCTGGTCGTGCGGGCGTTGCCAGATGTTGCGACCAAAGATCAGGCCACTTGCGCCGTTTGCCATTGCCTGGCGGGCCTTCTCCAACAGGTCAGTGTCGCCTAGCTTGCTGCCCCCGCTGAACAGTACCATCGAGCGACCCGCGCTGAGGACAACGCGGCGGATTGCGCTGCCGTAATCCTCGCTGAGAGCCTGGTATTCCTTCGGCATAGCGTTGAAGGCGGCGGCTTCCTTCTCGTTGCTCATGTTGTACTGGTAGACCGGCACGTTGACCTTCACGATGTCTGCGCCCACTTCGAGGGCGGCGCGGGCCGCATAGTCCACCGCATAGAGGCTATCCACTCCACCCTTCGCCTTAACCGCTGTGCCACGCGGGTAGCTCCAGACGATCAGCGGTAGGCCATACTTCTCGCACTCCTCGCGCACCTTCCAGATTTGGCGGAAGTCCTCATCCTGGCGCGACGAGCCAACGTAGAGGGTGTAGCCGACCGCATCCGCGCCCAGGTAGTGGGCATCCTGGATGCTGGCGAGTTGGGGAGAGAAGGGGGCATCATCGTTCGGCAGGTTGGTCTTGCCGTTCAGTTTGAGGACGAGCGGCACGCGCCCTGCGTACTTGTGCATATACTTGTTGGCAATACCGACCTGGTAGACGATCCCACTGTAGCCGCCTTCGAGAGCAACCCGCAGTTGGAACTCTGGGTCGAGGGCATCGGGGTTGCCGAGGAAGTCAATCGGGCCATGCTCCAAACCCTGATCAATTGGCAGCAACAGCATGGTGCCGTTGCCGGGGCCATACTGGTAGAGCAGGCGGTGCAGGCGGGCCTTCTTGCCAGAGCCGAAACCCATTTCGTCGAGGCTGTAGCGGCGGGGCGCATTGGCGGGCTGGCTACCGTTGCTGTGGCCGTTGCTGCTCTGCGACGACGCTGGCGCAGTCGTGGTGGTTTCCATCGAAAACTCCTTCTTTGTTAGCTATTTGGGTAAAGGCGTGCTACGCCCCTCAATGTTGCTGACCGCAGTAGGTAACTCGGCTTAGAAGCCAGATGCTACACAAACTGTTCGCAGGAAGTATACCAAAAGGGGTTGACGGCGATCAAACGGGCTGCTCGCTCCTTCTGCAAGGGCGCAGCTAGGGTGCTACTTGCTGATGAACCATCGTTCCACATTCCAGAGCGGGTTGGGCGAGTTGAGGCTGAGCGGGGTGCCGTCGCTAGCCGCCAGTTTGCGACTGGCGACGGTGAAGTACTGGGCGGCCCAGAGCGGGTCGTAGGGTAGTTCGGCAGCAAGGGTGTTTTGCAGGTCGGCAGCCTGGGCCTTGCGGGCGGCAAAATCGTACTCGCGGCGGGCAGCGGCGGCGCGGGCGGTGAAGTCGGCGTTGTTGTAGCCGACGTAGTTGAGCAGACCCGGCGCGGCTGCGGTCGGCTGCTGGTCGCTGGCAAGCAAGGGGTAGGGGTCGAAGTCGTAGCCGAGCGTCCCCCAGCCCGCAAGGATCGCCTCAAAGTCGAAGGCCGGGTCGCGGGTCGGGTCGAGCAGGGCAGATAGAACGGAGTTGGGGTCAACCGCCGCGACCGTCACGCTGATGCCCAGTGTCGCTGCCTGCGCGGCAATCAGGTTGGCAGCCTGGCGGCGAGTGGGGTCGTCGGCCCGCAGGTAGAGCTTGAAGGCTAGGAGCTTGCCGCCCTGTTGCAGTCCGCCACCCGCCCCTGGCTGCCAGCCCGCCTCGGCTAGCAGCCGCTTCGCTTCGCCAATGTTCTGTCCATAACGAGGGGTAGTTGGCTCATAGGCCCAGGTGTTGGGCAGGGCGAAGCTCCAGAGCGGCAAGCCCTGCCCAGCAGTGGCCTGGCGCACGATAGCATCACGGTCGAGGCTGTAGGCGAGGGCGCGGCGCAGACGGTAGTCGCTGAACAGGTGGCCGGGCCGCAGGTTGAAGGCTAGAAAGTAGTAGCCATCCTCTGGGTAGCTACCGAAGGCTAGGCTGGCAGTGATCCCCGCAGTCGCTTGCAAGCTGACCGCCTGCTCGTGGTTGAGGCTGGCGTAGAGTAGGTTACCGTCGCGCACGGCCTGAGCTGCGATGCGCTCGTCGGGGGCGACGACGAAGGCTAGCCGTTCAAGATTGGGTGCGCCCAGGTGGTAGGCAGGGTTGGCGGTGAGGATGATGTTCTGGCCCACCTCGTGGCTGGCAAACTTGAAGGGGCCAGTGCCGACTGGCTGGAAGGCGAAGGGGTCGCTGCCCAGCTTCTCCAACGGCACATCGCGCAGGCGATGGGCGGGCAGGATCGGCGTGCTGAGGTCGGCCAAGAGGGGGGCATAGGGCTGACCCATCTCGAAGACGACGGTCAGGCCCGCCGGGTCAGGGGTCGTCACGCGTACCCGTGCTGCGGTCAGGTGCGCTTGCAGCCGCGTGGTCTGGGGCAAGCGTGACCAGGCCTCGTAGGTGTAGATTACATCAGCAGCGGTGAGTGGCTGCCCGTCGTGCCACAGCACGCCCTGGCGCAGGCGGAAGCTGAGGCGTAGGCCGTCGGGCGAAACCTGCCAGCTTTCGGCGAGGTCGGGCTGCGGCTGCAAGCTACCGTCTAGCCGGGTCAGGCCGTTGAACAGCGCGCTGTTGACTAGCTCCGCGCTCGCGTCGGCGACGTTGAGTAGGGGATTGAAGTTGTTGAGGTCGGCCAGCAGCCGCACGGTCAGAGTGCCGCCCTTCGGCACGCTAACTGGGGTGGGCGGCGGGGTGGCAGTGGCTAGGGCTGGACGGGGCGTATTGCTCGGCAGTTTTGGTGGGGCAACGGTGGGGGCAGGCGGGCTGGTCGGGGTGGGGGTTGGCCTGTCCTGGTCGCAGCCAACAAGGGTAAGGAGCAGGGTAGCTAGTAGCACGGCGGCAAACAGGTGTCGGGTCGCTCTAGACAAGCGTATGCTCCGTATCAGCGTTGTAGTTGGGGAAGAACCAGTAGCGGGCTGGCTGCTCGCGGTGGGCAAGGAAGTAGCGCAGGGGCAGGCCGAGGCTGGGGCTGGTGATCACTGCCGCCAATGCGCTAAGCGGCACGAAGCGGGCCGCCGCCACCACCCCCTCTGGGTCGTGCCAGTTGGTGGGCAATTCCGCTCCCACCTCTGCCGCAACCAGGTAGGCGCAGGTGAGGTAGAGCTTGCCCTCCACTTCGCTGCGCGCTTCGGCAACATAGGCTAGCTGGAGCGGACTAACCTGCACCCCAGTTTCCTCGCCAAACTCGCGCTGCAAGGTAGAGTGCAGCGGTTCGCCCTGCTCTGCTCTGCCACCTGGTAGCGTCCAGACCAGCCCCACCTGCCCCGGCCAGCGGTTGCCAACCAGCAGTACGCTGTCACTGGCTGGTGAAAGCAGGATGCAATGGGCCACCCGGTAATGCTGCCACTGCTTCATCCGTTCTGGCATATCGCTGCTGCTCATCCACCCTTCTGGTTGTTAATTTGCCTCTATCATTGCTACTGTACTAGCGGCAGGGTGAAGAAGAAGGTAGAGCCTTTACCCTCCCCCGCACTCTCCACCCACATTCGGCCACCATGCGCCTGGACGATGCCGCTGCTGATATAGAGGCCGAGACCGAGGCCGCTGGCGGTCTGCTTGCCCTTCTCCGTGCGGTAGAACCGTTCA
>Ga0123339_10000185_pt1 | contig 60107 bp, 51 predicted proteins | sample lystaG_FD_89956 | JGI IMG/M metagenome (GOLD analysis project Ga0123339, IMG submission 89956) | Glacier valley bacterial and archeal communities from Borup Fiord, Nunavut, Canada, to study Microbial Dark Matter (Phase II) -... | ecosystem: Environmental > Aquatic > Freshwater > Ice > Glacier ...
AATAGAAAAATGATTGTAAATAATTGTAATACAATAATATAAGTCAACTTTGGAGGCAAATAATCGAATTTTGACACTCTTGAAACCTGCGTGGATCAAGAAAAAAACTCCTCCGAAATGTTAATAAAAGTAAGATTTTAAAAAAAAACATAACTGAATATGATTTTGATCCCTGCTTGTCCCGATCCCTCGGGAAGTACTCGGGAGCCCACAACAATATCTTATGACAGCAAATTATCTCCCTGACCTATTCATATTGTGGCTATTAAAAATAGCTTTCCACTTGCCATGACGTACCGTTCTCCACATATCCGTTATTGGTAGTATAGTCTATTGTTATTTTTCGTATAATTGTAGAATACTATGCGGTATTTCATCAAAAATATGGTTTGTAATCGTTGCATCATGGTGGTGCAGCATGTCTTTGAAAGTTTGGGCCATTCGCCAGAGCATATTTCGTTAGGTGAGGTTGAAACTACTGCTGCCATGAGTGAAGATGAAGTGGGTAAGCTGAGGAAGGCGCTGGAAGGCTTTGGCTTTGAGCTTATTGAGGATACCAGAAGCCGCATCATCGAAAAGATAAAGACGAGTATTGTGGAGTCCATTCATCAGAACCATGATGATTTGAAGATAAACTATTCTGAATATATCGAATCACAGCTGAACAGGGACTATGCCTATTTAAGCAGTCTTTTTTCAGAGTCAGAGGGTATTACTATCGCCCAATATATTATCCATCAGAAGATTGAACGGGTAAAGGAATTGCTTGTTTACGACGAACTTACGCTGAGTGAAATAGCTGACCTTATGGGTTACAGCAATGTGGCCTATCTTTCGAACCAGTTTAAGAAAGTTACAGGAGTGACTCCCAGTCAGTTCAAACTAGAGAAAGTAAATAAGCGGATCCCTTTGGATGAAGTATAACCTGAAAATCTTATACATTTAAACCGGAATATCATAACAGTTAGGTAGTGCTTATGCCTTATCTTTGACGAAAATAAAGGTTATGGAAACAACGGTTAAAAAGAACTTCCCTGTAACAGGATTAAGCTGTGCCTCATGTGCTGTGAGCGTTGAGAGTATGCTTAAGTCACAGAAGGGAGTCCTGGATGCTGCAGTCAACTATGCCAATTCAACAGCCTGGGTCGAATATGTAGAGAAGACTTCGAGCCTCAGTGATTTCAAGACGGCCATACAGTCGATAGGTTATGATATATTGATCGAAGAGGAGGGCCATCAACACCAGGAGACGATACAGCAGGCACATTACCGAAAACTAAAGCGCAATACTATTTGGGCCATGGTACTGACACTGCCGGTTGTAGTTATCGCGATGTTCACAATGAATAGGCCTTATGCCAACTGGATTATGGGAATACTGGCAACTCCGGTGGTCTTTTGGTTCGGCAGAAGTTTTTTCATCAATGCCGTTAAGCAGGCCAGGCATGGAACAGCCAATATGGATACGCTGGTGGCATTAAGTACAGGTATCGCTTATTTATTCAGCACTTTTACGACTATCTTTCCTGAATTCTGGCATCAGCGGGGTCAACATACGCACGTGTATTTTGAAGCGTCGGCTGTGATTATTGTATTTATACTATTGGGTAAGGTGTTGGAAGAACGGGCCAAGTCGAACACTTCATCGGCCATTAAAAAGCTGATAGGATTACAGCCCAATACGGTGAATCTAATCATGAACAATGGTCAGGATAAGGAGATGCCTGTCTCGCAGGTTGTGATCGGCGATAGGCTATTGGTTAAGCCAGGTGATAAAATCCCTGTCGATGGAGCGGTTGTTTCAGGATCGTCGTTTATTGACGAAAGCACCATTACCGGTGAATCACTGCCCGTTGAAAAGGAGAAAGGGGGGGCAGTATTTGCAGGAACTATTAATCAGAAAGGCAGTTTTGTGATGGAGGCCCAAAAAGTAGGAGGTGAAACTATCCTGGCTCATATCATCAAGATGGTTCAGCAAGCACAGGGAAGTAAGCCGCCTATACAAAGACTGGTCGATAAGGTGGCAGGAGTATTTGTACCTGTGGTCATGACTATTTCAATAATAACCTTTGCTGTCTGGATGATATTTGGGGGTGAAAATGCCCTCACACAGGCCTTACTGGCCATGGTTTCTGTTCTGGTGATTGCCTGTCCATGTGCCCTTGGACTTGCTACACCAACCGCAATCATGGTTGGAATGGGGAAAGGGGCTGAAAATGGTATCCTTATCAAAGATGCTGAGAGCCTTGAATTGGCGCATAAAGTGAATGCCATTGTGCTTGATAAAACAGGAACTGTTACTGAAGGCAAACCTGTAGTAACTGATGTTGTCTGGAATGTTGCTGAAGATGAAAAACCGGCCCTTGAGCAGATCCTTTTTGCCATTGAATCACAATCGGAACATCCGCTTGCTGAGGCTGTAACTGCTTCATTAAAAAGCAATAATCAACCGCTTGTGTCCGTAGATAAGTTTGAAAGTATAACGGGTAAAGGCGTTGTTGTAAATTACGATAACAGAGTTTACCTGGTGGGCAATCAAAAACTGCTGGACGATTACATGGTTGTCATTACTGAAGCTGATTCTAAGCAGCTTAACAACTGGCAGGATGAAGCCAGGACGGTGGTCTGTTTTGCACGTGATAATGAACTGGTTGGGATGATTGCTATTGCAGATAAAATAAGGGATACTTCAGTGCGGGCGATCAGAGATCTTCAGGATCAAGGTATTGAAGTGTATATGCTTACGGGAGACAATGTGCAGACGGCCAGGGCAGTGGCGCAAAAGACAGGAGTGAAGAACTACAGTGCTGAGGTAATGCCTTCCGATAAGGCTGACTTTGTTAAGCAGCTGCAAGGCCAGGGAAAAGTGGTAGCCATGGTGGGCGACGGCATCAACGATTCGCAGGCCCTTGCCCAGGCTGATGTCAGCATCGCGATGGGCCATGGTTCAGATATTGCAATTGATGTAGCCACGATGACCATTATCTCCTCCGACCTGCAGCTGATCAGTCAGGCGATCAGGTTATCAAAACTGACAGTTCGTACCATTCATCAGAACCTGTTCTGGGCTTTTATCTACAATATTATAGGTATTCCCATTGCGGCAGGGATTTTGTACCCTGTTTGGGGATTTATGCTCAACCCTATGATTGCTGGAGCAGCCATGGCACTCAGCTCAGTATCGGTGGTAAGTAATAGTCTGAGACTTAAATATATAAAACTTAATTATAAATAAATTCGATATGAATACGTTAAAGTTTAAAACAAATGTGAACTGTGGGGGTTGTATAGCTACAGTAACTCCTCATCTGGATCAGGTAAAGGGAATAGTTAAATGGAGCGTGGATACTTCAAACCCATTGAAAATACTGACTATTGAGTCTGAAGGAGTAAATCCTGAAGTGATTATTGATGTAATGAAAGGAGCAGGTTATAAAGCCGATTTGATTACCACAAATTAAATTATAGTTTTTACAATTTAAAATCCATAAAATGAAAAGATCAATTGTAATGGTATTCGCAGTTATGATGATACTGGGAATTCAGAATTTGTATGCAGAAAACAAAAGTGAGAAATTTAAAGTAGATGGAAACTGTGGTATATGCGAAAAGCGCATTGAGAAAGCTGCCTTGGGAGTTAAAGGTGTAAGTACAGCCGACTGGAATAAAGATACCAAAGAGATGGTTGTCGCCTTTGATGCATCGAAAACTTCGCTTGATAAGGTGGAAGCTGCCATAGCCAATGCGGGTCACGATACACCGCTCCATAAGGCAGATGCAAAAAAGTATGCCTCCTTGCCATCCTGCTGCCAATATGATAAGGCTGAGGTAAAGTAAAGGAAGTAAGAAGTAAGAAGTAGGAAGAATAAGGAATAGGGATGCATTGCACTTTTGTCGTAGAAGTCCCGAGTACTCGGGATGTAATTCGTTTTAATTCGTGTAATTTGTATTTTAGATCAAATAAAAAATCCTTGTAATCAATATTGATTACAAGGATTTAATTATTAATGAAGTACCCAGAACAAGACTCGAACTTGCACACCGAAACCGGCACCAGCCCCTCAAGCTGGCGTGTCTACCAATTCCACCATCTGGGCATTTAAAATTAGAGTTTGCAAAACTAGAAAAAATCTTAAAACATCAACAATATAATCAGAAATAATTTCAAACTTATTTACTCAAGAATACGAATCCTGAGTCGGGTTCCCTAATCTTGCGTAAGGTGAGTTATTCATTGGGCAATGTCTATGTGTTTATGTTTTCCATGTTCTTGAAATGTTAAATTCTTCACGATCATAAAATCCGCTATCAGAAGTTGTATTCTTATTCATGTTTTGATCCCCAATAAAATGGCGTAAGACTTCATTTTCATATTCAAGATTATTCTGACTTTTAAATGCAAATAAATAAACCAAAAGGGCAAAAATGACTATACCTACAATCCATAGCCAAATCCCTTTTCTTTTTTCAATTTTTATCTCTGCCATTTCTATATTTTTAATAGTTTTATTTTGAGATCATTGAATTTCCAAAGGCTTTTATATTGCCTTACTGAATTTAAAATATTGTCAATTAAATATAGTGATTTATAATCAGATAAGTATTATATAATTTTGAAAAAAGTTACAACATTTCTCCATTAACCATTTAACCATCCAAACCTCTTAATGAATATACATATCTGCAATATCTTCAAAGGCGGTTTTGTTGGGCCATTTCTGATCGAAAGCATCACCTGCAATTTTCTCTATGCGTCCTTTAAATTCATTCAGAATACCTTTTGCAGAGACGTATTTCAATGCGTCGTCGAACGATTTATAAAAGCTGGTGTAAAATGATTCTTGTCGTATGATGTGTTCTCCTGAAAATGACTGAGCTATTTCGATATTGAAAAACATTACATCAGCCAGCAATGAAGCATCAGCATCCAGCAATGTCAGCTTTTTGATCCATTTTTGAGCTACTGATCGACGCATCTTTGCTTTTCGGCTGTTGACCGGATAATATTCTTTGCTGATCTGGAATCGACATTGTTCCATTAATTCATTTTCTTTTGGATTGAAAGCAAAATCATAGTATTCTTTTACCTCCTTAAACCGGTTGTATAAGTCCAGAATTTGTTCCTCCAATTGCTCTTTGGTTAAATCCTTCAGGTATTTTTTGAGTTCGCGTTTACTCATTCCATTGGTTATGCGATGTTGGTGAAAACGGATTGGACATCATCGTCCTCTTCAATTTTATCAACCAGCTTTTCGATTTCCATCAATTGTTCTTCAGTAACTTCAACAAGCGTATTTGCAAAGCGTTGTAAATTGGCTTTAGTAAATTCAATTTTCAACGAATCAAGAGCCTGTGATAAAGTTCCAAAATTGGTATAGTCGCCTGTTACATAAATAATCCCTTCCTCTTCCTCAATCTCTTCAAGGCCTGAGTCAATTAATTCGAGCTCCAGATCTTCGATATGCATTCCCTCTTTCTTGGGAAATTCAAAAACTGCCTTTCGTGAAAACATAAATTCGAGCGAACCTGTTGGAACCAATACACCTCCGTTTTTATTGAAATACATCTTGATGTTGGCTACTGTCCGGGTAGGATTATCGGTTGCACATTCAACAAAAATCAAAGCGCCATAAGGGCCTTTACCTTCATAATTTATTTCTATGAAATTCTCTGCATCTTTACCCTGTGCACGCTTGATAGCCGCGTCAATGTTGTCTTTCGGCATGTTTTGTGCCTTCGCATTTTGAATAGCGGTGCGGAGTTTTGCATTCATATCCGGATCGGCAACACCTTCACTGGCTGCTACTTGAATCGCCTTGCCTAATTTTGGAAATGTACGTGACATTTTATCCCAACGCTTTTCTTTGGTCGCTTTCCTGTATTCGTAAGCTCTTCCCATATTTGAATGTTTCTTTTTAGTGACTGTTATTTATGGCTTAATTTTTTGTCGATACAAAAATACAAAATGCAATGATTTTTTCTTGAACGAATTAGGCATGTCGCAATAATAATTTTAATCTGTGAATAAAAAAATGAATCAATGGTAGGTTTAAACTCGGATCAACTACTTATGACGGGATTATAATATGCTAGAATACAATTTATTAGAACTATTAATTTCTCTTAAATATTTAAATCATTATTGATAAAGTTTTGTACTTTTGCGATGAATGGTTGATACAAGCCTCATGAAATGGATAATCTATTCTCTTGATGAGCCACAGAAGACTTGAATATCATCAGAAATTAGATTGAATTAAAATAGATATTGAATTATGACATTTGACGAATTTGGATTGAACGATAAAATACTGGAAGCAATTTCATACATGGGTTACGAAAAAGCTTCTGAAATACAAGAACTTACAATACCTCCAATATTACTAGGCGAAGATATTCTGGCATGTGCACAAACAGGAACTGGAAAAACTGCCGCATTTGTATTGCCAATTCTTGATCATATTGCCGTAGATGATAATCATGATTTGAGTACCCTTATAGTTGTTCCTACACGCGAACTTGCAATTCAGATTAATCAGCAAATACAGGGTTTTTCCTATTTCCTAAATATTAATTCTGTAACAGTCTATGGCGGACGCGACGGTTCTGACTGGGATGCGGAGAGTAAAGCGCTGACAAAAGGTACCAATATCATCGTTGCAACGCCGGGTAAATTGATATCACATTTGAATTTAGGCTATGTGAAATTCGATAAAATTAAGCATTTGGTGCTTGATGAGGCTGATAGGATGCTCGATATTGGATTTTATGACGATATCATGCGTATCATGAGTTACCTGCCTGAAAAGCGTCAAACGTTGATGTTTTCGGCTACCATGCCTCAAAAGATCAGGGAGTTGGCCGCTAAAATTCTTACCAATCCGATTGAATTTGCTACTGCTATTTCCAAACCTGCTGAGGGCGTTTTGCAAGCCGCTTATGTCGTACATGAAAATCAAAAGATACCTGTAATCAACAGCCTGATTTCCAATAAACCTGATTTGGATAGTATTCTCGTATTTAGTTCAACCAAAAGAAAGGTCAATGACATCGTAAAAAGCCTTAAGAAGGCCGGAAATTCAGTTGAAGGTATTTCTTCTGATCTCGAACAAAAAGAGCGCGAAGATGTGTTGATGCGCTTTCGATCAAAGCGAACACGTGTATTGGTAGCTACCGATGTTTTGAGCCGTGGTATTGATATTAAAGACATTAACCTGATCATTAATTTTGATGTTCCAGGATCGGCTGAAGATTATGTCCATCGTGTAGGACGAACTGCCAGAGCTGATAAAACAGGTATTGCCATTAGTTTTATCAACGAAATGGATATGGATAAGTTCGACCGTATTGAAAAACTCATTGAACAAGAGGTAATTAAGATTCCTTTACCTCCTGAAATGGGAGAGGGACCTGTATATAAAGTACGTACCAGGCGGACAGGTGGTCGTCCGGCAGGAAAAAGAAATTACTCATCAGATAAAAGACCCGACAGAAGAAATTCAAATCCCAGCTGATATTGTTGTGACTAGCTTGAAGTTCAATCCATTGAGAATAAATCAGTGACTTTATGGATTGATTATTTTAAGTTTCATTGTTTATGATGGGATTGCTTCGTGCCTCGCAATGACGGCATGTGAAGAGCGGAACGTCATTGCGAGGCACGAAGCAATCTCACCAAAAATAACGACATAAAAAACAATGACTTTTTAATTCACTGTAGGTAAATATGTTCTCCTTTCTTAAAAATATTGACAATAAAGATCATCGGCCAACTTTTGGCGCTTTAAAAATATTGAAATATATAGGGCCTGGGTTACTTGTTACCGTTGGATTTATTGATCCCGGTAACTGGGCTTCCAATATTGCCGCGGGATCGGAATTTGGGTTCACCTTACTTTGGATGGTGACTTTATCAACCATCATGTTGATTATTCTACAACACAATGTTGCCCACCTGGGAATAGCCACTGGACTGTGTTTATCGGAAGCTGCCTCCAAATATACCAAGCCGTGGGCCTCACGTTCAATTCTGGGAACTGCCATGCTGGCTTCTGTTTCGACCTCATTAGCCGAAATATTGGGTGGTGCCATAGCGCTCCAGATGCTTTTTGGAATTCCCATTCCTGTGGGTGCAATCATGGTGGTAATATTTGTTGCTATCATGCTGTTTACCAACTCTTATGCACTTATCGAGAAAATCATTATTGCTTTTGTATCTATCATCGGCTTGTCATTTCTTTATGAACTGAACCTTGTTGAAATCGATTGGTTATTTGTGGGAATCGGTTGGGTGACCCCTTCTATTCCCGAAGGTTCAATCCTAATTATTATGAGTGTTTTAGGAGCTGTAGTGATGCCCCACAATCTTTTTTTGCATTCTGAAATAATTCAGAGCCGTCAATGGAACCTTGAAGATGATGTAGTGATCAAAAAACAGTTGGATTATGAATTTGTTGATACCCTGGTTTCCATGCTGATTGGATGGGCGATCAACAGTGCAATGATTATTTTGGCAGCAGCAACATTTTACTCAAAAGGAGTACATGTCGGCGAGTTGCAGCAAGTCCAGTCGATGCTGGGGCCATTGTTAGGCAACAATGCAGGGGTCGTGTTTGCCATTGCCTTACTCTTTGCCGGAATGGCCAGTACAATCACTTCTGGAATGGCTGGTGGAAGTATATTTTCAGGTATATTTAATGAACCTTACGATATTAAGGATAACCACAGCCGGCTTGGAATTGCCTTGTCCTTGGTTACAGCGCTGCTGCTGATTTTTGTGATTGGTAATCCGTTTAAAGCGCTCATCATTTCCCAAATGATACTCAGCATACAACTTCCATTTACCATTTTCTTACAGATTTACCTTACCTCTTCCCGAAAGGTCATGGGAAAATATGTCAATCCAAAGTCTACAACCGTTATTATGCTTATGGTAGGCGGAATTGTTACCTTCCTGAATGTGTTGCTTTTTATAAGTTTCTTCTGATGAAGTCAGCTACTTTTTCCTCAGGAGGTATTTTGATGATTTAGTTCCTAAATCTAATCATTTTTACTCAGACATGTTCAAGCTACCTCTATATCTATTTTTGATATTTGTAATGGCCATTGCCTGCCGGGACGATCAAATTACCACCGGAAAGATGCCATCAAAAGTGGTCATCAAAACAGGTACTGTATGCGGCTGGTGTTCCAGAAATGATACCCTGACCATCAGTGGAAACGCCGTCAGGTATGTGAATTACACTCAATGTAATAACAGCAGTCCATCCGTAGAGAAAAACGGACAAATAGCAACTTCACAACTTGATTCTTTACTTTCCAAACTAGACTTCAATGAGTTGAAGAAACTGGATTTAAACAGTCAGAATATTAGCTTTGATGGTTGTGACGACTGGATTTATTTCGACAATGGATCGGAGACACATTATATCCGTTTTACAAGCAACGATCCCAAGCTTCAGCCAATCATGGAATTTGTTGATCATTTAAATGCAATTAAAACCCAATATATTGGTAAGTAACTCACCTTTTACAAGAATTCTGATAATAAATAAAAGGAACTCTGATTTATAAGAAAAAAAAGTAAATTGGGAACACCGATGACATCCCGAGTACTCGGATTCGTGTTATTACACGAATAAAAGAAGCACACAAACAACAATTAGCGACAAACCAATCTGCGAGAGATCAGAAAGTCAATATATTATTCAAATCAGCAAAATATTTTTGATTGACCCTTGGAAGGAAATGGGCCGCTTCCATCGACTATTTCCAACTCCGACAACTCCGACAGTTCCGACAGTATACTTTTTCAACAAATTCAATATACGGCCTTGTAAAAATAAGCTATTGATCTGCAATTGGTAAAAAAGTATACTGTCGGAATTGTCGGAACTGTCGGAGCTGTCGGAATTGGCATTCTTGCCGGATACTTTGGATAACCTCTTTATGGGAATAGCTTGTTCCAATACCACTTCAAAAAAATAATGTCAACCCTTTTATTATTACCTCACAATGGAATATTTCCATGTTTACGTGGTAAATTTGATTTGCGCTTATTTTGAGTCATATACAATGCCTGTATTATTTTTGACCGTGATTCCTGAGGCAGAATAATTTCATCAATGTAGCCCAGTGCAGCTGCTCTGTATGGGTTGGCAAACTTCTCACGATAATCTTCCACGGCTAAAGCCCTTTCTTCATCGTTAAGTTTTCCACGGTATAAAATATTGATTGCACCTTCTGGTCCCATCACAGCAATTTCAGCCGTTGGATAGGCGAAATTTACATCGGCACCAATATGTTTGCTCGACATCACATCATAAGCGCCACCATAAGCCTTGCGGGTAATAAGGGTTATTTTTGGGACTGTTGCTTCAGCAAAAGCATACAACAATTTGGCGCCATGCTTGATTATTCCTCCGAATTCCTGACTCGTTCCAGGTAGAAATCCAGGTACATCAACCAATGTCACCAACGGAATGTTAAATGCATCGCAGAACCTCACAAAACGGGCTGCTTTAGTGGATGAATTGATGTCGAGTACTCCTGCCAAATGGGCTGGCTGATTGGCAACTATACCAATCGGCTTTCCACCCATACGGGCAAATCCAATCACCATATTTGCTGCATAGTTAGGCTGAACTTCCAGAAAATGTTCATCATCAATGATCTTTAAAATGATATCTTTGATGTCATAAGGTTTATTGGGATCAACCGGCACCACCTGATTTAAAGAAACGTCTTCTCTATTTTCGGGATCGGTACAATTTTTTAATGGTGGATCATCCATATTGTTAGATGGAATAAAACTCATCAATTCCCTGATCATCATCAGGGTTTGTTCCTCGTCACTTCCGGTGAAGTGGGCTACGCCGCTTTTGGATGAATGGGTATGTGCGCCGCCTAATTCTTCTTTTGTAACATCTTCGTGGGTGACTGTTCTAATCACTTCGGGACCAGTGACAAACATGTGACTTGTTTTCTCGACCATAAAAATGAAGTCGGTCAATGCAGGTGAATAGACTGCACCACCGGCACAGGCGCCCATAATGGCACTAATTTGAGGGATGACACCCGATGAAATGACATTGTTATGGAAAATATCAGCATATCCTGCAAGACTTTCAACTCCTTCCTGAATACGTGCACCTCCTGAGTCATTAAGGCCAATTACAGGAGCTCCCATTTTAATGGCAAGATCTTGTATCTTAAGTATTTTATCTGCATTAGATCGACTTAAAGTACCGCCGAATACTGTGAAATCCTGAGCAAAGACGTATACCAAACGCCCATTTATTTTACCGTACCCTGACACTACTCCATCACCAGGTATTTTCTGTTTATCAATTCCAAAGTCAGTGGCCCGGTGAGTGACCATTTTATCTATTTCATTAAATGTTGCCGGATCAAGTAAAAGCTCAATTCGCTCGCGTGCTGTTTTCTTTCCGGAATTATGTTGTTTTTCAACCCGGTCAGCACCACCACCTGATTCTGCCTGCTGATTAAGTAATTCAAATTGTTCAAATTTGGCTTTTAAATCCATAAGTAATTATTTTATTCAATTTCTATTAATACCTGATTGGCTTCTACCGTGCTGCCTTCTGTAACATGAATTTTTGAAATGATTCCATCCATAGGCGCTTTATATTCACTTTCCATTTTCATTGCTGAAATCGTAATAATTGTATCTTCTTTCTTTACTACATCACCCACCGCGAACAGTATTTTAACTACCTTACCAGGCATTGGTGAAACAACTGTATTTTCAGACAATAACTGTGTGCTTCCAGTTCGGTTAAGTAAATACCGGGCTTCTGCATCAATAACTTCGAGGTCATAAGAGTCATATAATGTATAGGCCGTGTAATGTTTGGTTTTGGATTGCGGTACCAATTCAATGTTGTATGACAGTCCGTTTGCCAGAATAGAGAAAATTCCTTCATCATTGTGCATCAAATCGACTTGATAGACTTTATCATCCACTTTGATCTCCAGCAGGTTCTCATACTGCTTTAATATTTCGACAGTTGCAATGCGTTTGTCTAACTTTATTTCAATTGACATATCTATTGGGGTTATAAGCGTTCAAAGTTCTTTTGATAAGTGTATTTTTTCCATCTGTTTTTGGCAGGGTACATCACTTTGGAAGTCTGGTTAATATTCAACTGGTCAAGGTATTCGATGTAAGTTGCAATAATTACCATATCCTCATTATCCTCTGAGCATTTTACAGGTGCATGAAGAATATCTTTATTTTTTTCAATAAAGTTGGTGTCGTAATTTCCACTTCTGAAATCAGGTGTATCCATGATTCTGGCTAAAAACTTGATTGAGGTCTTAACGCCCGTAATCTTGTATTCGTACAGAGCCCTTTTCATGCGTTCAATGGCCTCCGTCCTGTTTTCGGCCCACACAATGAGTTTCGATATCATTGAATCGTAATGGATAGGTATTTCATATCCTTCGTAGACATATCCGTCGGTGCGTACACCAAATCCCAATGGCTCAGTTATATTGTAAATTTTACCAGGGTTCGGCATGAAGTTATTATCAGAATCTTCAGCATAAATACGACATTCAATGGCGTGCCCGGTTTGTCTTAACTGATCCTGAGTGAATGAAAGCGGTTGACCTTCAGCAACCAAAATCTGCTGTTTTACAAGGTCAATTCCAGTTATACGTTCTGTTATCGGATGCTCAACCTGAAGGCGGGTATTCATTTCCAGAAAGTAAAAGTTCAGGTCATTGTCTACCAAAAATTCGATGGTTCCCGCCCCAGAATAGTTAACAGCTCGGGCAGCTTCCACAGCATATCCTCCCATCTTCAGACGTAATTCAGGAGTCATTAGGGTAGAAGGGGTCTCTTCGAGCATTTTTTGATGCCGACGCTGAACCGAACACTCGCGTTCAAATAGGTGAACTACATTCCCATGCTGGTCACCCAGGATTTGAAATTCGATGTGATGAGGGGAGGAAATATATTTTTCAACGTAAACTGAATCATTGCCGAAGGACGATAGCGCTTCTGACCTGGCCGAGCGGACAAGCGAGGGTATGTCTTTTTCCTCTGTTATCAATCTCATACCTTTGCCGCCGCCGCCTGCTGAAGCTTTTACCATTACAGGGAGTCCAATTTCACGGATCGTTTCAATGGCTTCCTTTTCGGTTTTGATACTTTCTGTGGTCCCTGGTACAACAGGGACGCCGGCTGCTATCATCGTTAACCGGGCTTTTATTTTATCGCCCATCTGATCAATCACTTCAGGAGAAGGACCGATAAAAATAATTCCATTCTCTGCACATTTTCTGGCAAACTCAGCATTCTCGGATAAGAATCCATAACCTGGATGGATGGCGTCTGCATGACAGTTTACTGCAATTTCAATAATTTTGTCTGATTTGAGGTAACTTAATACCGATGCAGCAGGTCCGATATTATATGCTTCATCGGCATATCTGACATGCATTGATGTTCGGTCGGCATCTGAGAAAACGGCTACAGTTAAAATTCCCATTTCGCGGCAGGTTCGCATGATACGTATGGCAATCTCACCACGGTTAGCAATCAGGATCTTTTTGATTTTCTTCATTTTATAAATAATTATCCATAAGGATTATTTTCTTTTACTAAAAAACAAATGGGCATGGTTAAAAACCCAAAAACAGGTAAATTGTTTGCTGAATTGGAGTCTATTTTATTAATACTACGTAGCATTGGTCTAAATCGGTCGGATAGATTGCGTCAAATATAATCTTTCAACTGACTTTAACATCATAAACCGAACAAGTTTTAATAGGTTTTATTTTCAATTTTATAAGGAAGAATGCTCTGTTAAATTGAACAAAAATGAATATATACTGTTTATTATCAGTTATTTAAATAGATGAAATTATACGTTTATTTCTTGATTTTGATGAAAATTAGGTAGTATAAGTTAACTCAATAATTCAGCAAACAATAAAAATTTGTATGTTGGGTTCAAAAGTTTTGATAAAGGTCATTCTAATCGCTTACTTTGGGTCCGAATATAGAATTGACAGTTTTGTTTCATCCTGTAAAGTAGGATAAATAGAATATTCCATAGTTTGCTGATTTCAATTTATTTCAAAATGATAACTTTAAACTTTTGACCTGATAATTGTGAACATTTCTGATTATATACCTGTTTATAGAAAGAATCTGACGCTGGCCATTCCAGTTATATTTTCCCAGATGGGGCAAGTGACAGTCAATCTGACTGATGTGATGATGGTGGGGCATGTTGGAACTACTGAGCTTGCAGCTGCTTCGTTCGCCATCAATGTTTTTCATGTGGGTATGCTGTTTGGTCTTGGAATTACTTTGGGCCTTACCCCATTGGTAGGACAGTCATATAACCACAAACATCCCGGTGGAGTGGGAGGGTGGCTTAAAAATGGCCTGTTGGTTCATTTTATTGCAGCTGTATTACTATGTATGCTCATGTCGTCAGTCGTTCTATTTATGGGACAGATGGGGCAACGAGAGGATGTTGTAAAGGCGGCAATTCCTTATTTTTTGATTCAGGTGGCTTCTCTTTTACCGTTGATGATTTTCTTTTCGATCAAGCAATTTTTTGAAGGTGTCGGTAATACTAAAATAGCAATGATTATCACCATTATAGCCAACATTGTGAATATTGGACTTAATTACGTTCTTATTTACGGTAAACTAGGGTTTCCGGCTATGGGGTTAAATGGTTCAGGAGTGGCCACTTTAATTGCGAGATTGATTATGCCGGTCATTTTTCTTCTAATCATTCTTAAAAAGCCATTGCTGAGAGTTTATTTTGATTCAGCAAAAGCAGCACGGTTTGAAATCGAAAAGATCAGGCGGATGTTATCAGTCGGTTTAACTATTGGGATGCAGATGGTCATTGAAATTCTGGCCTTCAGCATTGGTGCAATTATGATTGGATGGATTTCTAAAGAGGCGCTGGCAGGGCACCAGGTGGCCATTGGGATGGCAGCAATGACCTATATGATTTCCTTTGGACTGGCTTCCGGAACAACAATCAGGGTCAGTCATGCTTTTGGCGATTACGATAGAATTGAATTAAAACATGCTGTAATAGCCTCTTTACATATAGTGGTTGTATTTATGGCGGCGATGGGAATCCTATTTGTTGTATTACGAAATCAACTTCCACTATTGTTTACAAACGATCCGGCAGTGATTAAAGTGGCAGCAACTTTATTAATTGTTGGTGCCGTCTTCCAGATTTTCGATGGGGTTCAGGTTGTTTTGCTTGGTGCTTTACGCGGCATGGCTGATGTCCGAATCCCAATGTTTATTGCCTTTTTCTCCTATATCATTGTCAGTTTGCCCATTAGTTATATCCTTTCTCATGTATTTAATTTTGGATATGCAGGCGTTTGGATTGGCTATATTTTTGGACTTTCAACGGCGGCCCTCTTATTTGGCCTAAGGTTGAAATATCAGCTGCATAAATTTGGCAGATAGGTCAAAATAGAAGTTGGTAATCAAAATAGAAATCACTATGCCAAATCCTAATAATTATCCTAATATTGAATAGTAGATGGCCATATTAGTGTTTTAGTATGTTATTCATCTATTTACCAGTATATTGAACTCTTTAAAAAATGTAATATAAGTTCCATTTTTAAATAGTTTGCTATTGAAATAGATGTAATTAAATTTAAAAAGAGTAAAATCTCAATTCCAATTCCAATTCCAATTAAAATTCCAATTAAAATTAATAATAAAACCATTCCCCTTGCAGATGGCTTTTTAAGAATTATATTTATCTTTAAATGAAATTTAATACGAAGCAAAATTAATGTGAAGATACATTAAAGTGTTATACTTTAATTATTAAAAATTGTATATTTCACAGATCCTAAAACCCATTATATTTCAAAAAATTGTATTGTAAAAATACTAATTTTTTTATTGGCTTAACATTTTTCTTTAAATACTTGTTGTATTATATTTTAATCAAAATTCAAACTTTATCTTATGCTGATAATAATGTTTTTTGACAAATATTCTATGACTTATATGGCTTCGATCTGATATTTAAAAACAAAAATTCGTATCTTCGGGGCACATTTTAGGATAGAAACATGGATCACAAAATTATACAATTAATATCTCAGATACTCAGTATTGACGCCGGTCAGATTGGGAGTACTGTTCAGTTACTTGAAGAAGGTGCTACAGTGCCATTTATTGCCCGATACCGAAAGGAACGTACTGGCAGCCTTGATGAAGTCCAGATTGAAGCAATCATGGATGCAAAAGAGAAGATGGAGGAGATACTGAAACGCAAAGAGACCATCCTTAAAACCATTAAGGAACAGGATTTACTGACTGCCGAATTGCAGAAACGTATTGAAGATTGTTTTGATGCCATTGAGTTGGAAGATATCTACTTACCCTATAAGCCGAAACGTAGAACCCGCGCTGCAATTGCACGTGAAAAAGGATTGGAACCTTTGGCTAAAATACTATTCAGACAAAATGAATCTGATATTGAACGCAAGGCCGATGAGTTTGTGGGTGAGTTAGTTGAATCGACTGATGAAGCCTTGTCGGGTGCCCGGGATATTATTGCTGAATGGATCAATGAAAATGATAAAGCCAGATCAATCGTTCGCCGTGTATTTGACTCTGAAGCAGTGATTACTAGTAAGTTAATCAAAGGAAAAGAGGAAGATGCCTACAAATACAGCGACTATTTTGATTGGAAAGAACCCTTGAAGAAATGTGCTTCTCATAGGTTGCTGGCTATGCGTCGCGGCGAGAATGAAGGATTTCTTCGGATTTCGGTTTCCCCTCAAAGTGACGAGGCTGTTGAACGACTGACACGCTTCTTTGTTCATAGCAAAAATTCGTGCACTGTTCAAATGGAACTTGCTGTTAATGATGCTTATAAAAGGCTGCTCGAACCTTCTATAGAGACTGAATTTGGAAATTCATCCAAAGAAAAAGCTGACGATGAAGCCATCCGTGTATTTGCTGAAAACATGCGCCAGTTGCTTCTGGCAGCTCCACTTGGACAAAAGCGTGTGCTGGCGCTCGATCCGGGGTTCAGAAGTGGATGTAAATTGGTTTGCCTCGATGCCCAGGGAAATTTAGTGCACAATGAAACAATTTATCCACATAAACCTCAGGAGGAAACCAAACCGGCAGCTCGAAAGATCAGTTCTCTGGTCAGCTCATACCAGATTGAGGCCGTTGCCATTGGTAATGGTACCGCAAGCCGCGAGACTGAACAATTCATCAAAAAACTTCATTTTGACCGCGATCTACAAGTATATGTCGTTTCTGAAGACGGCGCATCCATCTATTCAGCCTCTAAGATTGCCCGTGAAGAATTTCCAGAGTACGATGTGACTGTGAGGGGTGCCATTTCTATTGGTCGTCGTTTGATGGATCCTCTTGCAGAACTGGTTAAGATTGATCCTAAATCAATTGGAGTGGGTCAATATCAACATGATGTAGATCAGAAAAAGTTAAAAAACAGCCTTGATAAAGTGGTCGAGTCGAGTGTGAATTTGATTGGAGTGAATGTCAATACTGCATCCAAACATTTGTTAACTTACATATCCGGACTTGGCCCCTTGCTGGCTCAAAATATAGTTGACTACCGAAAAGAAAATGGGCCCTTTATTACGAGAAATGATTTGCAGAAAGTTCCCCGTATGGGACCAAAAGCCTTTGAGCAATCTGCAGGTTTTTTACGTATTCCTGAGTCTGAAAATCCATTGGATAAAACAGCGGTACATCCTGAATCATACCATGTTGTCGAAAAAATGGCCAAGGATTTGAAATGCAGCATTCAGGAATTAATCTCAGTTGAAGAGCGTCAAAATCAAATTGTTCTCTCAGACTATGTGACAGACAAAACGGGTTTGCCTACACTGCAGGATATCAAGCGTGAAATGGCAAAGCCAGGCAGAGATCCGCGGCAAGAGATCAAAGTCTTTGAATTTGCCCCCAATATCCTTAAAGTTGAGGATATTGAGGTAGGAATGGTCCTGCCTGGAATTGTAACCAACATTACCAAATTTGGTGCTTTTGTCGACGTTGGTGTCAAACAAGACGGTTTGATTCATGTATCACAAATGGCCGACCGCTTCATAACAGACCCAGGTGAAATAGTAAAATTACATCAACATCTGCGTGTCAAAGTAATTGAACTCGATTTGCCAAGAAAGCGAATTCAATTAAGCCTAAAGCAAGTCCCGCTGGATTAGAAAGCTTTTTCTTCTGGTATGATTGCCCACATAATCAGGTAAGCAATCAGGCCGGGAAAGCCTATACTGATAAGTGACAGAACAACATACACAATGCGGACTACGGTAGGATCGATATCAAAATAATTTCCTAGGCCGCCCAAAACGCCGGCAACCATTTTGTCCCTTGACCGTGTGAGTTTTTTTTGGATGGTCATACTTTGTCTTCCTCTCCGTCTTCAAAATAATTGTCCTGATTTTCTAATTCAGTTTCCAAAAACTCTTCGGCTTCTGTCAAAAGTTCTGCGATAAGAGATTTGTCGCTTGGTTCTTCATCAATCCAATGAATTTCTTGATTCACTGAAAAGTCCTCAATGTCGCTTCCTACAATAAATCTTGGAAACTCGTTGTGAACAACATAAATAAAGTCAGGCATTTCCTGAGAATTGTCGGCTAGTAAAAATTTTGGTAGCATAAATTGACGTATTGGTTATTTGACAAACAAATTTAGAGAAATTACTGGGATTATACCATTAAATCGGCATCTATTTTAATGGTTTAATTAAAAGAATACAATATGCCACCTGAAACAGCATTTGAAATAGGAAATATACCGCTAATTTTCAGTCTAAGTCCTTCTATTTCTGAGGTTCTATGTATGTTTCAATTCCTTCTCCCCATATTCAGTATTTTAAATTGATTGACCAATACGAATTCAATTGTCTCTTGAAATTCAAAAGCTGGTTTAAACTTCAGTTAGTCCAAATTTAAACTTTATTCATTCATCTACTAATATATTAATAATATGCGAGTTATGTGTAAAATCGTGGTATATCCTATTATTAGTATCCTATTTTTGTCATACCCCATTGATACCCTATTGATACCCCATTCAGTGTAAAACCGAATATAAATGAAATATATTCGGAATAAAAACCGTATATAATACGTATTTTTACGCATTATATACGGTATATATACGGTATATATACGGTTTATATATGGTTTTACACTGAATGGGGTATCAATGGGGTATCAATGGGGTATACCAATAATAACTGCAAGATAAGCATTAAATCTTACCCCAGGATCACCTAAATAGGTAATGCAAAGTGATTTAAGACTTTCATAAACCATAATTGGAGGGTTGTTGAGGGAGGAAAGCTATTTTTAATAGCCACAATGCTTGAATTACTGGATGTGAGTTTGTGGGTAGATTGCTTATCTGAGAGATAGGTCCATATAGTATCTAATGGAATTATGATCAGGCATTTACACTCTTATAATGGAATGGCTTAATCAAAAAAAAGAATTGACATACTCAATATGAAACGGTATGTCAATTCTTTTTTCAAGCCAAGCATTGGTCAATGGAACCTATTAAAAATGAATACATTGCTCTTTTGATGTTATAATTGAGGCTTTGAATTGCGGATTTTACTTCTTTTGATTCCATAAGCGAAATAAATAACAAAACCCAAAGCCATCCATACAACCAATCTGAGCCATGTTTCCCAAGGTAGAGAAAGCATTTGCGCAAAGCAGATACCTGCTCCCAGAATCGGGATTAGGGGAACAAATGGGGTTTTGAATGCTCTTTTAATGTCGGGCCTTTTGACTCTCAGAATAATAATCCCAATACATACAATCGCAAATGCCAATAATGTCCCAATTGAAACCAGTTCACCAAGAATATTAATTGGAAGTATACCGGCCAATATCAAGGCAACAAATCCGGTTACTAAAGTGCTGACATAAGGAGTTTTAAAACGTGAATGGACCTTTGAAAAAATGGGTGGCAATAATCCGTCTTTTGACATTGCGAAGAAAATACGGGGCTGGCCCATCAGCATTACCAGAATAACAGAGCTCAAACCGGCAATGGCTGCGATTTTGATAATTGGACGTAACCAGAATAGGCCCGATCCCATTGCATTGACACCTACAGCGATAGGGTCAGCAACATTTAAAAAAGTATAGCTGACAATTCCTGTTAGTACAACGGCTACCAGAATGTATAAAATTGTTGAAATTCCAAGCGATCCTAGAATTCCGATTGGCATATCTTTCTGAGGATTTTTAGCTTCCTGTGCAGCCGTAGATACGGCGTCAAATCCAATATAGGCAAAGAAAATGACAGCTGCCCCGCGGAAAATTCCACTCCAGCCATAATGCCCACATTCACCGGTATTTGGAGGAATAAAAGGATGCCAGTTGGCTGAGTTAACGAAAAATAGACCGATGCCAATGAATAAAAGAATTACAAACACTTTGATAATCACCATGATGGTGTTGAACTTGGCAGATTCGCGGATTCCGATCAAGAGTAAAATGGTGATTGCAGCCACAATAAACATGGCAGGCAGGTTTAATATGCCTGTGAGGTGAGGCAGGCTGTCGATGGAAATTCCTGTATCAGCTAAATTTTTTGCCAGTTGAGGGGTCACTAAATTCCAGCCGACCTGTGGAATATTTACCATTACAGACCCCCAGGCTGCCGTAAACTGAGCCGGGAGAATGACTCCAAAATCTTTGAGAAAGCTCACCACATAACCCGACCAACCAACAGCAACGGAGGAGGCGGCAAAAAGGTATTCTAAAATTAAATCCCAGCCAATAATCCAAGCTACAAACTCACCCATTGTTGCATAAGCATAAGTATAAGCACTGCCTGAAATAGGAATCATAGATGCAAATTCGGCATAACACAATCCGGCAAACAAACAGGCTAAGCCTGAAATCAGAAATGAAATGACTATTGCAGGACCGGCATACTGTGCAGCAGCCTGTCCGGTAAATACGAATATACCGGCACCGATAACTGCTCCAATACCAAGTGTGGTAAGGTTTGTTGCTGTTAAAGTCCTTCGTAACCCGTGATCAGTTTCTGACTCGGTGAGTAATTGTGAAATTGGTTTGGTGAGAAATAATTTCATTTTATATTCTGTAATTAAGATGTTTCAAATTTATATATTAGTTTGATGATCAATAGTTATAGTTGTTAAACTTTCTTTTTAACGAAAATTATTTTAGCGGCCGTAAAGAAGAAAGGAATTAGAGTTACAATGATTAATCCAAGAAAAATCAGTTCGAAATTGTCTTTTATCCAAGGCAGTCCTCCGAGAAAGAACCCTGTGAAGGTAAAAAATGGGACCCAAATCATTGAACCAATCATTGTATATCTTCCGAATTCAGGGTAATCAAATTTTACAGTGCCCGCCAGGAAAGGAATATACGTTCTGATGACAGGGAAAAACCTACCTAAGATGATGGATTTTTTTCCGTGCTTCTCATAAAACTTTCTCGTCATAAGAAAAGATTTAAGCAGATATTTTTTAACAAATCTGCTCTGCGAATGTTCTATTTTATCGCCAATCAATTTGCCTATTCCATAATTGAAATAATTTCCCAATATGGCTGCCAAGATTAGAATAGGCACTAGAAGTATTATGTTTAGATCGGATGAAGCAGCAATCACTCCTGCCGAAAATAATAATCCGTCACCAGGCAGAAAGGGGAAAACAATCAGCCCGGTTTCAAGAAAAATTATAAGGAACAATATAAGGTAAGCTTCCATGACATTATTGGAAACTATCGTATAAAGTGCCTGGTTGGTATTAAAGAGTAATTCGTATATTTCGCTCATCATTGTTTGCTGAATATTTGATTTGTTGCATTTGTCCCGATTGATTGGGACGAATAATGTAATTTTCAGAAATTCAAGATGCCGAAAATTACATTATTAAACAAACCAAATCAATAATTTATCAGAATTTCGAATAAATATTTTCAAAGCTTAATAAATTAAAAACGATTACTCAACAAATCGCATATTTTGGTCAGAAAATCAATATCATCATCAGTAAATGGGGCAGGTGAATGGCTATCTATATCCAGTTCAGCTACAAATCTTCCATCCTTCATTACCGGAACCACAATTTCTGATTGTACATCAAGGCCACATGAAATGTAATTTTCGACTTGTGTTACATCCTGAACTACCATTGTTTTGGCACTTTCTGCAACTTGTCCGCAAATACCTTTACCAACTGCAATATGAGTATGCGGGGTAGGTTTTCCGACAAAAGGACCTAAAACAAGCTCATTTTTTTGCTGATCCAGAATATAAAATCCGACCCAATCGTAATGGTAAACTTCCAGTTTAAGGAATTCACAGATACGGAATAATAAATCGTCCGGATTATTTTGGATCAATTTTGTGATCTTGTGGTAAACTTCAGAGAAATTTGTAGTTGTCATGCTGTCTTTATTTTATCACCATTTGGTCTTCGTGGGTAATTTTCTCACAATATTTACATTTTAAGTCGAGCGGTTTTTTTGAGATGACGTTGAAATAAGTGGTTATTTCTTCATTATTTGTAATGCACTTTGGATTAAAGCATTTAACAATACCGATCACCTTGTCAGGTACTTCAACTACACGTTTTTCAACTACTTCATATTCACGTATAATGTTTAGCTTGGCATTGCGTGCAATAAGGGAAATCTTGTTGATTTCATCGTCTTCAAAAAATACATCTGAGACTTTAATAAGTGCTTTACTTCCCATTTTTTCACTTTCGAAATTGAATCCAAAGGTAATTTGAGATTTCACTTTTTCAAGCCCCAATATGGATATTACTTTGAAAAGGTTTTCGGAAGGAATGTGATCAATTACAGTGCCATCTTTGATTGCACTGACTTTCAATTTTAATTTCTTTTTTAAACTATCGCTCATGGCTTTAATTATTTTAGGTTGAGGATATGCGCAATAATGGCCTGACGGGTAAAAACACCATTTCGGGCCTGAGTAAAATAATATGCTTTTTCATTATTATCAACATCGGGATGAATTTCGTTGATTCTCGGAAGAGGGTGAAGGATACGCATGTTGGGTTTGGTATTATTCAACATGCTGTTTTTCAGGATGTATACATTTTTGACTTTCTCATATTCGATAGGATCCATAAATCGCTCCTTCTGGACCCGGGTCATGTAAATAATATCAGCATGGTTGATATTGTCATTGATTTCTGTATGTTCAAAATATCGTATTCCCTTTTCGTTGAGGAACAATTTATATTCCTCAGGCATCGAAAGTTCTTCAGGTGCAATAAAGTTGAAAATTGGATTTTTGAATTCCGACATAGCCATCAGCAATGAATGCACGGTTCGTCCGTATTTCAGGTCACCGATCATGAAAATATTGATATTGTCAAGTGTACCTTGAGTTTTTAATATTGAGTACATGTCGAGCAATGTTTGGGTAGGATGCTGGTTGGCCCCGTCTCCGGCATTGATTACGGGCACATCAGCCACTTCTGCGGCATACCTTGAACTTCCTTCCAAAGGATGTCGCATAACGATCAGATCGACGTAATTGCTTACCATTTTGATCGTATCGTGCAGAGATTCACCTTTTGAAACACTCGATGAGCCGGCATCTGAAAAGCCAACAATACGGCCACCTAAACGATTGATTGCGGTTTCAAAGCTTAAACGGGTTCGGGTTGAGGGCTCAAAGAACAAAGACGCAACCACTTTTCCTTCAAGTAATCTCTGGTTTGGATTTTCCTCAAAATCGGCTGCGAGTTTCAAAATACGCAGATAATCTTCTTTCGAATAATCGGTAATCGAAATTAAATCTTTCTTCTTCATTTTATAGTTTGATATTTAAGTTTTTAGAGCAAAAAAAAGCCAACAGGAATAACTTTTCTGTTGGCTTTAGCTTATAATAGGGAAATTTCGTCGATAATCTAAAATGTCTCAAATCATTGGAATGAAATAAATAATTGAGGGAGTTTGGGAATACTTTTCCCTGGCGAAAAATTTCACCCAAAAAGTGAGAACAATGTATTTTCAAGTGTTTCATCAAAAGCCTAAAATTAGTAGGATTTTATATATATACCGCATTTAATACTGATTATTTTTTAAATTGTTATTAACTTTAAACATTGCCTTCAATATTAATAATATTTATGCTGTCAATTTTTAAAAGTGCATCTAAAATCCGATCAACTTCACTTAGCCTGATATGGGTTTTAACTTTGCAGCTCAGATCGAATTGGGGATCTATTTGAGGCAGTTTTTCTTCTTTTAAGACTTTCATTATTTGATTCATTACCAGGTAATCAAATTCGATCAGCAACCATTTTTCGACCACTATTTCCCTTATTTCAGCCTTATTAATGGCATCCAAAGCTGCATTGCGGTATGCATTGATTAATCCGGGAACGCCCAATAAAGTTCCACCGAAATACCTGACCACTACAATTAGTATGTTGGTAAGGTCAAAACTCTGAATTTGTCCTAAAATTGGTTTTCCAGCTGTTGAGGAGGGTTCACCATCATCGTTAACCCTGAAAAGTAATTTTTCGGGACCCATACGCCATGCATAGCAATGATGGCGGGCTGAATGGTGTTCTTTTTTTATGGATTGTACCAATTCCCTGATTTCTTCTTCAGAATTCACTGGATAGGCATACGAAATAAACCGGCTCCCTTTGTCCTTAAATAATCCTTCCGAAGGTTTTTCTATTGTTTTAAAGGTATCTTCCATAGGTATATGGTTCAGCGGCTTATGTTGATATAAAAAAAGCAGATCAAACTGATCTGCTTTTATATAGTTTACAATTTCAGTTTTCTATCAATCTCATCGAGACAGAGTTTGAAACTTTTGTCGGTCTCCTTAAGGTTGATCACTGTTTTGCATGCATGAAGCACTGTGGAATGATCTTTATTCCCAATTTGAGAGCCGATGCACGACAATGATGATTTGGTCAGGGTTTTAGAGAAATACATGGCCAGTTGTCTTGCCTGTACTACCTCGCGTTTGCGGGTTTTGGCCTGAAGTGAATCAACGGGCATATTGAAATAATCGCAAACAACTTTTGTAATATAGTCGATTGATAATTCTCTCTTTGAATTTTTCACCAGTTTATTGATCATTTCGCTGGCCAACTCAATTGTAATTTCTTTTTTATTGAGTGTCGATTGAGCCAGTAAGGATACCAAAGCACCTTCCAGTTCCCTGACATTATTGGTAATATGTGACGCAATATATTCTAGAACTTCGGTAGAGATTTCGATTCCGTCTTTATAAATTTTTCTCTTTAGGATATCAATCCTTGTTTCGAAGCTGGGTTGTTGCAAATCAGCCGTTAGCCCCCATTTAAATCGGGATAAAAGCCTTTGTTCAAGACCTTTAAGTTCAAATGGCGGTTTGTCGGATGTAAGAATCAACTGTTTGCCGCTTTGATGTAGATGGTTGAAAATATGAAAGAAAGTTTCCTGAGTTTTTTCCTTGCCTGCGAATTCATGAACATCATCGAGAATCAAGACATCGATCATCTGATAGAAATTCAAAAAATCGTTTCTATTATTGTTGCGGACAGCTTCGGTAAACTGAGTCTGGAATTTATTTGCATTCACGTATAGTACCACTTTGTCGGGATGGCTTTCTTTAACTTCAATTCCTATTGCATGGGCCAAATGGGTTTTTCCAAGTCCTGAATTTCCATAGATCATTAATGGGTTAAAGGCAGTCCCTCCAGGATTTTGAGAAACTGCATATCCGGCGCTGCGAGCCAATCGGTTACATTCACCTTCAACAAAATTGTCGAAAGTATTATCGAGCCTTAATTGGGGATCAATTTGTATTTTTTGAATTCCTGGAATAATAAAAGGATTTCTAATCGATGATTTACCTTCATTTTTCAGCGGAATATTCATTGGCTTATTCTGAATTTTGCTGTTGTTATTCGTGGGATATTTAATAGTGTATGGTTGTGAGGTACTTTGATTGTTCCCCATCACAACTACATATTCCAATTTAGCACTCTGCCCCAGTTCCTTTCTCAAAGTTTTTCTTAGCAAATCAATGTATTGTTCTTCCAGATATTCGTAGAAGAATGGACTTGGTACCTGAATAGTGAGTACTTCCTCTTCAAGGTTTACTGGAACGATTGGTTCAAACCAAGTTTTAAAGCTAATGCTTGGAACGTTGTCCCGAATTACGGAAAGACAACGATCCCAAACTAAACGATGATCATTAACCATTTTGGGCTGGATATTAAAAAATTTGATATAAAGGCATTCACATTTTGATTTCCGTGGAAGCAAATTTTGCGAAAAAAAACATATAAAAAAAATGGTTTTGCTATTGACTTTTATCAAAAAAGGATAAGTACTTTATGTCTCAGGCATTTAAAAAATGAAAATAGTTTAATATTTTTGTAATATCATTAAATAGCTGATATTTAAGTAGATAAATATTTGGTAAATGAAATACCTATCAATAAAGGACTAGAGTGTTATATACAATAATATAATTTATTGTATACTGTCTATTTTGCCAGATTCTTGATCACTTTTCCTAAATTTACCTTTCTCCCATTTTTAAAAGCAACTGGATTTGCATCAGGGAAATTTAATTTAGCTGTTTCCAAAAGTTTAGTAATTTGATAAAAATCGGTTGAATTTCCAGCCATGTAATTATAGGTATCTTTATCTTTTATTTCTTCGATTGGACCCAATCCTTCAAAAAAAGTTGATTCGGGCGATAGTTTTGAAAGACTCGAAATCAATTGGATTTTATAAACTATTGCATTTTTCGAATCATTTGAGTCAGGTTTCGCTGTAATATAAACATCTTTCCCGCTGTTAAAAGCTGAGAAATGAACATACCGTTTGGGATTGATACGGACATCTTTTAATAATAGATCAAGATTTCCGGCCACACTAGTGAGATTTTGATACAACACAGGGTTATTAATTAACAAACCTGCCGAACTTTCACTGGAATTGAGTTTTTGAATTATTGTATTTATTCCTGCTACCGAAGTTCTTATTTCTTCAAATACCGGACTAATATTTAAATGAGAAAGCGAATCTGAGAGTGAAGAGAGATTTTTGATGGTTTTGTTGATATTACCTGAATTTTGTTTGAATGTTTTAGAGATACTGTCAATATTTTCAACAATAGAATTGATCTTGCCGGCACCAATTGATTTATTTAATTCATTCGAAACTGATGCGATATTGGCAAGAGTTAGATTTAAGTTCTCAAAACTTTCATTTAGATTTTTACGTGTTCGTTCGTTAAAAATATCGGTTACAATTGAAAGAGTCGAATCGAGCGAAGCGATTAATTCTTCAGCCTTTTTCTTTAATGGCAATACCTGCATACTCACCTGCTCTTTTAAATCGCCTTCGGTATCTCCAGGAATAGTATCGTATTCATTGTAATATTCGGTTGCATGAACAATCTCCATTTTAATGGATTTTGTTCCCATAATATCACTGGAAACAATTTTGGCAGTGGTACCTTTTGCAATTTTAAAATTACCCTGAAGTGAAAGTGTGGCAATAAGTCTTCCGGAATAATCGCTTAGAAATTTAATTTCAGAAACTTGCCCAATTTGGTATCCATTGATATTAACTGCGCTCGATTCAAGCAACCCATCTATTTTTTCATAAACTACGTAGTAAATTGTATTTTTTTTCAGAATATCAATTCCTTTTAAGAAGTTGATTCCCCAAATTAGAATTGCCAAACATGCAATAACCAAAAAGCCCAATTTGGTGTACTTTGATATTTTAATCATTGTATTTTTATAATTTCTCATTTCCCAATACAATGCTAACCTGTATTTGTAAAGAAAACGAATTTGTTGATTTGAAAGCGATTGTTATAATCCTTTATTTAGACTTAAAATTGAACGGAACCTTTTTACCATCAACAAATGAAACGATAAAGGCTTCAGGAAATTTAAGTTTAATTTGTTTTAGAATTGAATTTACTTGTTCAAGAGTGCTCTCTTGCCCAATATAGTATCGGTAATATTTATCAGTTTTTTCTCTGCGGATGTTCTTCAGACCTTTAAAATTACTTCCAACCGGTTCTAACATAGTTGTGCTTGCCCCAATCTGCACGCTGAAATAACTGTCTGTTAATGTATCTGCTATTTTTGGCAAATCATTTAAACTTGCAGTGTCGGAAGTTTCTTTTTTATTCTTTTCAGAATTAATCGTTGGAAGTTCAATTTCTTCCTTCCTTATTTCTTCTGCCTTTTGCTTTTCCGCATGTACTTCTTGTTTGGTCAATGTATCCTCATGTTTTTGTTGACTGACCGACACTTCAGGGGCCCTTCGAACTTCCAGACCTGAATTTTTAGTCTTAAATTTCCTGAAAGCTTCTGCAATTGAAAGTGCAATATTCCGTTGACCATCTTCACTGTTCAAATAATTAGCTTCGGTGGGATTGCTTAAAAAGCCAGTTTCAATTAACACACTGGGCATTGACGACTGTCGGAGCACAAGAAATCCAGCTTGCTTAACACTTCGGTCGGTAGATTGAAGACGAGATTTGAATTGTTGTTGTATTTCATCGGCAAATGATACACTTTGTTTTAAATAAGAACTCTGCATCAATTCAAACATGATATATGATTCAGACAAGTTCGGGTCAAATCCCTCATAAGTTGTGTTGTAATCTTTTTCAAGTAAAATTACTGAGTTCTCCTTTTTTGCAATTTCAAGGTTGTCATTCGATCGGTGAAGTCCTAATGTGAAAGTTTCGGTACCTTTTGTTGATGGTGTAGCGCAAAAATTGGCATGGAGCGATATAAATAAATCGGCCTTGCTTTTATTTGCAATTCGTGATCGTTCAATCAAGGGAACAAATACATCGGTATTGCGGGTGAAAACTACCTTCACATCCGGATAATTCTCGTTGATCAATTTTCCCAATTTAAGTCCTATCCCTAAAACGACATCTTTTTCCCGAATCGTTTTATTTACAGCTCCAGGGTCTTTTCCTCCATGACCTGGGTCGATTACTACAATCAATTGCTTGGAAACTTGATTATATGATGTAATTGAAAATGATTTTCCTGCCATTAAAATGCATAGAATTATCAGGAAAAATGCATTTGAATATTTTATTTTATTCATAATATGAATTTAATCGTCACAAAAATAGAAATTTAAAATTATTTTACCTTTGTTCACGTTTAGTTATTGACCTTATTTATATTTTTGCAAACCAAACAAGCATTAATACGCTTATCTTATAAATTTTAGTTTTGATAAAAAATCTTCTTGCAAATATATTATTTTTAGTTGCCATTTCCAGCTTTGGCCAAATAAATCATAAATCCGATTCGGTTCTGGTTCAACCTATGCCCATTTTGATCGATTCAACAACTATTTCGCCAAGACATGTATTCAATGATTCGATTTCAAACTCTTTAGCCAATGATTCGATTTCAAACTCTTTAGCCAACGATTCGATTTCAACATCAAGATCCAGGGATTCAATTCCGAAGCCGGTACTGGAAGCAACGATTACCTACTCCGCAGTTGATTCAATAATCCCGGACTTTGAAAATCAGAAAGTATATATGTACAAAGGCGGTGTTGTAAATTACCAAACCATTGAACTTAAGGCGGATTACATTGTGCTCGATCTTGCCAATAAAGAGGTTTATGCTGAAGGATTGCCTGATTCAACGGGAACAAAAGTAGGTACCCCCGTATTTAAAGATGGTGAAGAGGAATTTGAATCTAAAACACTCAGGTATAACTTTGAATCAAAAAAAGGACTTATTATGGATGTAAAAACCAAAGAGGGTGATGGTTTTGTGCATAGTGAACTGACAAAAAAGATAAGCCCAGACGAGTTTATTCTCAAAAAAGGAAAGTACACCACCTGCGATGCTGATCCTCCACATTTTTACCTGAGAATGACTAAAGCGAAAGTCATTTCCAATAAAAAGATTATTACAGGCCCGGCTTACATGGTTTTGGAAGATTTCCCGATCTACTTTCCTATGATTCCTTTCGGGTATTTCCCCAATTCATCGACCTATACTTCAGGAATTTTGATCCCTACTTATGGTGAAGAACAAACCCGTGGATTTTATCTTCGGGAGGGAGGGTATTATTGGGCTGCTAATGAATTTTTTGATCTTGCTCTGCGCGGTGACATCTATTCTAAAGGATCATGGGCTACAAAAGCACATTCCAATTATAGGGTGAGATACCGGTACAACGGAAGCTTTGATTTTAGTTATAACTTAAATAAATACTCCGAAGTACCTTTGCCCGATGCAAGAACATCAAAAGGTTATAGCGTGGCCTGGACTCATTCTCAAGATTCTAAAGCCAATCCCAACAGAACATTTTCGGCCAATGTTAATTTATCCTCCAGCTCGTTTGATAAGGAAAATTCATTGACTGTTAGAACCTATCTTCAAACTCAAAAATCATCAAGTATTTCGTATTCGAAAAAATTCGAAAATACTCCTTTTAATATGTCGATGAACCTTCGCCATTCGCAGAATTCACTTGATACAACGATATCGTTAAGCATTCCTGAATTAACCTTCAATATGTCGAAAGTTAATCCTTTTAAGCAAAAGAACAGGGTAGGGGCTATTAAATGGTACGAAAAGATTAGTTTCAGCTATTCGGGCAATTTAAAAAACTCTATTACTAATGCTCCGGAAAAAGAACTTCTAAAGAAATCGTTGGTGCGTGATTGGCAAAATGGAATACGACATTCAATTCCTATTTCATTACCTTCGTTTAACTTGCTGAAATACATTAATTTGAGTCCTAGTTTCAATTATTCTGAACGTTGGTACACCAATGTTCAGAATAAAACGTACGATCCGGAATACATAACTCCTATAAAGGGTGGAGCGGAACATGTTCGTATTGATACTATTTATGGATTCCGAAGAAATTATGATTATTCATATAGCTTAAGTACTTCAACAAATATATATGGGATGTACGTTATGCGTAATCCAAATTCGAGAATTAAAGCAATCAGACATAAGATAACCCCTTCAGCCAGTTTTAGTTATACACCTGATTTTGGACAAAAGAAATTTAGATTTTGGGATTCCTATATTGATGGAAGCGGTAAAGATGTATATTATAACCATTTTGAAAGAGGTGTGTTTGGCTCTGCAGGCAGGGGAGAGAGCGGAGCAATTAGTTTCAGTTTAAACCAAAATATGGAAGCAAAAGTGTTGGAAGTCAATGATACAACTAAAACTAAAGACGATAAACCGGTGTTTAAAAAGGTGAAAATCATTGATAATCTGGGAATTAGTACTTCCTATAATATGATCGCCGATTCATTTAAACTTTCACCAATTTCTGTTTCTGCACGCACAACAGTTAAGGGTGTGAGCGTAAATATGGGAGCTAATTTAAATCCTTATATCGTTGATGAAAAAGGTAGAATTAAGGACCAATATACATGGAACGATTCAAATACCAAGGGGTTAGGAAAGCTTGGAAGGTTAACTACTGCCAATTTATCTTTCGGAATGAATTTTGAATCGAAAAAGAATAAGAAAGAGGCCGAAGAAAATAAAAAGGCAATTGATGAAGACAAGGCCCTTCCAGGGTCCTATTCCGATTATGTAGATTTTAATATCCCCTGGAGCTTTCGGTTCGATTATTCATTGTATTATACCAATTCATTCATCCCAAAGAGCGTATCGAACCCAAAGCCTGTTCGAATCAACCAGAGTTTAAATATGGGTGGGCGTTTAAATTTGACCGAAAAATGGAGTATGGATATGAATACCAATTTTGATATTGAGGCAATGAAATTTTCTTTTACAACCATAAATGTCAGTAGGTCACTCCATTGCTGGACCATGTCGTTCGGATTTGTACCTTTCGGCGATCGTAAAAGTTACAGCTTTAATCTGTCTGCAAGTTCTGCTATATTGCGTGACCTGAAAGTATCCAAACAAAGCTCATGGCGAGATAATTAGGCATTGTTATATTGTAGATAAGTTGATGATTCAAAATCACTTGGAAGATAGTTGATTGGTTCTCATGAACTATTATCCTTTATGTCTTCAGTCACTATTTTATTCTTGGCATCTGATACCCATCTGATACTCATCTGATACCTTTCTGTATGGTAAGGTTACAGAAAGGTTACAGATGAGTTACAGATGGGTTACAGATGATAGGGTATTATCTCAGGCATAATTGCATTTATACATCCTTGGTTATTTATTTTGATCTCCATTTCAAATCCGTGAAGAACTTAATTAATTAGGATTTGCTGAAAAACTCATCCCGAGCACTCGGGATCAATTTGACCGTAGAACATAAATTTCAATATAAATAAGCTATTCAGCCGGTCCCTTATCATCTTTAAGAATATATTTTTGAACCTTCCTATCTATGTTTCAAAATAAGTAATCGATCCTGAATTTTCCCCCTATATATATGGAATGGGTAGGTGTTTGCGTGCTATCTTCTGATACCTTTCTGATACCTTTCTGATACCTTTCTGTAAGGTAGTGTTACAGAAAGGTATCAGAAAGGTATCAGAAAAGTATCAAAAATGTATGAGTTGGTGGCTTGTTATCCCAGGCTTAATTATATAAGTACATGACTGGTAATACTTTGCTAATAGGTTAGTATAAATTGAACAATTACTCCTATATGGCTATATTAAGAGACGTTTAAGCCTTATAATTAAAAAGTGGATATAACAATCCATTAAAGGGAGATAAAAGTGTTTTTAATGACAAGATATCCATTGAATATGGATTGGGTGAAGCAATAAAACAGATTTGGATGATTTATGAATTTTCCAAATATCCAGACTCTGTTCCGATTATTGGTTTTTTTTGTTGAAGTAGATGTATTTTTACTAAAAATGGCCTATTGAAAATTTAGTATTTTGCAGCAGACTTTACTATTCCACATAAAATTAAAAGGCAACAATTTGTTTAAAATGTTGCCTTTTATATTTAGAATGGTAAATCGTTACCATTATCTTCAGTTGATTCTGGTGGAATATCTCCTGCAGTAAATTCTGGAGGATAGCTTTTGGCTGTAGTAACAGCGTCAGCAAGGTCAATTTTCCAAGCATTGATGTTATGGAACCATTTTCCGTTAAAGTCACGCGATTCTACGTTGAAAGAGACATCAACTTCTTTTCCTTCAGTGATACCATCCAGCAAAGATATTTTATCTCCAAAGAGTGTAAAACACACTTTTTTGGGATATTGCTCATTTGTCTCAATGACAAATTCCTGTTTCTTCCATTCTTTACCAGCTTTGCTGACTCCAGTTTCAGATTTTAAAATCTGAATGACTGTTCCTTTTACTTGTATGCTCATTATTTTTCTTTAAATTATCTTTTTAATGATGAAAAACACCCTTGCAAAGTGATATGCAAGAGTGTTTTTCATGATGCACACCTTGTTATTTTTTAACAATTTCGAGCAATTCAACTTCGAAAATAAGAGTTGAATTTGGTTTGATGTTTGCTCCTGCACCTTTTTCACCATAAGCCAAAGCAGATGGTATATATAGTTTCCATTTTGATCCTACAGGCATTAACAACAATGCTTCTGTCCAACCTGGAATAACCTGGTTTACAGTAAATGTTGCAGGTTCGCCACGGTCAACTGAACTGTCAAATACTTTACCATCAATGGTTGTACCATGATAATGGCATTTTACCTGATCTTCAGCAGTTGGTTTTGGACCTGTTCCTGCTTTCAGGATTTCATATTGCAAACCACTAGGCAAAGTAACAACACCTGTTTTGCTTTTGTTGGCAGCAAGAAAATCTTCACCAGCTTTAATATTTACAGCTCCTTCTTTCTTAGAAACTTCAGCAAAGAAAGCCTGAATCATACCATTGGCTTTTGCAGGTTTGATCTGAACAGAATCGCCTTTGAAAGCTTTCTGAAATGCGGCAACTAATATTTCTTTATTAAGTTGATCCACGCCTGGCGCACCCTTCATCTGTTGCTTGTTGTTTTCGCCAATAAGTACTCCTAAAGCATAACTTACTGAATCGTTTTTGTTTGCCAGTTTGGTATCACCTTTTGACCCTGAATTCTGACAACCTGCGGCTCCTACAGTTAATACAAGTGCCGAAGCATAAATTAATGATCTTAATCTCATGTTCTTTTTTTTTTACAATTTTATAATTAAACAATTTCCAATAATTCAACATCAAAAATAAGGGTAGCATTTGCTCCAATCAATCCGCCTGCTCCCTCTTGTCCATAAGCTAAATCAGAAGGTATAAACAGCCTCCATTTAGCGCCCAATGCCATCATCTGAAGTGCTTCAGCCCATCCCTGGATAACTCCATTTACAGGAAAAATGGCAGCCTGACCACGTTCAATTGAACTGTCAAATACCATACCATCAAGCATTGTTCCATGATATTGACATTTTACAACATCGTCCATGGTTGGAAAACTTCCATATCCTTCATTTAAAATTTTGTATTGCAATCCGGAAGTAGTCTCATGAACGCCTTTTTCTTTATTGTTTCGCATGAGAAAATCATACCCTTCTTCCAGATTTTTTATGGCTTCTTTATCATTCTCGATCACCATAAATTGCTGCAATATCTGATTTGCCCTATCAATAGTAATCTTGGGTGTATTTCCCGCAAAAGTATCCTGAAGTCCTGCTAAAAATTGCAAGGCATCGATTTTCTTAACTCCCGATTGGAGTAAATTGGATGAGATGGTTAATCCCAAAGAATAAGAAAACTCTTGAAACTCGTCATTGAATTGATTATCAGACATTATTTTCTTTTATATTTCAGGGTACGAATATAGGCTAATTTTTATTATTTGAGAATATCTATAAGGACTTTTTACCTCTTAAGATTTCTTTTTTTCCCTTTGGCCCCGGAATACGTTCCATTGTAAAACCTGCTTCTGTTAAATCTCTTCGTACCGATCCTTTTGCACAATAGGTAACCAGTATTCCCGCTGTATTAACCGCTGCTGCTACCTTTTGAAGTATTTCACGGGTCCACATTTCAGGTTGTTTAACTGGTGCAAATGCATCGTAATAGACCAAATCGAAGTGTGGAATAGCATTAAATTGATAGGTTAACAGGTCTGCATTAATTTTTTCTAATTTAAAATCTTTTGAGATTTCAATCATTTTATTCCATTCTGCCTTGTGCATAAGGTTAAAAATGGATGCATGTTCGGGGAAAATGTTGTTCGGATAAGTTAGCTGTGAGTATTCATGCTCCTCAAGCGGATACTTTTCTAAACTGGAATAATGGATAGAAATATTTTCCTTTTTTGCATAACAATAGGTCAGATAGGCATTGAGGCCTGTTCCAAAGCCTATTTCAAGAACATTAAGTTCCTTTTTTGTCGGTTGCAGCAATCCCTGTTCAATATATATGTGTAAGGATTCCTGAATAGCTCCATGTATAGAATGATAATGCTCATCAATTTCAGGAAGATAAATGGTTTGTGAGCCATCTTCCGTAATCATTAACACTTTTTTCATTATATTTACTATTTATTGAAAAACGTTTCAAAATAACTAAATTTATAGCATCAAATAAAACCGGAGGTAAAAATGTTATTGAAAATCTATCCCGAAAATCCCAACCCTAAGGATATCAGGTTGGTAGTAGAACTATTGCAAAAGGGAGGAATAATTGTATATCCAACAGATACGATTTATGGCCTTGGATGCGATATTACTAATGCAAAAGCCGTTGAACGAATTGCCCAATATAAACATGTTCAGGTAGAGAAATCAAATTTCTCATTTATATGCAGTGATTTAAGTCAATTGTCTGGTTTTTCACTGCCTGTAACCAATCAGATGTTCAAATTATTGAAGCAGTATCTGCCTGGTCCATATACGTTTATAGTGAAGGCAAACAGCAATGTGCCTAAATATTTTAAAGGTAAAAAGAAAACTGTCGGCATTAGAATTCCAGATAGTTCAATCATTAGGGATATCGTTCGGGAATTGGGTAATCCGATTATGTCTACATCTATTTATGATGATGTTGAATTTGATGAATATTCAACTGATCCTGAATTGATTCATGAAAAGTTCAGAGATATTGCTGATTTGGTCATTGACGGCGGATTTGGTGAAAATATTCCTTCTACAATCGTTGACTGCACTGAAGATATTCCCGTAATTGTAAGGCAGGGAAAAGGTGTTTTTGAAGTATAATTTATTCACTCACCTTTTTCTTATTTCTTAAAACAGATGTTCTTTTCAAATTATATATCCGTCTTCAGATAGAAGGTGTAGAAGTACTCGGGATCTGGGTGCATCACTAAAAGATTTAGGTGTAATTGATTCCCTTCATATCGTAGTTTAAACCAATCACAGCTTAATTTAAATGCAAAGCAACTGGTTCCTTATATTTGGTCTTTAAATCAATTGAAAATGCCTGTTTACCATTCATATTTGACTTATCGGAAGTGAGTATTGTGTTTGTAATTTCTCTTTTTACCAATTCTGGATTGAGGGTTTTAAATCTAATTAAATCAGCACCTTGCACCTTGAAATTTAACTGATCGGTAGCACTGATTCTACAATTCAGGAACCTGATGGTTTGATTCTTAATTTTCAAATCAGTTGCATCTAAATCATTCATACTCATAATTTCAAGGAATTTTGGCTTTTTAAGTTCCAATTGATCACACACATTTTGTATCATATTGATTTCCTGTGGAGTAACCGGATATTTACCTTTCTTGATAACGTAACTGTCTCTACCGTTGATACATTGAATTAAACTGTTCATCGAATTGTAAACGAATATTTCTTTTTGATTGAATAAACCTGATTTTGTCTTCAATATACTGCATTGAAAAAAGATTACAAGTGTAAGTCCTGCAAACAGCCATGTTTTGTTTTTAGAGAAACCGTATATAACAAATGCCGCAAAGAATCCATAAATAATCAAGGTCTGAACGGTACTAAATACAATTCCTTCACTTACAGCATAAGGCAACTCACTCATCCACTTTAAAATAGCCAATATCAGGTGTGTTAGAAACTGGATTATATAAGCCAGTAAATTAGAAATAGATGGAATTGGACTTGCAACAAAGAATACGAATGTCAACCACATGAGTAATGTCGTTCCTGGAATTACAAAATAATTACTTAGCCAGAATAAATTGGGAAATTGATTGAAATATAGAATTGAAAGTGGAAAAGTAATAAATTGGGCAGCAAGTGAAACCGTTAACATGGTCCATATCCATTTTAATATTTTATTGTGAAGCTTAAGCAGATTTTCAAGAGGAGGTTGAAGCATAACTATGCCGAAAACTGCAAGATAGGAGAGTTGAAACCCAATGTCAAACAGAACATTAGGATCGAGTAATATTAAGACCAATGCTGATGCTGACAGAGAATTGTAAATATTTACAGGCCGGCGAAGTACACTGCCGATAATCACAAATGTAAACATTACAGTTGATCGTTGAACTGAAGGTGAAAAGCCTGTAATAAAAGCATATATCCAAAGAAATAGTACCATCAGCGTCGGATAAATTATAGTTCCAAATTTACCTTTGTTGATGCCGGATAATATAAAACTGAGAATGAAAAAGATTAATGCAATATGAAGTCCAGAAACCGAAAGTACATGTATGGTACCTGTATTTATAAAATAATTTAGGGTCTCGGGATCAAGCTCCGTGCGGTAACCAAGAGTTAAAGCAGATACAACGGAGCGTTCTTCCTTTTCGATTTTTGTTGCTGTCAGTTTCACCAACAGTTTGTCACGTACCTGCTCTGCCCAATAGATGATCCTATTTATTTTGATGCCCGTTTTCCGATAACCTGCTGGTATTAAATATACTGAATAATCAATACCCTTATTGTGCATCATTGTTCGGTAATCAAATTCAAAAGGATTACCCATATTCTTTATTTCCTGCGGTTTAGTGAGCAGAATTAATTGATCGCCGGCGATAAGTGTGGTGTCAAACTTTTCTTTGCTGAAATAGGCGATTACCTTTTCAGGTTTTATCAATTTTCTATTTTGAATCCATAAAATTGATTGATAGGTCTTGGCCTTTTCTATTGGCCTTTGGCATATTTCAGCAAGAAAATAGTCCTTTTGTTCAAAAGAAGATTCATGTTTTTCAACATCATTGCCCGGATAAAATATCCCTGACAGTAATATGCAAAGCGATATTAGTTTATTCTGAGTTTTTATCCCTGCATAATGGCTGTTATTCCAAAATATAATTAGAATTGAAATTAGAAGTATTAATACAAAACCTATCCAATGAAAATCAATTTTAAGAAAATGATTTACAAGTATTCCAATCAAAAACAGACTGCTAATCCGAATAAATGGGATTCTCTGGAAAAAACTTTTGGTAACCGGCATGGGGAAGTTTCCCCATGTAACAGTTAACTACGTTTTTTGTTTATGTAATATGCTTACCTATTTTGGAAATATCTTCTATTGTGAGTCAATTCATTGATAATGAAGATAAGATATGATTTATTTCCCCGGAACCTTAATTTTATATTTAGGAATTACCTTGCCTTTTGATATGGCCGTCAATTTAGTTTTCAGCATTCGTTTTTTCAACGGTTTCAGATAATCAACAAATAAGATGCCTTCCAGATGATCATACTCATGTTGAATTGCTCTTGCAGTAAACCCAACGAAAGATTCCTGATGAAAAACAAACTTTTCATCCTGATATTTTATCAATACCGATTCTGGTCGAATGACATCTTCCCTAATTTCAGGTATACTAAGGCATCCTTCATTCATTGCTACTTCATCGCCATAAATTTCTATAATTTCAGGATTAATAAAAACTCTTTTAATTCCTGCAGGCTCGTCGTCTTCTGGTTCATCGAATGTTGTATCCAATATAAATACACGGATCGACTGCCCTACTTGAGGAGCCGCCAATCCTACGCCATCCGAATTGTACATTGTATCATACATATTCTGGATAAATCCATCTAAATCCTTAAATTCCGCAGTAATTGGTACTGTTCTCTTTCTTAATATAGGATCTCCAAATACGGTAACCGGGTAAATCATTTATTGTAATTTTTTTGTTCTAAATAACTTTGTAAAATAATCGTCGCACTTACACCATCAATAGTACCTTTATTCTGTCGGTCTTTCTTCTTTAATCCGGCATCAATCATTGTTTGAAATGCCATTTTTGAAGTAAATCGTTCATCAACCTGTTCAAGAGCCATGTCAGGATAGTCCTTTTGAAACTTTTGTAAAAAAGGATTGATATATTTAACGGCTTCAGAGGGTGTATTGTTCATTTGCATTGGATAACCAACAATTACTTTTTCCACATTTTCCTTCAAAAAATACTCTTTGAGAAATACCCATATTTCATGAGTAGCAACTGTTGTTAAGCGGGTTGCAATAATCTGAAGTGGATCAGTTACTGCTATTCCAACTCTTTTACTACCATAATCTATTGCCAATATTCGCGCCATTGTATTCTATTTGTGGCAAAAATAACAATATTTTGAAAAAGAATACTTTGGCACAAGGTTTGTTTTAACTTGATGCAATTACCGGTAACGTTTAGAGTTCTATTTTTTAATTTTAAAAATCAAAAGCCATGAAAGCTATTCAATCAATTCGATATTTTCTTCCGGTTGTAATTTTTTCATTCATCATGATGGCCGCTTCTTTGGAAGCAAGCTCTCAGAATCGCCGGAATAACCATAAATCCGATAAAAATAATGAGCGAAAAGAATACAGAGGCGATCGTTCAGATAATCATTCAGTAGCCAGAAATAATGTACGCAGCGGTGATAGGAACCATTATGAGGGTCACAAATCGGATGGTAATCATGGTGATTATAGCTATAGCGAACACAATTCAGGACGACGTTATAATGGTCATCAACAAGCTTATACCAATCATCCACGATATGGTAGGGTTTATCAGACCTTCGAACACAAGCCTTATGTTTTCAGACATTCACATGGAAATTACTACTATTCCGACAATCAGTTTTATACCTATCGTGATCGAATTGGGTATAGTGTCTCTGAACCTCCACGTGACGTGTATTTCGATGAATTACCCTTCGAATGCAGCAGAGTTCATGTAAATGGCCATGATCTTTACAGGAATGGAGATTTATATTTCAGCCATTCAACCAGAGGATATATAATTGTTCCTCCGCCACTTGCAATTAATTTTTCAATCGGGTTTTAATTAGAATGTCTCTCAGTTTTAAATTAAATAAAGTTCAGGCCGTCTTCTTATTTTGGAAGATGGCCTTTAACTAAGGTCTGCTAAAAAATTCAGTATCGACTTTTTAGGTTCGTTTGGTTAGAATAGAATATTGCTCATTCCCATTGACTTGTTAAAACTGTCATTGGAAGTGAAAGGGAAATAAAATTCTCCGCAAGATGTTGGTTATAGGTTATAACCCTGTAAGAAGTTGATTGTGAAGATTTAATATTGAAAATGGGTATAACCGCAGAGGAGACCCCGAGCACTCGGGGTGGTTATACCCTAAAATGATTCAAGTGACAGCTGCTTAGGATATTACAAGGGTATAACCTATAACCAGAGTATGTGTGGTTGTTTTATTTTTGAATCTGCAAAAAATACCCAATTAATTGATTCTAAAAACAAACAAGTCTTAACTCACCTTATAGTCAGTTATTCAGAACGTTATAGTTGATTGATACGATGCAGTAAAAAATGGTCGGCCAGTACGATAGCTGCCATTGATTCGACAATTGGAACTGCTCTTGGCAAAACACATGGATCGTGACGCCCTTGAGGATTTATGACTACCTCATTTTCAGCACGATCTATCGTATTTTGTTCTTTAAGTAAAGTTGCAATGGGTTTAAAGGCAACATTAAAGTAAATATCTTCGCCATTGGAAATACCTCCTTGCACCCCTCCTGAATGGTTAGTTTTGGTCCGTACACCCGTTTCTGTTTTAATAAATACATCGTTGTGCTCTGAGCCTGACAAACGAGTGCCATCGAATCCTGAACCGTATTCAAAACCTTTTACCGCATTGATTCCCAACATGGCAAAGCCTAAATCAGCATGTAATTTATTGAAAACAGGTTCGCCCCATCCGGCTGGAACGCCTTTCACCACTCCGGTAACTACGCCTCCAACAGTATCATGGTCTCTTCCGGCTTCTTCAATTCTCGCAATCATCCGTTCGGCAGTTTCAGCATCCGGACAACGTACAATATTGGATTCAGTCTGGCTCAAATCAAGTTCGGTATACGATTTGGTGAGTTCAATGTCTCCAACCCTGGAAACGTAAGCCTGTATTGAAACACCTTCACTTTTGAGTAATAATTTGGCCACTGCACCAGCAACCACTCTCGCAATAGTTTCGCGAGCAGACGACCTGCCGCCGCCGCGATGGTCGCGGGTTCCATATTTCTGTATATAAGTATAATCCGCATGTGAAGGCCTGAAAACATCCTTTAGATCGTTATAATCGCCCGAGTGTTGATCTTTATTCCGTATCATAAACCCAATGGGTGTACCTTGAGTTTTTCCTTCAAAAATTCCTGACAGAAATTCAACCTGATCGCTTTCATCACGTTGGGTAGTAATCTTTGATTGGCCTGGTTTACGTCGATCCAGTTCACTCTGAATAAATTCCAGGTCAATGTCAAGGCCTGCAGGGCAACCATCAATAACGCCCCCAATGGCGCTTCCATGAGATTCACCAAATGAGGTTAACCTGAATATCTGTCCAAAACTGTTCATAAGGCGAAGTAAATAAGTTTAAAGTTCAAAGTTTGAGGCAATTCCAAAAGGTTACTAAATTAAGAATTGCCGCAAAGACATTGAGCCACTAAGTTACACAAAGTATTCATTATCTGCTATATATTCTTAATTCATTTTTAGTGTAACTTTTAAACTTTGAGACTTCGTGGCAGAATTTTACTAATCGAAGTGGGCTCAAGTTTAAACTATTCAAAGTAATAAACTAAAAATGTTGTCCCAAAATACAAGATTCTGAAACAACATTTTAATAAATTATCTGATGGTTTGATTAAGATTAACAGCCGCAACCGCAACCGCCTTTGCCTTCAGTGCTGCAACTGCCTTCTGCACAGCCTTCTTCGTCACCGCAACCACAACCGCCGCCGCCGCATCCACAACCACCGCCACCTAAAGTAGCAGCAATTTCTTCATCGGTAGCTTCTCTTACTTCCAGAATTTCACCTTTAAAGAATAAATTCTCTCCGGCCAATGGATGATTGAAGTCCATTTTTACGTTATCATCAGTGATGTCCATTACCAACCCATTTAAGCGCTGACCGCTGGTACTCATCATTGGAACTGAATTTCCTATTGAAACGATCTCATTGTCAAATTCACCGTCAATGATGAAAAGGTGTTTTGGAAGATCAACAATTGCATTTTCATCCAACTCACCGTAAGCATCAACATCATTCAAACTAATCTCAAATGGGTTGCCAGCTTCGTAATTTTCGAGTAATGTTTCAAATTTAGGAAGCATCAAGCCTGCACCAAAGACAAAACTCAATGGTTTTTCGCTGGTTGCCTGTTCAATCAAATCACCCTCAACATCGTCGTAATGAAGATCATAAGTCAGTGAAACCATTTTGTTTTTACCTATTTTCATAGCTTTCTATTTTATTTTTAAAATTTATTAATAGTACAAAGAAATAAAATTCAGCGGAAATATAAAATGGTTCGCCCTTTTCATTTCTATTTGTTAAGGATAACATCAAAAACAAGCTTTAGTTTATTAAATTTACTAAATAGTGGAAAGAACTGATCGATTGTACTATTTCTTTACCAATTTGGTAGTAAAATGATTCATTCCTTCGGTGATTTTCATAAAGTAAATGCCTGATCTTAAATTATATAAGCCATCAATGACTTGATTATTTGATACATTGTTATATTCACCCATTGTTCTTCCTGAAATATCGGTTAGAATAACCTGAGCATTTGCCTTTATACCCGAAATAACAAGGAGGTCATTGAACGGATTTGGATAAACCGATGACTGCACCTGCTCAATAATTGGCGATGAAGTCAAATCCTTATAGGTCAAATCGTCCATGCAGAAGTAGGAAGGTGTATTCATAAAGCCATAGCTATTATCGCTCGAACTGAGGCTGAAACGCAATTTATTGGCCTCTTTCAATTCACCAAGATCTACATAAGTCCATTTATTCAAAATGTAATCTTTACTGTTATCTGCAAAACGAAAATCAGCCAGATAAAAATAAACAGTATCAACAGGCAATCCGGCAACATTTAAGGCTTCGATCATCAGTTTAAAATAGTCAGGATCGTTACCACTTTCACCTCCGAATTTCTTGGAAAATGGATCACCATTCTTCATCGACCAATAAGCATAAGTTGAATTGGTAATGTAAAATCCGCTAACCTTGGTCGATGTTTTAAAATCAGCCAATGCCATAGGAGTAGGGTAGGAAACTGCATAGTATGAACTTGCCTGATTTCCAAGGCCTGTGATTGCACTGTATTGATTTTCATAACCTTGAGTAGTTACATCTGTACTATTCGAGTAGGCAAATCCACTCCAGCTGCCCCATTGAGTGTTGTACGAATTGTTGAAAGTTACTCCTCCACTCTCAAAACTTCCTGACTCATCGGAGCCGTTCCAGAACTTCTCAGGAGCAAGTGTTAACTCGTCAAAACTGGCAACAGTCTGTGCTGCTGCATTAAATGCTAAAACAATGGCAATTAGAGCCAGGTAAATGTGCTTCATTGTGTAATAATTTTGAGTGTTTATCAAAATAATTACAATACGCAAAACTGCTGAAATAACCTTGTGAATCGTTGTTGGTTACTCCAAGCTTTTTCTCCCGAAAGCTTTGAATATTGTAGTACTTATTGGCAGGTCTTCTGGCTTACTCATTTTTTGCGGCCTTCCCATACGATACAATCGGTACAGTGGCGTGAATTGCAAAAAATCATATTCTGAGCTTACAGCTGCGGGTACAGCTCCGGAATTTAACCGGATTCCCTCTTGATACTCTTTTTAAAGCATCACCAATCAGGGAGCAAAGATAGGTTAAATTTGAATTCATCTGAGAGTTCAAGTATAAAATTTATCTCATTTAAATTCTGAGGTACTCAGTGTCGTAATAAAAAAAAGGTACACTGTATAAAACACAAAAAAGGTACACAGTATATATAACAAAAAAAGGTACACAGTATATAACAAAAAAAAGGTACACAGAGTGTACACAGAGTTTCACAATAAAAAAAGGTACACAGTATATAACAAAAAAAAGTTACACAGAGTTACACAGAGTTACACAGAGTTTCACAGTAAAAAAAAACTGTGCTACCCATTTTACTCTCTTTGAAACTCTGTGTACCTTTTTTTTTACTGTGGAACTCTGTGTATACACTGTGAAACTCTGTGTAACTTTTTTTTTACTGTGAAACTCTGTGTAACTTTTTTTGTTTTATACAGTGTACCTTTTTTTAAATGCTGTTTACCTTTTTTTGTTATATACCGTGTACCTCGAAGACACTGTCTTCAGGAAACAGACAAACGTGTAGTTTTGAAGGTGTAAAATTTCTGAACAAAGTAGCTGTATATAACCACTATAACTGTAGTAATGATTTTTGAAAGGGTGGGCCATAAGCCTACATATTCAACCAGTGTTTTTATAAATATATAGTTTAGAAAAATTGATCCTGCAACCGACATCATGTACCGGATCAGTTGTGTGCGTCCACAAATTTCTGACTCAGTGAAGGTTATATATTTAGCCAACAGAAAGCCTGTGAAAAAGGTTATGGGAAATACAATCAGAAAAGCTCCAATATATGGACTGATAGAAACGATTTTCAGATCGATGATTTGCTTATCGAGAATGAAATTGTAACATATAAAATACAGAGAAATGTCGAGTGCAGTATTGAAACCACCAGTTGCTGCATATCTAAATGTTTCTAAAGGAATCAGCTTCTTAAATGGTGCATAAAAAAGATCTATTGTCCTGATTATTAACACTCTTAAGTTCTCTGCCACATTCGCCATAAATATGCTGTTTTTATGATAAAATATGTCTTGTTTCTCTAATGTGTACATGGCAAAAAAGTCAGCAATGTATCGCCGCGAAGACCGAGTCTGAGGGTTTCCAATGGAATAATTTCATTGGTAGCTATATTCCCCAGGTTTACATTGGGTCCGAGCAGCTTGATAAACCATACTTGTTGATTCTTCAAGGGCGCTTCCCAAAGAATGGTATTGGGGTCGAGTGCCTTTTTAATGCCAAGAACCAACTCAAAATTGGCCGATCCATCGTCATTGTAAATTCCCATGTTCCCACTTTCGCGTGCTTCGGCAATTACTTTCCATGCCCCGGCTGCGAGTTCCTTCTGCATATACGAGATCCATTGATCATTGGATATCTCTTTGCCTTTTAATTTTGTGCCAACCTCTGAAAGAACGGTATAATCTTTGCTGAATGTAGCGATGTACTCACATTTGAGATCATGATTCAGTTCCATGACTCCATCCGATACTTCCAACATTTCCATTTCGTACTCATCCAGAAATCGTCGATAATCGTCTAGCATGTCACGTACTGCAAACGCCTCAAAAAGAGTACCTCCAAAGTATGGTTTCAGTCCTGCTGATTTATAAAGCCTGATTTTTTCATGCAGCCGGCTGGTGAGAATGGAAGTTCCAAATCCAAGCTTTATCAGGTCACAGTAGGGGGCTGACACATCACACAGGTCTTCTGCTTCTCGTAGGCTCAACCCTTTGTCCATTACCATAGTAAGTCCGCTTTCGCGGGGTTGTGCCGGGCGATCAGGCATGTGGGGCAATCGAAAATTCATGGTTTACAGTTTCGTTGATTGATATTGGGAAATAAGTTTTTTTATAGATTCAATTTTCAGTGCTTCAGGATAAAATTCAAAAAGCTCGCTGCTCTTAGTATTATCAATTTTTAATGCTCTTTCAAAATGGCAGGCAGCTTCCAGTTCTTCATTTTTATCAAGCAAATAAGCCGTTAGGCGATAGTCAAGATAGGCATTCGACTTGTTTATCTTGTTGGCTGCTTTCAGTATCTTAATCGCTTTATCAGTGTCCTCCATATCGTAATACATTTCTGAATAGGAGAGCCAGTTTTCAATATTATCCGGTTCAAGTGCAGTAGCCTTTTTAAATGATGCCACAGCTTCTTTTACCTCGTCCAATTCGGCATGAACCTTTGCATTCATCGACCAGAAATCTGCATTGTCATCTTCCAGAGTGATTGCTCTTTTAAAGAATGTCTGTGCCTCGGTTAGTTTTCCATCCGACCACATGATCAATCCCGACCCATACCATGCACTTGCGTTATTCTCGTTCAAACGAATGGCTTCCTGGTAATTGATCAACGCATCAGGATAGCGGTCTGAATTCAGGTAACATTCTGCAAGATAGCAATATGCATCGTCATTTTCTTTATCAAGTAAAATGTATTCATGATAACAGGCAATGGCTTCATCAAACTGGTTATTGTTGGCAAGTGCATTTGCTTTATTAAAATGAGAATGTAAAAAATCCTCATTAAGTGCGAGTGCAAAGTCATAAGCCTCAATGGCTTTGTCAAATTTTCCTAGCCTGTTGTACGTAATTCCTATATTATACCACACAGAATGGTTGAATGGATCGATATCGAGGTATTTGTTATATAATTCTATACTTTTTTCAAATTGTGAATCCCGGTCGTAATAATAGCCTAATTCGTAGAGTACAATTTCATTTTCCGGGTTATATTCAAATGCTCTTTCAAGATATCTGATGGCCAGATTTGTTTCGCCTGCCTGACCAAAGGAAATTCCAACATTGTAAAGGGTCTCATCTAGTTCATCAAGAGGCATTTCAAGTGCAAATTCGAATGCTTCAATGGCTTCATCCACTCTTCCAAGTAAATTAAAGGCTGCTCCTTTAGTAAGGAAAAGATCAGGATTGTTGGTTTCAATTTTCTCGATAAAAATCAGTAGATCAAGACATTCCTCCAATTTTTCCTGATGCATAAGCACCTGAGCATGCCGAATCTGAATAGAAATGGCATCAGGGTGCATCTTCAACCCGCACTCCACTGCTTTTAAGGCAAGTGAAATATGTCCATCATCCAGAAAATAATCAATAATCCCCTCAATTTCAAATACATCGAAGTATTTGGAGGTATTATCGCCGATCATTTCATTGAAACGTGTTATCGCCTCCTGAAAATCATCTTCTTCAAAATCACTGGCGTCCTCGTTCATATACTCTCATTATAAGGTTGCAAATTTAAGAATACTTTTCGAATTGACTCATTTTGATTGATGCTCTTTTCGTAACAAATCTGTAACAGTTTTTACAGGGTTAAATGTTTCAACCGGAACTTCTACGAAAAGCGTATTCCAATCCGACATCGCTCCGTTCCATAATCCGGGTAATTCCTGGGCTTTCAGTACTTTCCCGTCTTTCGATTTAAGTGATATAAACCCTGTTTTCGGATCACTGAAATCCAATAGATTATATTTTTTACCTGTGTAATCTTTTACTGCACACACCAGGTCAACAGGATTAAAATGGGTGGCATGGTTTGCAATTGCCGCTTGTATCGGATTGCTGAAATTAACTTGTGAGCTTTCTACAATTTGCAGAGAAACAGATCCATCCTGGTTTTGTGCAAAAAATGGTCCTCCTCCAGGTTCTCCCTGATTTTTTACCATTCCGCAAACCCTAAGGGGACGATTGAACTTTTGGCTGAAATAATGGTACAGCTCCTCCTTTTCGCTGTAATATTGATCGTGTGGAGGTATAATATTCATCACATTTTCAAGAAAGTTGGCCGCTTCAGCATAAAAGGCACTTTCCAACGCACTGTAATGATGCTCTTTCAGCATTTTTTGATATACAAAAATCTCTTCCCGATAATCCAGTAAAACGCCTGCCAAAGCTTTTTTATAGGCAATGGTGGGTTTCTTTAATTGATCGGGAACGACATTGTCTATATTCTTGATGAAAATAATGTCTGCTTCCAGGTCATTCAGATTTTCAAGCAGCGCCCCATGCCCTGCAGGTCTGAAAAGTAAACTGCCATCCTTGTTTCTGAACGGCTCATTATCAGGAGTTACTGCAATGGTATCGGTTGACGGCTTCTGCTGTGAAAAACTGATTTCGTATTTTACACCAAACAATTGCTCATAATTGGGTAATATTTCTGCAACGTACTTTTCGAAGGCCGACTGATGTTCTGGTGATACTGTAAAATGAATCTTAACAACCGATGCACTGTTTTTTGAATAAGCAGCGCCTTCCACAAAATGTTCCTCCATCGGTGTGCGGTAAACATGGGGGTAGGTGTGAAATTTTAACAATCCTTTGGGCAGATTGCCGTAGTTAAGGCCCTGCTCCAGAAGATTCCATTCAAGTAACTTTTGAAGCGGAACTTCTTTAATAGCAATATTTTCCCTTACAGCCAGTTGCTTCAGATCGTCATAAAAAGCAAACTGATCAAGCTGATCCAGATAAAGAGCCACTTCTTTTTCCTTGATCACTTCTGAAGAATCCATTCCACTTTGTAATTCGTCCAGAGCTGAAAACAACGATTTGAACATTCTGCTGGCAGCCCCCGATGCAGGTACAAATTTCAACAGTTCAATTCCTTCAGCTACCTTTTCTTCAAAAATAGATACATATTTCTCTATTTGACCATCCGATAATTGGATAAGCCCATGGTATTGACTGGCAGCTTCGATTAACTGAATAAATGGAAATCCGGTTTTGAAATTCCAGATCTGTTGCTCCACAGAGTCAATCTGACTTCCCCTTGAAACCACCTGATTAATATCTTCTGGCTTAAACATAGCTGCTTGTTTGGTTAGTATAAATTTAATAAATTCATTTGAAAAAATCCAACTTTTAACAATGTATTAACCAAAAAGTTTTAAACTAGTTTTAAACAATTTCTTAGTTGATGTTTAATGGTAAGTTGTTGATTAAAAACGATTCATGAAAGAATGCTTTTAAACGATATTTCGATTCCAAAAATTTATAGCAGTTTCTTATAAAGTCAGGTTGAAGTTTGTGGATTTTGGATGCCGATTTTTATCCTCCAGACGCTAAAAAATGAATTTCTTTACCTGCTAAAATGAACTACTTTTGTATTTGAATTTAAAATTAAAAGGATGGGTCGTTTTTTGTGGCAGGGTGACAAACGGTACAATGATTTTTCCGGATATTTCAGAAGAAAATTTGAAGACCGGGTGCAAAAGATTTCGGTCGATTCCGGATTTACCTGTCCCAACCGCGATGGCTCTAAAGGAACCGGTGGATGTAACTATTGTAACAATCAAACATTTAGTCCTGCCTATTGTCACCTTGAGAAAAGTGTAACCACTCAGCTCACCGAAGGCATTGAATTCTTTTCCCGTAAATACGCATCGATGAGATACCTTGCTTATTTTCAAGCCTATAGCAATACGTATGCACCTCTTGTGATTCTTAAGATGCTTTACGAAGAAGCGCTGAGTCACCCGCAAGTGATTGGTTTAGTGATTGCAACGCGACCTGATTGCTTGACAGTTGAAATCCTGGATTACCTTCAACTGTTGGCTCAAAAGTATTACATCATGGTTGAATTTGGAGTTGAATCGCATAAGGATCAAACGCTTGAACGAATTAACCGTGGACATACCTTTGATGAATCTGAGAAAGCAATCCACGAGACTGCGAGACGTAATATTCATAACTGCGCTCACCTGATCCTTGGTCTGCCTGGTGAAACTGAAGGAGACTGGCTCGATCAGGCTCGTGAGATCTCGAAACTCCCTGTTGAAAACCTGAAACTTCACCAGCTTCAGATTCATAAAAATACCAGGATGTATAAGGAGTATCTCCAAAATCCGGAACAGTTTCATCTTTTTACAGTGGATGGTTATTTGGAACTAATTGTACTTTACCTTGAATTGCTGAATCCTGATATAGTAGTTGAACGCTTTGTAAGTGAATCGCCTGATGACCTGCTTGTTGCACCGCGCTGGGGGCTGAAAAACTTTGAATTCACCGCCAAACTCGAAAAGTTACTCGAAGCCAAAGATACATGGCAGGGTCGGCTATTTCAGAAATAATTCTTTTTCCTTCATAAATTCTTATTTTCTGACCAGGGCATTCTAACTGTCGACGTTGTTTCAGATGGCCTTTTAATTGGGTTTTCTCAGGTGTGGAAATTTTAAATAGGGTCTGCTGAAAAACTTTAGATGTTCTGATTAATTGCTGTTTATACGAATATCCATTGTAATAAGTACAGGAAAAAGAAAGAGAAAGTGTCCAAAATGCCAGGATACTTCAAGAGGTTTGACTCTGGTTACTAAGACCTCTGCGGATTTGAAACCGGACATCAAAATAAATAAACAGTATGTACAACTGCTATTATGGCAGGGATAAAGAGCTATCATCTGATACCTTTCTGATACCTTTCTGATACCTTTCTGTAACCCTATGTTACAGAAAGGTATCAGAAAGGTATCAGAAAAGTATCAGATGATAGCCCTTAAACACCTACCCGTTCCATCGGAACAAAGGGAGAAATCCAGGATCTATTGCTTATTTTGAAAGTAGATAGGAGGGTGCAGAAATATACTAATTATCACTTCAGAATAAAACTTTGAAGTTGAGGGATTGATTGAAAGAATTAGGTTTCAGTAAAAATTCTTCAGTGTTCAGTCATATATAAAAATAAATCCAAAATATGTTATATAAATGGAATTTATTCAAAAGAAAACCTTATATTTAATGCGTTTTAATTAACGGATTATGAGAATGTATTTCCCAATCAATTCCACTATTTTAGGAAGCTGAATTCTTTTAATCAGAGATTAATTATTAGATAAATATATGAAAACAAATTTACTTTTTTTTATCATGGTTAGCATTCTCAATAGAGTTCCATTTAGAACTATAAATCTGAAATGCATTTTAGCTTTATGGTTGTTTATTCCACTCCTTGGAATTTCGCAACCTGAAAGTTGGGAAAGTAAGTTATCTGCTTATGATTTTTCATCCCCAAATTCCAAAGGACATAAGTCTTATAATTCAACTGACATTATATCCACAAAGCCATTGGGTTCCAGGTATTTTAACCTGGCAGAAGAGAATAAAAATTTACTGGATTCGATTCACCGTGTTGAATTCAAATCTCCGTTAGATTCTACCCTTTTTGTTCGGGAATATTATAAATACGATGAAAATGGGAGGGTGATTTTATTGACCAACTTTAATCTATGTTATGAATGCTCGGGAATGGGTCCTTCACATTTAATTGAATATGAATATGATATTGAAGGGAATCGTACAAAGGAAATATCCTCACTTTGGAATAGAGTTACAAAGCAATTTGTGTTGGATTTTAAAAAAGAATGCAGTTATGATATCAATGGATTCGTGCTTCAAGACAACAGATCTAAGTGGGATATATCAAGCAATCAATGGGTCAATTATTTTAAATATGAATATGAATATAATTCAGAATTGGCACGTACTCACTATGCTTATTATCAATGGAATAGCAAAAAAGGGAATTGGGTGAATGTATCTAAAGAGGATAGAAAATATGGTGAGAATGGACTTCCTTTGTTGATTGAATATTCTGTTTTAGATACCATTACCAATCAATGGGACGGCTCTACAAAAGATGAATATGAATATACAAATGGCAAATTGACCTTCCAATTAAAATATGATTGGAATAAAGTTTCTGACCAATGGGTTTATTCCATAAAATCTGAAATGGAATATGATCAGTTTGGCAATAAAACAGCTGAGATCGTTCACAATTGGGATCGTGTAAAAAGCCAATGGGTGGGTTATTACAAGCAATCATTTACCTTTAATTCAAATGGAAAACAAACCAACTACGCCAGCTTTCTTTGGGACTCAACCCTTGAAAAATGGATTGAATCTTATAAAAATGATTGGACTTATAATGCCAGTGGAAATGAAATTGTATGGATATCCTGTAATTGGGATATAGCAGCAAGCAAATGGGTAGAATTTGAAAAATATTTAAGGGATTATGATGACTTTGGAAACCAAATTTGCGAAATTGATAGCAATTGGGATACTACTTCCAACAATTGGATCAATCGATACAGTCGAGATTTCGTATACTCTGCAAATGGATTACTGATATCCGATTCCGGTTCCGGCTGGAATAAAATGACCAATCAATGGGGCTCATTCACCAAGAATGAATATACTTACGATTCTGAAGGGAATAGTACACTTGTGGTTCGATCGACCAGGAATTCATTAAGCGATGAATGGAATATAAAAACTATATTCAGATTCTATTTTTCACTTCATCTTACTAATAATATAGCAGTTACAGAATCACCTAAAATAAAAATATATCCCATCCCTGCAACCGATTTTATAACAATAGAAGACCCCTCAAGTTCAACAGAACAATATTTACTTCAAATAATGGATTTAGGGGGACGGGTAGTCATTATGAAAAACATTGATTTGAACACTTTTTACCGACTTGATGTGTCTGGTTTACAAGAAGGGATGTATTTGTTGAAACTGAATAAGGGTGGAAAACAGTTTACGAAATTGATTGTAAAACAACACTAAAATCATTTCAAAAAGGATTGATTTACACCTTCTTTTAAACAATTGTATTGAATACTTGTTTAATTCGAAGTTAACGATATTCCCTTATTCATTGCAAATAAATTGCAAATAGAATAGGACAGAAGATTTTGCAAATTATAGAAATATGGAGCAAAGGAAAATAATGCAGGCAGATTAATTATCATTTTTAGGGGGGAACAGTGGAGGCAGGTACCGATTTTTTTAGGCCGGTATTTTCTAGGTTCTGAATCACTATGATAAAGAAATTTTTTTATAAAATGAATTCATTGTAACCCTTAAAAACGAACTGTAATGAAAAACCTAAAAAAGATTTCGCTCTGGTTGATTGTTGTCATTGTAATCCTGATAAGTTCATCAATGATTTACCTCAAGTTTGTATTGCCTGATATTGAACCAGCCCCGGTACTTACTGTAGAAAGGACTCCTGAACGCATTGCCCGGGGAGAATATCTGGCCAATCATGTGGCAGTTTGCATTGATTGCCATTCAACGCGTGACTGGTCAAGGTTTTCAGGGCCGCCTACTGAAGGAACATTGGGAAGGGGTGGGGATGTATTCGATCAGAAATTTGGTTTCCCAGGCACCTATTATGCCAAAAATATTACTCCTGAAGGAATAAGTCATTATACTGATGGTGAACTATTCAGGACGATCACTACCGGGGTGGATAAAAAGGGAAAAGCCCTGTTCCCAGTGATGCCATTTCATTATTACGGGCAGATGGATGAGGAGGATATTAAGTCGATCATAGCCTATATTCGAACTTTGAAACCGATAGCAAATCCGGTACCGGAATCTAAATCTGATTTTCCGATGAGTTTGCTGATCAATACCCTTCCTCACCAGCCGCATTTCACAAAGCTGCCTCCAAAAACAGATGTGGTGAATTATGGAAAATATTTAATTACTGCTGCGTCATGCATTGAGTGTCATACAAAATTTGAGAAAGGTAGTTTGGTAGCTGGAACCGAATATGGAGGAGGCAGAGAATTTCCATTTCCAGATGGCTCCATTCTTCGTTCGTCCAATATTTCACCTGATGAAGATACAGGAATTGGCGGATGGGATGTAGATGTGTTTGTGAGTTTATTTCAGGCGCATTCTGATTCTGCTACACTCAACACAAAACTTAATCCCGGTGACTTTAATTCTATAATGCCCTGGACAATGTATGGCAAAATGAATGAAGAAGACCTAAAAGCAATTTTTGCCTATTTAAAAACTGTTGCACCTATTAAAAATGAGGTTGTAAAGTTTACACCAGGAGCTAAATAAAATTACTAATTGCTTTTATAAGAAGGGATAGTAAAATGGAACAAAGAACCTTTGCCTTCTTCGCTTTCTATTCTTATTTTTCCACCATGTTTTTCGATAAATTCTTTACATAGCAGCAATCCCAATCCGGTACTGGGTTCGCCATCGGTCCCTAGTCTGTTGGTTTTAACATCGAGTCTGAATAAATTATCAATTATTGCAGGACTCATTCCAATACCATAATCCTGAATTGTTATTTCAACATTTTTAATATCGCTTTCTTTAGCCGAAAGGCATACTTTTCCACCTTTAGGTGTAAATTTAACTGCATTAAATACAATGTTTCGGATGACGGTTTGAATCATGTTTATATCAGCGAATACCTCTAAACCATCAGGTATATCAGTAGTAATTTTAATGACCTTGCTTTTTGCTGATTCCTCAATAATTTCCATACATTCATCTACCATCAAACTCAATTGAACTACTTCCGGCTTAAATGGGATAGTTCCTCTTTGGATTTGTGACCATTGCAGCAAGTTTTCCAGCAAACGGTAAAGATTGGTGGCTGAGCTTTTCATACTCAATACAAATTCGTGTACCTCAGCCATGGTTAAATGGGGCAACTCTTCGGCCATGATTTTTGTAAGACCCAAAAAACTGCTCAATGGGTTACGCAGGTCATGTGCGATGATGGAAAAGAATTTATCTTTTTCAGCATTTGAATTTGAAAGTTCTTTGTTGTGCTTTTGAATTTCCTCTTCTGCACGTCGTGCTATTGAAATGTCACGGAACGACCATACGCGCCCTCCAGCTGAATTTGGCAGGATGAGGGGAGCTGAAAAACGTTCAAAAGTACGGCCATCCTTAAAATGAAGATGGTCCAAATTCACATCCGTAGAATTGTATAGTTTCTGTATTTTGGAAATAAACTCATCAGCATCGGTCAACTGGTCAAGGACAAAATTCATTAAATCACAATCATTTCCATTGTCTAGCAATGCTTTTGGAATTTGCCATATTTCAGCAAATCGATTATTCGTTTTGATCACTTTACCATTGCCGTCAATGGCCAAAATACCATCGGCAGTAGATTGAAGAATTACTTTTAATTTAATCTCACTTTCACGGAGGTCTTGTTCTGTTTGTCTGTGATTGGTAATGTTGCGGCCAATGCCTAAAATTCCAATGATATTTCCTTTTTCATCTTTTAGAGGAATTTTTGAGGTAAGCAACCATTGTTTTTGCCCTTCCTGATCAATTATAAATTCTTCCTTGTTAATAACAGACTGGCCAGTCAGCATCACCAATTGGTCGTCGGCAAAGAACCCTTCTGCAAGTTCTTTTGGATAAACATCAAAGTCTGATTTGCCAATGATTTCTGCAACCGATTTTACTCCCGAGTAATTTACTTCAGTAAGGTTGGCAAGTGTTTTTCGACCGGCTAAGTCCTTGCAATAAATAGAATCGGGAATATTGTCAATGACAGTTCGTAATAATAACCGCTCATTTCGTAAATCTTCTTCGACTTGTTTGCGATCGATTGCTATTGCTATCTGGCTTCCTACGGATTCTAAAAACTTAACGTCCTGTTCAGTATAGATATTCTTTTTTTCATAGTGTTGAAGCGCCAATACGCCAATTGTCCGCGTGGGTGTTCGCAAAGGTACACCAATCCATGAAGGGGCAGGAGAGCCAATTAATTCGACCTCATTTTGTTCTTTAAGCTGCTCAAATATTTCGGGTGACATGAGTAACGGTTTACCTGTCCTGAATACATATTGAGTAACACTTTTTTCCTTTGCTACCGGTAAGGGTGCAGTATCTAACTTGTCAACAAAATATGGATAGCTAAATAGTTCTGTATTTGGGTCATAAAGCGAAACGAAAATATTTTTTACATAAAGTACTTTCCCTAGTGATTGATGAATCAACTTCAGCAATTCATTCAGGTTATCAGTTGTCGTGATGCCATGTATAATTTCATAGATAACCAGGCGTTCCAATTCCAACTTCTTTTGTTCGGTAACATCCTGAATGATGCAGTGCGTTTGATTAAATAATCCCTTCAAATCATAAGCAATCCTGCCTTCGAAAGCAATAAATAATTTATGGCCATCTTTATGAACCATCTCAAATTCGCTATGAATATTTCCCTTCTCTTTAAAAATAGGGAACCGTTTGCGGAAGCTTTCCTGATAGTCGGGGGAAAGAAAGTCACCGAACCATTTCCCAATTACTTCCTGACGCTTATAGCCCAGTGTATTTAACCATTGTTGATTTACTTCAATAAAATATCCATCAAAATCAAGTGATTGGTAACCAAGTGGCGCTTTGTTAAACAATGACTGAAATCGCTCCTCACTAGCCTTCAGCAATTCAATGGTTTTATTTTGATCTGTTATTTTTAATTTCAGTTGCAAATTGTTGTAAGCTTTTTCTGAAAGGTTGTTTGCAAATTCAAACAACAAATTCGACACTTTGGTAAATTGCTTAAGAGACATTACCGGTACCTCTTTGTAGGCTTCGATAAATTCCTTAGTGTTTGCCCCAATTTCATGGGCCTTTTGAATCATTCGTTGTTCGTCGAGTTCTTCATTTCTCACCTGGCCAATTAACCAGTTAGCAATATGTATACCGCCTACTGTTATACCCGAACCGGCATCCCATAATCCTCCACTATGACATATTTGTATTGTAGGTCCTGTCGGATTGTGACGGCCTATTACCTGATCTGATTTATAGCAGTTTGAGCAACCTTTGTCTGTTCCACGGATAATTTTACTACAAAAACGCGTAAACTTACTGGGTTCGGTAATTGGAGTTCCGTTTGGAAGAGTAATGATGGAGGCAACACCATTCACATCAGCAAACAGATCCTGCAAGCGTTGAATTTCTTCTAAATTGAAAAGTTCGCTAAACTGATTATCGCTTCCAAAAGAAGTTAATGGATTATTTAGTTCTATGTTATTGTCCATAATTGAAATTCTTCTTTATTAAAATACTATATTCCAAAGTAGTATCCCAAAATTTCGGGTTACATTTAATATATAACTGATATTCAATACTTTGTATTGCTTAATGTATTGATGATAATGGTTCAATTTTAAAAGTATATAATTTTCGGTGACTGCTTGTGGTTAAATTTCTTTTTGAATATTTTGAATCACTTTCATCATGTAAATATATAATTATTCTAATCAAAGATACTCAAATTAGAATTTAATATTCAAAGTAGGGGTTTAATCATGTTTTTAATTATAAATGGATTTATTTAATCATGGCTGCCTAACAAAATTAAAGAGTTACAAATTATTGCCCATCTGTTTATAATTGTTTTTTCTATTTTAAGAATATTCATCAGTTTGCTTTTCCATTTAATTGGCCAAAATAGTGACTTTATTTTTACTTAACCTTGGGTTGATGTAAAAAAAAGTTCGTATCATGTAAAATATTAATTCTTCTAATTTTAAAGTAATTGAATGACTCAATTATACTTTCATAGCAGCCTTTACAGGTGAAAGGGAATTACTAAACCTTATGATAGGGTTGAATTTTAGTGATCTCATTAATTTGGTATATCAAATTAAAAAGATAGAACATGTCTATTTTGATAAAATAATGGTAATATTACATTTGAATATAAAACAATGATGGAGCAAACAGCAACCCGCGAGACCAGAAAAAATGAACCTTTAGACTTACCGAAAAACATTTCTATTTCGTTGAAGTTTAGCGATCTACATGTTCTAAAATTAAAGAGAGGACTCATTCCTCAGGAAATGGAAGATAAATGGTTTATCTTTTATGAGAACGATTGGCTCTACTTTCATCGTTCATGGACAGGACAAGGCATTTTCAAAACACAATTAATAAAAGAACAGGAAGGTTATTCTATAAAGGAGTTTTGGGCTGAGCGGAATGAGATAAAATATAGAAACACTGATGATACTGAAGATCGTGAAACTCTTTGTTTCCTTATTGCTGATGGCCTGTTAAAAATTGATGTGCGTGAAATTTATGCCAACAATAACATGACTTCGGAAGCTGATATGATGAAGGGATGGAGTAAATTCGGTTCTATGTTATTCTATCCGCCTAGCGAAGATACCATTCTTGCTCGAATAAACTTCACACTACGTATTAAATCAGCTCTCTTTGGCCTTGCTGTGGGAGATGCACTGGGTGTACCCGTCGAGTTTATTACCAGAGATTACCTTTGTGATAATCCAGTTACAGATATGATTGGATTTGGAACCCACGATATGCCATCAGGTACTTTCTCGGATGATAGTTCACTAAGCCTTTGCCTAGCTGAAGCATTAAATCACGGTTTTAACATAAATAATATTGCGCAGAATTTCATTAAATGGAAAACTGATAATTATTGGACAGCAAGAGGTGTGGTATTTGATATTGGCAATTCAACGCAAATTGCAATCGACCGGCTTATCAATGGTATACCACCTGATTTGGCTGGAGGAACTGATGGTAATTCTAATGGTAACGGCTCTCTTATGAGGATTTTACCCTTAATCTTTCACCTGGTTGACAAAAATCGGGATATAAGATTTGAATTGACCAAACAGGTATCATCAATAACTCACCGTCATATTCGCTCTGTTATTGCCTGTCATTATTATCTTGAATTCGCACTCCAAATAATTAGCGGAGAAGATAAGTTTGAAATTTATAAGAATCTCCAAAAGGAGATTACAGATGATATTATCCATTATACTGATAAACATTCAGAAATTGAAAACTTTGAACGTCTTCTAAAGGAAAATATTTACGAACTGGAAGAAGATAAAATAAAATCCAGTGGATACGTAATTCATACTTTGGAAGCAAGTATCTGGTGCTTGATGACAACGGACAACTACAGGGATGCCGTATTAAAAGCTGTTAATTTAGGTGACGATACTGACACTACAGCAGCTGTTACCGGAGGCCTTGCAGGACTACTTTACGGGTTGGACGATATCCCTTCAAGGTGGATTGATCAATTGGCCAGAAGATCTGATATTGATGATTTAGCAGAACGACTGGCTGCAAATTACTGGGTTTTTTAAATTAAGTTCCAAGTTCCAAGTTTCATGTTTCAAAGTTGCGTGCCGATCGGGGAGCAAGTTCAAAGTTTCATGTTTCAAGTTGCACCCTGATCGGCACGCAACTTGAAACTTTGAACTTGAAACTTGAAACTCTTCTACCTATCTTTCAGCAGTTTGACTGCCAAATACTCTTTTCAGAATGTTGCTTACCCGAGCACTGGCATTGGTCCTGATATCTTTCTCGCGTTCTGCTATTTTCAGAAATAAGCCGTCCAAAGCTTTTTGTAAAATGTAGTCTTCAAGTTTGACATTCACCGTTTTGAAGCCTGCAATTTTTCCCATTGTCGATCCGGCTAATTTGTTCCAGTTGGTAGTCAACTCATTCCATGATTGTTGGGTTGAAATTCCGGCTACCAGGTTTTTGTTCAATGATTCACGAATTTTGGGTCTGTATAATTCACCAAGTTGAACCGATGTTTTTTGTTTGAAATAGGTGGTAGCGGCATCGTCAGGGCCACGTAGGATTTGGAATCCATCAGCAAAAGTCATTTCACGAACGCTGTTTACAAAGATAGGTTTTGCCCCTTTTGCAGCATCCTCAGCAGCACGGTTGATCCTTACAATTACATCATCAACCAGTTTAGATCCACCAGGAAGCTTGGAAAGGTTGTCCATAATTGATTTTGCTTCAGGGGGAAGTAATATCTTAACAGCCTGATCTTTAAGATAACCATCAACAGCCGATAAGCGTTTCACTGAGCTGTCTGCTCCCACCAACAAAGCCTCCTTCAGACCATTAATAATTTCAGCATTCGATAGTGGTAAACTCTTTGCACCAGCTGTTTGTGCAATTTGAGTGAGTTCAGCACATGAAGTCAGAATAAACAAGAAGATGATAAGGATGATGGAATTATTTTTATGCATGGTAAAAGGTTATATGGTTAAATGGTTGAATGGTTAAATGGTTAAATGGTTAAATGGTTAAATGGTTAAATAGTTAAATGGTTAATCACGTATTTCAAATGATCGGCACGCAATCGTTAATCGTTAATCGTTAATCGTTAATCGTTAATCGTTAATCGTTAATCGTTAATCGTTAATCGTTAATCGTTA